>ENA-OQVM01001278-OQVM01001278.1-marine-metagenome-genome-assembly--contig:-NODE-1278-length-33993-cov-6.284821_pt1 | contig 33993 bp, 32 predicted proteins | sample MGYA00237776_ERZ505498 | MGnify/ENA primary metagenome ERZ505498 (study PRJEB26159, sample SAMN06265151) | marine metagenome | isolation source: Helgoland LTER site | place: Germany:Helgoland, sampling...
ACCCGTTTTTTGCCTGCCACCAAGTCGGTGCCAAAAGAGATTATGACGCTCGTTGATCGTCCGTTGATCCAATATGCGATCGACGAGGCGCGTGCTGCCGGGATCAAGGAATTCATCTTTGTGACGTCGCGCGGCAAAGGTGCGCTTGAGGATTATTTCGACCATTCTCCGACGCTTGAGCAGGAATTGCGCAAGAAGGGGAAAGACGACCTTCTTGAGGTACTTAAAGATACCAACATGGACAGCGGTGCAATCGCCTATATCCGCCAGCACAAGGCGCTGGGCCTTGGCCACGCAGTATGGTGCGCGCGTCGTTTGATCGGGAACGAACCCTTTGCGGTCATTCTGCCTGACGACGTTATTGCCGCCGAAACACCCTGCCTGAAGCAGATGGTCGAGGCCTATGCCGAAACCGGCGGCAACATGGTTGCAGCAATGGAAGTACCACCGGAAAAGGCGTCGTCCTACGGTGTTTTGGGTGTCAAAAGCGAGAACGGCCAGATTGTCGAAGTCAAAGGCATGGTTGAAAAGCCCCCCGCCGGCGAGGCACCTTCAAACCTTGCGGTGATTGGCCGGTATATTCTGTCGCCCGAAGTGCTGCGGTCGTTGAACAAGATGAAATCGGGTGCTGGTGGGGAAATCCAATTGACGGATGCGATCGCGCAGGCAATCGGCACCGATGAAGGCGTGTACGGCTATCGGTTTCGCGGTCAGCGGTTTGATTGCGGTTCGAAATCCGGGTTCCTGCAGGCGACCGTTTCGTTTGCTCTTGCGCGTCCTGAATTGCGCGATGACTTGCTGGGCTACATCCGCGATGTTGTCCAAATGGACCAAGCGGCAGAATAAGCGGAGATCGTATCGTGACCAATGTATTGGTGACAGGTGGCGCGGGCTATATCGGCTCGCACGCTTGCAAAGCCCTGCGTGCGGCCGGTTTTACCCCGGTCACGTTTGATAATCTGGAAACCGGGTGGCAGGACGCCGTGAAATTCGGCCCGTTCGAACGTGGTGATCTGATGGATCGCGCCCGGCTGGACGAGGTATTTGCCAAATACGCCCCTGTCGCCGTTATGCATTTTGCGGCCCTTAGTCAGGTGGGCGACAGCATGAAGGTACCGGGCGTCTATTGGCGCAACAACGTGCTGGGGTCTCTGACCCTGATCGAGGCAGCAACAGAGGCTGGGTGTCTGGATTTCGTGTTTTCCAGCACCTGCGCCACCTATGGCGATCAGGACAATGTGGTTCTGGACGAGGACAGCGATCAATATCCGATAAACGCCTATGGCGCGTCCAAACGCGCGATCGAGGATATCCTGAAGGATTTCGAGGCGGCCTATGGGCTGCGGCACGTAATCTTTCGGTATTTCAATGTGGCTGGTGCGGATCCCGAGGGCGAAGTGGGTGAATTCCACCAGCCTGAAACTCATTTGATCCCCCTGATGCTGGATGCGATTGCCGGAAAACGGTCGGCGCTGACTGTGTTTGGCACTGATTATGAAACACCCGACGGAACCTGCATTCGTGACTACGTGCATGTGTGCGATCTGGTGGATGCGCATGTTTTGGGCCTGAAATGGCTCAAGGACGGCAAGGGCAGCCGCGTGTTCAATCTGGGCACAGGATCAGGATTTTCGGTGCGCGAGGTGATTGATCATTCCCGTGCTGTCACCAACCAAGAAGTGCCGTATGTTGATGGTGACCGCCGCCCCGGCGACTGCACCAAACTTGTGTCCGGATCGACGCGGGCCGAGGCAGAGTTGGGGTGGGCTCCGACCCGATCGACTTTGGAAACGATGATCACAGATGCCTGGAGATGGCACCAAACTGGGCACTACGACGCATAACCCTCCGCCAGCACGGCTGCTGGACCTGACGCGCCTGATGCGTCGGGCCGGCAAGGTGTTGACGGGCGTGGATCGGGTCGAAGCGGCTTATTTGCGGGCGATGTTGCACGATGATGTACCCCTGTTCGGCCTGATCAGGTCCAGACTTGGGTATATTCTGCTGGATCGCGCGGGATTGGACGCTTTGTGTCCTGTCCTGACGGGCAATCCCGCAGATGTGCGGCAGGACCAGATTTGGCAACTGGCCCGCAGGCGTGCGATCGCGCGGGTGCCGCCCATTCTGTTAACCCGGATGCTGCGCCGCGCCCTGCCGCGCAGGGTGGCCTATGTGAATGTCGGGCATTCGAACCTCACGCAACGTGTGCTGGGCGCGTTGCGCGCAGTGAATGCGCATATCGCGGTGATGATCCATGATGTCATCCCGCTGGAATTTCCGGACTATCAACGCGATGGCACCGTGCCAGCCTTTGCCGCGATGATCGCGCGGGTTGGTGCCGCTGCTGATCTGGTGATTTACAATTCCAACGACACAAAGCGCAAAGCCGAAGCGCAGTGGCGCGTGCCACCTGCATCCATTGTTTCCCATTTGGGAACAAAAGCGACATCTCCGGCACCGGATGAAATCCCGAAAAACGCGCCGATGCGGCCCCCATTTTTCATCTGTATCGGCACCATCGAGCCACGAAAAAACCACGCATTTCTGTTGGATTTGTGGGCCGAAATGGGCCCTGATGCGCCCGGTTTGATCATTGCCGGCGGGCGGGGTTGGAAGAATGAAGCGGTGTTTGCGCGGCTTGACGCATTGCCTGCCGATGGCCCTGTGCGCGAGGTTGCGGGGCTGAGCGATGGGGCATTGGCCGCCCTGATGGATCAGTGCGCCGGTGCCCTGTTTGCGACCCATGCCGAAGGGTTCGGAATGCCCGCTGCCGAGGCTGTGGCGCGGGGTGTTCCAGTGATAGCGAACGATCTTCCAGTTTTACGGGAAATTCTGGGCGATATTCCCATTTACGCAAGCGTTACAGATCGTTATCTTTGGCGAAAATCAATAAAAGAGTTGGCCGATGGTTGGCCGAACGCACCAAAGCAGACGCCCTTTACTCCTGCGACGTGGGATGCACATTTCAAGACTGTGTTAAGGTTGACCTGATAGGCGCACGTAGGTCGCGACAGGCGGCGGGTAGAGGACGGAACTGATTGGGCGCTTGGCAGTCATATCGGCTGAGGCTTCAACGCAAACGCTGGCGTATACGCGCGTTTCGCAAACGTCGCGAACTCAGTCGTGTCGTGGACCGTACCGATCAGATCAGACCGGATGATTTGCTGTCGTTTTCGACCCTGCGCAACGAGATCGTGCGCCTTCCATTTTTCCTTCAGTACTACCGCGAGATGGGGATCAATCAATTCCTGATTGTGGACAATGGCAGTACGGATGGATCGCTGGACTATCTGGCATCGCAGCCGGATGTATCGGTTTGGTCTACCAACGCGAGTTACAAACGCGCGCGGTTCGGGGTGGATTGGCAGAATTGGCTGCAAATGAAATACGGCCACGGGCACTGGAACCTTGTCGTCGATCCGGATGAATTCCTTGTATATCCGTTCTGTGATACGCGCCCCCTGCGGGCTTTGACCGACTGGCTGGATGCGTCATCCATCAAATCCTTTTCGGCCATGTTGTTGGATATGTACCCCAAGGGTCGGTTGGATGATCAAACTTACGAGTCCGGCCAAAACCCGATGGAAATCGCCAGCTGGTTTGATAGCGGCAATTACACGATCACCCGCAACAAGAAGTTCGGCAATCTGTGGATACAAGGCGGCCCACGTGCCCGCATGTTTTTCCCCAACAAACCCGCTAAGGCCCCGGCGCTGAACAAGATCCCGTTGGTCAAATGGGATCGCCGTTATGCCTATGTCAGTTCGACCCACATGCTTTTGCCACGCGGGTTGAACCAGGTGTATGACGAATGGGGTGGGGAAAAGGCGTCGGGCGTTTTGCTGCACGCCAAGTTTCTGGACACCTTCAACACCAAGGCCGCCGAGGAACTGGACCGCAAGCAGCACTATGCCGCGTCCGTTGAATACAAGGCCTATTCCCAGACCCTGCGCGATGATCCCGATCTGTGGTGCAAGTGGTCTGAAAAATATATCAACTGGCGACAGCTGGCAATTCTGGGCCTGATGTCCAAGGGCAACTGGGCATGAGCGTTGGTATCGTCATGCTTGTGCACACCGCATTGGACCGCGCCGAACAGGCCGCGCGCCATTGGGCGATGGGCGGTTGCCCGGTTGTCATTCATGTGGACGCAGGTGTGCCGCGCAAAACCTATGCGACCTTTGTCAAAGCATTGGCAGATGTGCCGACCGTCATGTTTTCCAAACGCTTCAAATGCGAATGGGGCACTTGGGGCATTGTGGCTGCCAGTCAGGCCGCATCGGAAATGATGCTGTCCAAATTTGATGATGTGCGCCATGTCTATCTGGCGTCAGGATCATGCCTGCCCCTGCGCCCGGTCGAAGAGTTGGTAGAATACCTTGCTGACCGCCCACGCACGGATTTCATCGAAAGTGCGACAACCGCTGACGTTCCATGGACGGTCGGTGGCCTTGATCACGAACGGTTCACCTTGCGGTTCCCGTTTTCCTGGAAACGTCAGCGCGTCTTGTTCGACAGATATGTTGAATTGCAACGCCGCCTGCACCTGAAACGCAGAATTCCCAAGGGGCTGGTGCCCCACATGGGCAGCCAGTGGTGGTGCCTGACCCGCCAGACGCTGTCGGCGATCCTGCAAGGTCCGGATCGCAAGGAATATGACACCTTTTTCAAACAAGTCTGGATTCCCGACGAAAGCTATTATCAAACGCTGGCCCGCCAATATTCGATCAACATCGAAAGCCGGTCGCTGACGCTGTCCAAGTTCGATTTTCAGGGCAAGCCGCATATCTTTTATGATGACCATTTGCAGCTTTTACGCCGCTCTGATTGTTTTGTGGCGCGTAAAATCTGGCCGCATGCCCATCGTCTCTACGAGGCGTTTTTGACCGACCCTGCTGGTGCGCTCAAGCGGACGGAACCGAACCCCGGCAAGATCGACCGCATTTTCGCCAAAGCAGTGGAACGTCGAACGCGCGGTCGTCCGGGTCTATATATGCAAAGCCGTTTTCCGAACGAAGATTGGGAAAACGGGGTCACTGCGGCCCAATATTCCATGTTCCAAGGGTTCACCGAGATTTTCGAGAACTTTGAACCGTGGCTGGCCAAGGCGACAGGCGCGCGCGTGCATGGCCATCTGTTTCATCCCGCCCGGGTCGAATATGCCGATGGTCAAGCCACGCTGAACGGGGCGCTGAGCGACAGTGCCGCCGCCCGAGACTATAATGCCAACGCGTTTCTGACGAACCTGATTTGGAACACGCGCGGCGAACGGCAGTGTTTTCAGTTTGGCCCGACAGACACGCAACAGGTCAACTGGCGCATCTCCAAGGATCCAAATGCGCAGGTGTCTGTCATTTCTGGCGCATGGGCGGTGCCGCTGTTCCGGTCCAACAAGAATTTTCTTGATATCCGCAAAGAGGCGGCGCGCCTGCAAAAGATCGAAAGCGAGCATTTGAACGTGCTGCGCGCACCCCATGCCAAGGCGCGGATCCGCATCTGGACGATGGCCGAATTTATCGAGGCCCCGATGGAACCCTTGCAAGCGATTCTGGACGAGATCGGACAGACACAGGCCCATCGTTTGGCAGAAGTCCCCAAGATGGTCGATTTGACGGGCTTTGGTCAGTTCCTGCAAAATCTCAAGAATCAGGGTATGCACCCCTATTTAATGGGCGATTTTCCGGTGGCAATGGGTCTGGAACCCAAGCAACATCGCCCGCGAAAACCTTATTTGGTACGTTAATCCAGCATGGCTCAATTTGATTATTTTGTGGTGTTCGCAGAGATGCGGACGGGGTCGAATTTCCTTGAGACGAACCTGAATGCATTTGACGGGCTTGCCTGTCATGGCGAGGCGTTCAATCCTCATTTCATCGGCTATCCCAAGACGGCAGACATTTTGGGGATAACGCAGACTGCGCGTGACGATGATCCCAAAACGCTGCTGCGCGCGATAAAAAAGTGCCCCGAATTGGGAGGCTTTCGTTACTTTCACGACCACGATCCGCGCGTGTTCGATCACATCATTGATGACCCAAAATGCGCCAAGATCGTGCTGACCCGAAACCCGGTCGACAGCTATGTGTCTTGGAAAATTGCCCAATCGACAGGTCAGTGGAAACTGACAGACGCCAAGGCCCGCAAGGGGGCGAAAGCCCAGTTTGACGCAGATGAATTTGCCGCCCACCTTTCGGCGCTACAGGCGTTTCAGGTGACCTTGCTCAATCGGTTGCAGGTGTCCGGGCAGACCGCGTTTCACGTCGCCTATGAGGATTTGCAGAGCGTTGATGTGATGAACGGTCTGGCCGCGTGGCTGGGCATTGAGGCGCGGTTGGACGGTTTGGACACAAGCCTGAAGGTGCAGAACCCAAGTGCCCTATCCGACAAGGTCAGCAATTTTGGTCAGATGCAGCAGGCGCTGGCGGGTGTCGATCACTTCAACCTGACACGCACGCCCAATTTTGAACCGCGTCGCGGCGCGGCTGTGCCGACGTATATCGCCTGCACCCATGCGCCGCTGGTGTATCTGCCCATCCGGGGTGGTGGTGATGATCCGGTACAAGGCTGGCTCAAGGCGATTGACCGCCGACACAGTGCCCGACCCGAAACCAAACTGTCACAAAACGATTTGCGCGATTGGATGCGTGCACATCCGAGGCACCGCAGTTTCACAGTCTTGCGCCACCCGCTTGAACGCGCACATGCTGTGTTTTGCCATCGTATCCTGAACATTGGGCAGGGTGGCTATGGCGGTATCCGCACGACATTGACCAAGCGGTACAATGTCCCGCTGCCCGCCGACCCGGATGATGCATCTCATGGAAAAGCCGAACATCGGGCAGCTTTTGCAAAGTTCCTTGAGTTCCTCAAACCCAATCTGGCGGGGCAAACCGCCATTCGGGTTGATCGCGACTGGGCGAGCCAAACCAAGACAATCGAGGGGTTTGCTGAATTCATTCTGCCTGATCGATTGATCCGCTCTGATACGCTATCGCAGGAACTGGCTGATCTGGCGGCGGCTGTCGGTTTGGAAAACACGCCTGATGTGCCTGCGCCGGACCCGCATGGTCGATTTGCGCTGTCCGATATTTACGACGCGGAAATAGAGCGTCTGGCGCAAGCGGCCTATGCGCGGGATTATCTGATGTTTGGATTTGGGGCTTGGGTCCCGGCCTGATGGGTGTAAGGCACGCGGGCGTTTATCAGGGGCGCTCAGGCGGCCTTGGCGGGCTTTGATTCGTTGAGGATCGCAAACAATGTCGATGCATCCGGGTTTGCGCGCAATTTGTTGCAGACGGCCGGGTCTCGCAGGGTGCGCGACACAAGCGCCAGCGCCTTGAGGTGTTCAACACCTGCCTCTTCGGGGGCGAACAGGGCAAACGCGATATCGACGGGCTGGCGATCTACCGCATCAAAATTGATAGGTTTGTCCAGCAGAACAAACGCACCCATGACCCGGTCGATTCCGTTCAGACGTGCGTGTGGCAAGGCAACGCCATGCCCCACGCCTGTTGGGCCCAATGCTTCGCGTGCCATCAACGCTTCTGTCACCAAACCGGCGTGTATGCCGTGCGCGGTCTGCACAAGATCACCGATTTCCTGAAACAGCCGTTTTTTGGACGTCACGGATGTGACGACCTTGACTGCTTCGGGTTTCAGAAGGCTGATAAACGCCAGTCTGTTTGCATTGTCTGTGCCCATGTCGAAACCGCTCTGTTACGGATCAATCCAGCCGATGTTACCGTCTTCTCGACGATAGACGACATTCAGACCGTCCTTGCCCTCGTTGCGGAACACCAGCACTGGTGCCCCCGCCAATTCCATCTGCATAACGGCCTCTCCGACGGACAGGGATGGAATATTGGTTTCCATCTCGGCCACGATGATTGGCTGCAGGGTTTCTGGTTCCGACTCTTCGGTACCTGAATCTGAGGCGAGAATATACGAGGACGCGCCCAAGAGTTCAACCGGTTGCACACGGTCCTTGTGGTGGTCCTTGAGACGGCGTTTGTAGCGACGCAGCTGTTTTTCCATCTTGTCGGAACACGCGTCAAAAGCTGCATAGATTTCAGTAGCATGTGCCTTGGCTTGGGCTGTCAGCCCGGTCGAAAGATGCACCGTTGCCTCGCATACGAATTCATGGGCAGATTTTGAAAACACCACCTGCGCGTTTGTTGGGCGTTCTGCGTATTTTCCAACCACCGTGCCGAGGTCATCGCGCACGTGTGTTTGTAACGCCTCGCCGATATCGATCTGTTTGCCACTGATTTGATACTGCATTTCTTCTCCTTCAATTGGGATCCGCACTGACAGCTCGGGCGTGTCGCAGATGCGACCACGCGACGTGTGTCAGAAAATCGGAAAAGGCTGTGACGTGTTCTGATCTTGGTTGCGCCGAACCGGCGCAAAAAGACGTTTTGGGATCAGGGACACCATCAATGCCATGTTTCCATTGCACGCCCAAATACGTGCTCTGTCAATCAAAAGCGCACGTGATGGTTACGCAGCTTTATTGAATACGGAAGTTTTCACCCAGATAGACGCGCCGCACATTTTCGTTTTGCACGACATCTTGGGGGGTGCCTGACATCAAAACCTGCCCATCATGCAGGATATAGGCGCGGTCCACGATTTCCAGCGTCTCACGCACGTTGTGATCCGTGATTAGAACGCCAATGCCCCGCTTCTTCAGGTCTGCGACCAGATTGCGGATATCCCCAACCGAAATCGGGTCCACACCTGCAAAAGGTTCATCCAAAAGCAGATATTTCGGATTTGCCGCCAAAGATCGCGCAATTTCAACCCGGCGTCGTTCCCCACCAGACAGCGCCAGTGCAGGTGCGCGCCGCATATGTTCGATGGAAAATTCGCTCAGCAACTCTTCGAGCCGCTCGCGGCGTTTGTGCCGATCCGGTTCCACGATTTCGAGGATGGCAAGGATGTTGTCCTGCACGCTCAGCCCACGAAAGATGCTCATTTCCTGCGGTAAGTATCCGATGCCCATCTGGGCGCGCCGATACATCGGCAACGCCGTGACGTCGGTGCCATCCAGTGTCACAGTCCCGGCTTCGGGCGTGACCAGACCTGCGATCGCATAAAAGGTTGTCGTTTTGCCTGATCCATTCGGGCCCAGCAGTGCCACGACCTCTCCGCGCATCAGTTCCATCGAAAAATCGCGGATGACCATTTTCTTGCGGTAGGATTTGCGCAAATGCGAAATCTTGAGCCCCGAAGTGCCCTGCGCCAGTTCAAGGTGCGGTTTGGCCATCAGTCACTGCCAGTTTGCAGGATCGTCTTGACGCGCCCTTCCATGCGGGCTGTTCCACCATCAAGGTCCACGGTCATGCGATCTGAACTGATGGCGTTGTTGCCTTGTGCCATCAATACGTTGCCTGTCATCACGATGACACCTGTGTCGATATCGTAATCTGCGCGCTGCGATTCGGCCGCATCCTGCCCGGACACCAGCGTGACGTCGCCTGTGGCCTCAAGCCGTTCAATCCCGGCCTGATCCTGTCGGTACAGCACCAGAACCCGCGCTGCTGACAGGCGCATGTCGCCCTGCACGATGACCACATTTCCGGTAAAAATCGCCTCTCCGGTTTCCTGATCGACGTTCAATTCGTCTGCGCTGACTTCGACGGGTGCGGTCGTGTCCTGTTGGATGGTGCCAAATGCGACCTTGGTGCCTTGGGCGAATGCGGGACCTGAAAGGCAAAAAATGGCTGTGAAGGCAAAGGCACGAAGTAATGTCACGGACTAATCACTCTTTTCTATTTTTGGCGTGTATACCAGTTTCACCCCGTTTGTGAAAAGCAAATGGGCGTTTGAATCGGCACCATCGCGGCGCAGCCGCATTTGTCCCGCATCAACGGTGCCAAATGGGCCAGTGCCGACAACCGGACCGGGTGACACCAGCGACAATTCATCGAATTCGCCGATCAATTCATCGCTTTTGATATAGTACCCTGACGACGTGAATATCAGCACGTTGCCTTCAAAGGTTGATGCGTTTCTGCTCATGTCAAACTGGCCGCGATCCGCCGTCAAATTGATCCGCGTGCCCGAAGTCAGGTCAATTTGCGCCGAAAAATTATCGGCCTCGTTGCCCAGTTCACTGCGCGTGGCCATCTTGCCCGCCGAGATGACAACGCGGTCGCCGCTGTCTGTCGTGCCGGAAAAGAAAGGTGTGGTGATCTGTTGGCCGCGCAACCGTTCGTCGATTTCCGTATCCGCAAACGGCAGTGAGGCAATGGGAACGATGTTGCGCGACAGCAAAAACAGCGTCGACAACAGCACCAATGCCATCAGCGGCAGCAACACCTTGAGCCAGGCGACCAGTCGTGAATAACCATCCATCCCATATCCTCTAGCCCAGGCCAACCCGCAGGCAGTCGTGGATGTGGATCAACCCCAGCGGCGGTTCCTTCGCGTTCGGTTTCGTTGCAAACAGGCATGTTACGGATCGCCCGCCATCTTGCCCATTCATGATACCGACCGCTTCTTGAGCCAGAATATTGGGGTCTATCGTTCTAGGAGATGTGGTCATCACATCCTGCGCCGTCAAGTCGAGGAACCGATTGCTCATGTGTCGGCGCAAATCCCCATCGGTGATAATGCCCGCCAAGATACCGTTTGCATCGGTGACACCAACCACCCCAAACCCTTTTTGGCTGATCTCGATCAGGGCGTCCTGCATGGGCGTGCCCAGCCCGACCAATGGCATCTGGTCGCCTGTGTGCATCAGGTCCGCCACGCGCGTCAGCAACGCGCCCAGTTTTCCACCGGGATGAAAGTCGCGGAAATGTTCGGCCGTAAAGGATCGGTGTTTCATCAACGCCACAGCCAGCGCGTCGCCCAGTGCCAGCGTCATTGTCGTTGAAATCGTGGGCACGACGCCCGTGCCACAGGCCTCGCCCAGATCGGGCAGGCGCAGCACGACGTCGCATTGGCTGCCCAATGCGCTGCCCGGTGCTTTGGTCATCCCAACCAGCGGAATGTCAAATCGACGCGAAAACGCGATGATGTTGGCCAATTCCGGGGCCTCGCCTGAATTGGAAATGGCAAGCACGACATCTGCCCGTGTGACCATGCCCAGATCGCCATGGCTTGCCTCGGCGGGGTGCACAAAGTGCGCGGGGGTGCCAGTGCTGGCAAGGGTCGCGGCGATCTTGCGCGCGATATGCCCCGATTTGCCGATCCCAGTGACAATCACCCGCCCCGTGGCGTTCAGCAGCAGGTCGATGGCCGCACGAAAACTATCGTCAAGGCTGTCCGCCAATGTGTCCAGCGCCCGTGCCTCAGCGCCGATCACGCTGCGGGCGGTGTCCAGAAATGGGGTGTCTTTGGTCATGCGTGGGCGAAAATGTCTGTTTCGGGCCAGCCGACCAAATCCAGATTGGCCCGCATTGGCAGAAAGTCAAAACAGGCCTGCGCGATTTCCATCCGGCCCTCGCGGACCAGCCGTTCGTTCAGAACCTCGCGCAAGCGGTGCAGGTACAGCACGTCGGATGCCGCATATTCGATCTGCGCGTTGCTTAGCGTGTCGGCCCCCCAATCGCTGGATTGCTGCTGTTTTGAAATGTCGATTCCCAGCAGTTCCTGCAGCAGGTTTTTCAGCCCGTGGCGGTCCGTATAGGTGCGGATCAAGCGGCTGGCGATCTTGGTGCAGTAAACGGGGGCCGTCACTGCGCCAAATGCGTTTTGCATCGCTGCGATATCAAAGCGCCCAAAATGGAACAGCTTGAGCACGTTCGGATCCGTCAGCAACGCACACAGGTTCGGCGCGTCGGTCTGGCCCAGTTTGATCTGGACGATATGCGCGTCACCGTCGCCACCGGACAGTTGCACGACGCACAACCGATCCCGATGCGGGTGCAGGCCCATGGTTTCACAGTCGATCGCAACGATCGGTCCCAGATCAAGGTCGTCTGGCAAGTCGGAGAGGTGCAAATGGTTTGTCATGACCCCGCTATAACGATTGCCCGTGAGTTGGGAAAGTGGGCTTTGTCAGGTTCAGATGCGATCCAGCGGCGGGCGCGGGGCTGCGTCCAGCAGTGCGGTCACCTTGACCCGGCAGGCATGGCCCATCCAATCGCGCGAATGTGCCACGGCGGGCAACAGCGGGTGACGCAGCGCCAACCGCCGCCACGCATGTACGATCATCACCCGCAATACCGCCTGATGGCGCGGGCCAAGGTCGCCGTGCATCACGGCACTTTGGGTGATTTGCGTCAACACGGCGTGCAGCGCGACATAGGCGCGGCGCAAATCTTCGGTTTCGACTTGGGTGACGAACCAGTCGGGCAGGGTATTCACGTGCAGGATGGCCGCCTGTGTGGGCGGTGCGATGCTGCGCAGTCCTGCAAACAGGCGGGCCGATACGCGGGCAAAGTTCTGGGGGTCTGGCACGCTGTTGCCGTCCGGCATCAGGATCAGCTGCAGATCGTTGTCTTGTGGCACAGGTCCATAGATCAGCGGGCGGGCGCGGTCGCTGTCGGCCTGGGCCTTGGGGCTTAGCCTGTGGCGGCTGATCCGCCCGAATTTTTCCGAGGTGATCCACCCATCCGCGCGCAGACGGTGCAGGGCAACACGGGTTGCTTCGGGCTTGATCCCGATGGCGGCCATGATCGTGGTCAGGGTTGGCCCATCTATCGGCTGATCCGGGGCCAGGTCGCCAAAAACAGTCACTAACAAGGACCAAACGCGCAAGGTCCCAAGATGCCCAAGGGCGGCAATGGCCTGTGCGTGAGATGCCTCAGGCATTCATCGTCAGCAGTTCGTATTCTGCCACCGGTGCGTCGTCTTGGTTGGTCAGGGTCACGTGCCAGCGCACCTCGCCATAGTCGCTATTGCGCGGTGTCTTGGCCTTGACCGTGAGGCGCGCCTTGATGCTGTCACCCGGCTGCACGGGTTTCATGAAGCGCAGGGAATCAAGCCCGGTATTGGCCAGAACCGGCCCCGGATCAGGCTGCACAAACAACCCTGCCGCAAAGCTGAGCAATAGGTACCCGTGCGCCACACGGCCCGGAAAGAACGGGTTCGCCTGCGCCGCGGCGTCGTCCATGTGGGCGTAAAATGTATCGCCAGTGAAGTGCGCAAAGGTTTCGATATCGTCCAGCGTCACAGTCCGCGCGGGCGTGTGCAGCGTGTCGCCGATGGCCAGATCATCATAGGGGCGCGCGAACGGGTGCGGTTTGTCGGTGGTTTCAGTCGCGCCCGGTGTCCATTGGCCGGTGATGGCAGACAGGATGTCGGGGCTGCCCTGAATGGCGGTGCGTTGCATGTAGTGCAGTGCGGCACGCACCCCGCCCAGTTCCTCGCCTCCGCCTGCGCGGCCCGGCCCGCCGTGAACCATATGGGGCAGCGGCGCGCCGTGGCCTGTCGCCTCGGCCATTGAATCGCGATTGTTGAAATACAGCCGCCCATGAAACGCGGCCGACGCAATGGCAAGCCTGCGCGCCGCATCGCCGTCGCGGGTGATGACAGAGGCAACAAGCGACCCCTTGCCCCGGTTCAACAGCTGCGCCGCATGATCGAGGTCGCGGTAGGGCATGATCGTCGATACCGGGCCAAACGCTTCGACATCGTGCACGGCCTGCGCGGCATCGGGGTCAGCGCAATGAAACAACATCGGCGGCAAAAAGGCACCGGGGTTTTCCGCCAGCGCGAAATTCTGCACGTCGCCACAGACCTGTTCCGCCTCTGCACCAATCAGCGCAGCCTTGGCCAAAACGTCATTTTTCTGCGTGTCAGAGACGATTGCCCCCATCTGCGTCGCAGGATCACGCGGGTCACCCACAGTGATGGCCGACAGCCGTGTATTCAACGCGTCGATCAGCGCATCGACCTGCGATTTGGGGGCCATGATGCGCCGAATGGCGGTGCATTTCTGCCCGGCCTTGGTGGTCATTTCGCGCACAGCTTCGGTCAGGAACACATCGAATTCGGGCGTTCCCGGCACTGCGTCCGGCGCAAGCACCGATGCGTTCAGGCTGTCTTGTTCTGCTGTAAACCGCACTGCGTTTTCCAACAGTTTGGCATTGCTGCGCAACTGCAGCGCGGTCTGGGCAGAGCCGGTGAACGTGACCACATCCTGACAGTCCATGTGATCCAGCAGATCACCCGTGCCTCCGGCAATCAGTTGCAGCGCGCCGTCGGGCAATATCCCGCTGTCGATCATCACGCGCACGCAAGCTTCGGTCACATAGGACGTGGCGGTTGCGGGTTTGATGATCGCGGGCATCCCTGCCAGCAGGGTCGGGGCGAGTTTTTCCAACATGCCCCAGACCGGAAAGTTGAACGCGTTGATATGCAGCGCGGCACCTTGCAGCGGGGTGCAGATATGTTGCCCCTGAAACTGGCCAGAGCGGCCCAATTGTTCGGGGCCACCGTCAAGATAGACATGCCCATCCGGCATCTCGCGCCGCCCTTTGGACGCGAACACCAGCATCGTGCCAATGCCACCGTCCACGTCGATCAGATGATCCGATTGCGTCGCACCCGTCTCAAAGCTGAGGTCATACAACGTCTGGCGATGATCGCGCAGGTGCAGCGCCAGCGCCTTGAGCAGGCGGGCGCGGTCGTGGAAGGTCATGGCACGCAGGGCCGGTGCGCCGACGTCGCGGGCATAGGCGCGCATGCCCTGCACATCCAGCGCGTCATTCCCGGCCTGTGCAATCACATCGCCGGTTATTGCGCTTTGAATTGCGCGCGCACCTGATCCGGGGGCGATCCAGCGACCAGCGGCGAAACTGTGAACATGGCGCATATCCGGCCCCTTAATGTTGATCGTAGTCGACAATCAGCGTGTCGCTGAGCGGATAGCACTGGCAGGTCAGCACGAACCCCGCCTCGACCTCGTAATCCTCAAGCGCGTGGTTGGTCAGCATCTGGAAATCGCCTTGGGTCACTTTGGCCTTGCAGGTGCTGCACACCCCGGCGCGGCAGGCATGCGGGGCCTCAAGATCGTGGGCAAGGGCCGCTTCGAGCAGGGATTGATCCTTGGACATCTCAAAGCTGTGGGTGGTGCCATCCAATGTGACCTGTGCGCTGGTTCCGGGGGCATTCGCGGCCTTGGCGCGGGCGGACTTCTGGGCCAACAACCCTTCCTGGCTGGCACCGAAGAGTTCGAATTTGATCTGATCCTTGCGCAGGCCATGCGCCTTGAGTGCGTCGGCGATGGCCATCATCATCGGCTCCGGCCCGCAGATGAACGCGATGTCGATCTGGCCGATGTCGATCCATGTCTTGAACAGGGCGGCGCATTTTTCCTGATCGATGCGACCAGAAAACAGATCGATGTCCTGGCCGGATTCAAGGATATGCACGATGGTCAGCCGTTCCATGAACCGGTTTTTCAAATCCTCGAGCTCCTCGCGGAACATGATCGTGTGCACGGCGCGGTTGGCATAGACGAGGGTAAAGGTGCTGCCGGGTTCACGCGACAAGGCAGAGCGTGCCAGCGACAGGACGGGCGTAATCCCCGACCCACCCGCAAAGCCCAGATAGGATGTGGCCGCACCGGGCGCGACATCGGCATAGAAATTGCCCATCGGTGGCATGGCGTCCAGCGTGTCACCGACCTTTAGGTCTGTGTTGGCAAAGGTGGAAAAGGCCCCGCCATCGACCCGTTTGATCCCGACCTGCAACACCCCATCGTCAATCCCTGAACAGATCGAATAGTTGCGGCGCAGTTCGGTGCCCTCAAACATCTTGCGAAAGGTCAGGTACTGCCCTTGGGTGAACCGGAACGCATCCGGGTCGTCGGGTTTCAGCGTCAGCACCACGGCGTCGCGTGTGGTGTGGTGGATATGGGTGACGGTAAGCGGGTAAAACTGGGTCATATGCATTTGAAGTAGTCAAAGGGTTCCAGGCAGTCGGTGCAGCGCCATTGCGCCTTGCAGGGGGTCGATCCGAATTGGCTGATCTTTTCCACATGCGGTGATTTGCACAGGGGGCAGCAGGCTGGCCCGCCTGCGGGCTGTGGTGGCGCGATGCCGTATGCCTCTAGTTTGGTGCGGCCAGCGTCTGACATCCAATCGGTGGTCCAGGGTGGCGCAATTTGCCTTTTTAGAGACAGGTTTTCGATGCCATGGCCGCGCAAGGCCGACTCGACTTCGAAGGTGATGATCGAGGTTGCGGGGCAGCCGGAATAGGTCGGCGTGATCGTCACCTCAAGTGTATCGCCCTGCCATTCGACGCCGCGGATGACCCCCAGATCGACCAGTGAAATCGCAGGTATTTCAGGGTCTGGCACCTGATCCAACCATGCCCAGACATCGTCGATGGTGGCCCGAGTGTTTACCATTTTGCGTCCGGATAGCTGCGCGGCAGCACCTGCATCGTCGCCAGCATATGCCCCAGATGTTCGGAATGGCGGACACCGGTTTTGCCGCCTTGATGCGCGAAATCGGATGCGGGGCGGGTCAATGTCGCCTCGGCCAGTGTTGCCATCACATGTGCGTCAAAGGCTGGGCGCAGGGCGGCCATGTCCGTCAGATCATCGCCGTCCGTGGTGAACATTTCGCCAACATAGGGCCACAAACGATCCAGCGCGCATTGCATGCGCGCATGGCTGTCCTCTGTTCCGTCCCCCAGCGCGATCACCGTGTCAGTGGAGCGTTCGAGGTGATATGTCACCTCTTTGATCGACTTTTGCGCGATGGCGCTGATCTCGGGATCTGTGTGTGCGCTCAGCGCGCTCAGCACCTCAAGGTGCCATGTGTCGAACAGGAACTGGCGCATCATTGTCACAGCGAAATCGCGGTTGGGCTGTTCGACCAGCAGCAGATTGCGAAAATCCCATGCGTCGCGGTGATAGGCCAGCGTGTCTGCGCTGCGCCCCGCACCCTCGCGGCCCCCGGCAAGGCCAAGCCACAGTTGCGTCTGCCCGATCAGGTCAAGCGCGATGTTCGTCAGCGCAATGTCTTCTTCGAGGGCGGGGGCGTGGCCGCACCATTCCGACAGGCGCTGGCCCAGAACCAATGCGTTGTCACCCAGACGGATCAGGCCCGGAACGCTCACATCGCCCCCACATCGTCAGGAATGTCGAAAAAGGTGGGGTGGCGGTACACTTTGTCATCCGCCGGATCAAACAACGCGCCCTTGTCATCGGGGGCGGTGGCCGTGATCTGTGCGGCGGGGACAACCCAGATGCTGACGCCTTCCTTGCGGCGGGTATAGACGTCGCGTGCGTTCTGGATCGCGTGTTCCGCGTCAGAGGCGTGCAAGCTGCCAACATGGCGATGGCTTAGCCCGTGTTGACCGCGAATAAAAACTTCCCAAAGGGGCCATTCGTTGCTCATGTCCGTTACTCCGCCGCTGTGGCGCAGCGCCGCCATGCTGTTGCATCAACTGCATCCCACCCAAAGGCTGCGTCGGTCGATCCATGGGTGCGCAGGTGGTGCAGGCGATCCATCGCCTCGTGCAGGTCCGGGATATGATCGTCCGCGACGGGCCACATCACGAAATGCGCCACCTTCATCGGATCAAACCAGTTGGGCCCCTTTTCATAGAACCGGGCGTGCAGCGTGTTGAACACATAATGCCCAAGGGTGGCGACATTGTCCCAGACGGACAGGTTCGAAATCATTTCGGCATCGCCGGGCACAGAGATATCTGTGGCATTGCCCGAGTCCGATTTCATGCGCCAGACAAAGCCGGGGCTGCGTTCGGCAAGGGCGTTCATGCGATCAAGGTTGTCCATGAATTCGGCCATGCGCGGATCGTCCGTGGGATAGCGCGCATAGCCAACGTTGAGTTGTGCCAGTTTCATTCTGCTGCCACCTTTGCTGTTTGCTTTTTCGCGGCGTGGGCCATGCGGGCCTCGCGGACCCATGCGCCGTCATCCCATGCCTTTTGGCGGGCTTCGATCCGTTCGGTGCTGCAGGGGCCATTGCCCTTGAGGACATCAAAGAATTCGGACCAGTCGGGGCCGGTGAAATCATATCCGCCCTTGGCCTCGTTCCATGTCAGGTCGGGGTCGGGAACAGTGAGGCCAAGATATTCGGCCTGCGGTACGGTTTGATCGACGAACTTTTGGCGCAATTCGTCATTGCCGTTCATCTTGATTTTCCAGCGCATCGACTGTTCGGAATGAACCGAGTCCGCGTCTGACGGGCCGAACATCATCAGCGACGGATACCAGAGCCTATCAAGGGCATCTTGCGCCATCCGGCGTTGTGCTGCCGTGCCATTTGCCATCTTCATCATGATGTCAAATCCCTGGCGCTGGTGAAACGATTCCTCTTTGCAGATGCGCACCATCGCGCGCGCATAGGGCCCAAAGCTGGTGCGTTGCAGCGGCACCTGATTCATGATCGCGGCCCCATCGACCAACCAGCCGACAGCGCCCATATCGGCCCAGGTCAGGGTCGGATAGGCAAAGATGGACGAATATTTCATGCGCCCGTCCAGCAGCATTTCCGTCAGTTCATCCCGGCTGACGCCCAGCGTTTCAGCGGCGCAGTATAGATACAGGCCATGACCCGCCTCGTCCTGCACCTTGGCCAGCAGGATCGCCTTGCGTTCAAGGCTGGGCGCGCGCGTGATCCAGTTGCCTTCGGGCAGCTGGCCGACAATTTCGCTGTGCGCGTGTTGACCGATTTGCCTGATCAGGGTCTTGCGATAGCCTGCGGGCATCCAGTCTTTCGGCTCTATCTTGTCACCAGCATCGATGCGGGCCTGAAAGGCGACCAGCTTTTCGGGATCGTCCTGCGTGGCCTCGGATGTGATCATCTGTGCGTACATGGTTCGGACCCTTTCGAGTAGCGTTGCTGTTGTTACGCGCGCTCAAGTATCAGCGCGACACCTTGGCCGACGCCGACACACATGGTGCACAGCGCATAGCGGCCAGAGGTTCGTTTGAGTTGGTAGGCGGCGGTCATGACCAGCCGTGCGCCCGACATGCCCAGCGGGTGGCCCAGCGCGATCGCCCCGCCCATGCTGTTCACCCGCGGATCGTCGTCATCCACGCCAAGGTCGCGCAGGGTGGCGAGCCCTTGGGCGGCGAACGCCTCGTTCAGTTCGATCACGTCCATCTGGTCGATGGTCAGCCCGACACGCGCCAGCACCTTTTGACAGGCGGGCACCGGGCCGATGCCCATGACGCGGGGTGCGACGCCTGCTGCCGCCATGCCCACGATCCGCGCCATTGGGGTCAGCCCGTGCTGTTGCGCGGCAGCGCCCGATGCGATCAGCAGGGCCGCCGCACCGTCGTTCACGCCAGATGCGTTGCCCGCCGTTACAGACCTGTCCGTCCCGTTGATGCCCCGCAATTTCGACAGCGCATTGGTGTCTGTGCCGGGGCGCGGGTGTTCATCCGTATCCACGACAATCGCATCCCCCCGGCGCTGCGGTATCGTGACGGGCGCGATTTCATCTGCAAAGGCACCGGCGGCATGGGCGGCTGCCCAGCGGGCCTGTGACCTTGCGGCAAAGGCGTCTTGATCTGCGCGGCTGACGTGCCAATCGTCTGCCACGTTGTCCGCGGTTTCCGGCATGGAATCTGTACCATAGGCACCTTGCATCGCTGGATTAATGAAACGCCAGCCGATGGTGGTGTCGTGGATGTCTGCGGTGCGGCTGAACGGTGTTTGCGCCTTGGCCATCACAAAGGGTGCGCGCGTCATCGATTCAACGCCGCCCGCGATGACCATATCCTGATCGCCCGCCTTGATCGCGCGCGCGGCGATGCCGACGGCGTCCATACCCGACGCGCACAACCGATTGACGGTGATACCGGGCACATCGACGGGCAAACCGGCAAGCAGGGCGGCCATGCGGGCGACATTGCGATTGTCCTCGCCTGCCTGATTGGCGCAGCCCATGACCACGTCATCAACCGCAGCCCAGTCAAGGTTTGGGTGGCGGGCCATCAACGCCTTGATCGGTGCGGCGGCCAGATCGTCAGCGCGCACAGCAGCGAGCGCCCCGCCATAGCGACCAATCGGCGTGCGCTGTGCGTCGCAGATAAATGCGTCCATTATATTCTCCCTATACCAAGTATATTCGGGAGTGCGCGCCGTCGCAAATGAAATGTTACACACGCGCGGCTTTGTGTGAGTATTTGTAACGGATCGGGCCTGTGGGCTGTTTGGGCATTCTGCTAGACCCCGTAATAGTCCCGATACCATGCCACGAATTGTGCCACGCCATCCTGCACTGAGGTTTGCGGCGCATAATCCGTCAGCTGGTTCAGCAATGCGCCATCTGCCCATGTCGCGGGCACGTCGCCCGGCTGCATGTCCATAAAGTTCTTTTTGGCCTCTTGACCCAACGCGGCTTCGATTGCGGCGATAAAGTCCATAAGCGGGACAGGTGCGGAATTGCCGATATTGACCACGCGATAGGGGGCAACGGGTGACAGGCTGTCGCCTGGCGCGATTTCGTCGGCTGAGGCAACGCGCTGCGGTACCGCATCCATCAGACCGCGAATGCCCGCGACCAGATCGTCGATATACGTAAAATCGCGCGACATATTGCCATGATTGTAGATGTCGATTGCGTCCCCATCGAGGATCGCACGGGTGAATTTGAAGTGCGCCATATCGGGGCGCCCCCACGGGCCGTAGACCGTGAAAAACCGGAACATGGTGACCGGCATATCGTAGAGGTGGGCATAGGAATGCGCCATCGCCTCTGTCGCCTTTTTGGTGGCGGCATAAAAGGACATTGGCAGATCCGCCTTGTCCGTCTCTGTATATGGCATTTTGGCATTTGCGCCGTAGACGGAAGAGGTCGATGCAATCAGCAGGTGATCGCAAGGGCAGGCGCGCACCGCCTCGAGCAGGTTGAAGGTTCCGATCAGGTTCGAATCCACATAAGAACGTGGGTTGTCGATCGAGTACCGCACGCCCGCTTGGGCGGCGAGGTGCACGATGACATTCGGTTTTGCCTGCGCCACAAGGTCAGCCAACGCGCCGTCTGTTTCCACCCGTTCATTGATCGCGCGAAAGCCGGGATGCTGGGACAGCATCTGCTGGCGGCGTTCCTTGAGGGTGACGTCGTAGTAGTCGGTCAGCGCATCAAGGCCGATCACCTCGAACCCATCTGCAAGAAGGCGCTTGGCCAAGTGGTATCCGATGAACCCTGCGGCACCTGTGATGAGAACTTTGGGCATTGGTTAGTCCGCCTTTTCTGCGCGCCACGCCGCGCGGCCGATGCTGTCATAGGCCGTGAATCCAGCCTGTTTTGCGTCCTTGCTGGAATACACGTTGCGCAAGTCGGCCATGTGCGGTGTCGCCATGCGGCGCGCGATGCGTTTCAGATCGAGCGCGCGGAATTCATTCCATTCGGTAAGGATGACGACCAAGTCGGCGTTTTGCGCGGCCTTATATGCATCTTCTGACCATTGTACGCCGGGCAACAACGCCTCGCCCTCGTGCCGACCTTGGGGGTCGGTTACACGCACTTTGGCACCTGCACCGATCAACGCCGGGACGATTGTCAGCGATGGTGCGTCGCGCATATCGTCAGTGTTGGGTTTGAATGTGACACCCAAAATGGCCACTGTCTTGCCTGCAAGCTGCCCGTCGCAAAGGTCGAAAACCTTGTCGATCATGCGCCGTTTGGTTTCTTCGTTCACCTTTATGACGGTTTCGGTGATCTGCATAGGAACAGCGTGATCTTGCCCGATCCGCGCCAATGCCTTGGTATCTTTGGGGAAACACGAGCCGCCGTAACCGGGACCGGCATGCAGGAATTTATTGCCGATACGCCCATCAAGACCCATGCCCTTGGACACCTGTTTGATATCGGCACCGGTGCGTTCGCACAGGGCGGCGATTTCGTTGATGAACGTAATCTTGGTCGCCAAAAACGCGTTGGCGGCGTATTTGATCATTTCCGCACTTTCGAGATCGGTGGTCACGATTGGGAAATCGCGCAAGAACAGTGGGCGGTATATTTCCGACATGACATCGGCGGCGCGGTCGCTTTGCACACCGACGACGACGCGGTCCGGTTTCATGAAGTCGTCGATGGCCGCACCCTCGCGCAGGAATTCAGGATTGCTGGCAACGTCGAAATCAAGATCGGGGTTCGCTTTGCGAACGACTTGTTTGACTTGGCGGTTGGTGCCCACGGGGACTGTCGATTTGGTGACGATCACCACATAGTCGCTGGCGAGCTTTGCAATTTCTTCGGCGGCCGCCATGACATATGTCAGGTCCGCATGCCCGTCGCCGCGCCGCGTCGGGGTGCCAACGGCAATAAAAATTGCTTCGGCTCCGTCAATCGCGCTGGCGAGATCGACGGTAAAGGACAAGCGCCCCGCCTCGACATTTTTTAACATCAAAGCATCAAGGCCGGGTTCGTAAATCGGCACTTCGCCCCGTTCAAGCTTTTCGATCTTTGACGTGTCCTTGTCGACACAGACAACATCGTGGCCGAAGTCCGAAAAACAAACACCTGACACCAAACCGACATAGCCGGTTCCAATAACTGCAATTTTCATGGCCTTGCTCCGTCGTGGTCCTGTTCGGGCTCTGTTTTGAACAGAAGCCATCACGGCGCAAGCTTGGATTGCATCGCAGGGCGCGTGGGCGCGTGAGTGTGCCCGTTATCACACCAGTTTGAACACGACAGCAAACCAGAGTGTCAGAGTGCCGCCAAATGTTTGCCGGTACAGCCCAAGCCGCCTGAACTGAGCCAATCTGTGTACCAAGGGCAGTGTAGGAAGATTGGCAAATCGTTCCAAAGTGGCGCGATGTTTTGGGTGCAACGCCGTCGCCGTGGCGCGTAATGCGGTCACGTTCGTCACATTCCACGTTCTGAAATCCCCGCGAAGCAACTGAATCATGCGCCGCCACCGTGCGCGTGCTGTATCATTTACGCCGATCTGATTTTGCGCGTGCTGACGGTAGAGTAAACTGGGCGCATCATCATGGATCACGCGCCCACCCGATCCCGAAATTAATTGGTACATCCACCAATCGTGCACCACCACGTCATCAACCAAAACCACTGCGGACAGCACCAGATCGACGGCTGCAGGATTAAGGACAATCGTGTTTCCAGCAGCGATATTCTGAACCAACGCGTTGCGGAAATCCGGGGCGCGCGGACGAGGTGGTGACAGACGAGGTGCGGACAAATTGTGGTCAGTCACCCAAGTCCGGCTGCAATATAGCGTCGGGACAGTTGGGTCGCCGGACTTCAACGCTGCAATGGCGCGTTCCAGTTTATCCGGCAACCATACATCGTCTTGATCAGCAAAGGCGATCCACCTTGGAGTGGCGTCACTGACCGAAAGGTGCCGTAGCATGTATAAAAAATTCGCGGCCGCACCCCGCTTTGGGCCATTGATGATGTCCACGTCCGAAGTCGCCTCGTCGCGAAACTCGTTCAAAAGCTTGCGACTTCGATCATGGGATCCGTCGTCACTGGCCACCATATGCCACGGCCTATGAGTTTGCGCCTTAAAACTGTCCAGTTGGGCAGGCAAAGTGCCCGCTCCGTTGAACACGGCCATCAGGATATGGACGAGGTCATCTTTCACTTTATTGGTGCCCGCCAAGAACATCGTTCGCAATCTGGTGGAATGCGGTCGCTTGGGCTGCGTAGCCGTTTACCGCGATTTGGGACCGATAATTTGGATGCTGCGCCAGCGTATCAACAAGCTGGTCCCGTAATTGAGTGGCTGGTGCGCCAATCGGGATCAGGTCGGCAGCAGATGCCGCCACATGTTCTACTGTTCCTCCGCTGTTTGTCTGGATCACTTTAATTCCGCGCGCCAACGCCTCGCGGATGGCGAGGCCAAAGGTTTCCTTCCATTGGGACATGAACAAGAGCACATCAATTTGTGTGTAAAACTGATCCATATCCTGCTGATTAAACCGCGGATGAATGCGCCATTCGCCAGGCAGGTTTTTGAATTTTTCCGGTGTCCACCACGATCCGTCTTGGCTGCCGTCCACCAGAACAACCCGGAAATCATCTTGTTTCAGCATGCCAAAGGCAGATTTTATCGTTGGCCAACCCTTGATTTGCGAGGGGCCGCCGACAAACCCAAAGGTAAGTGTCGGGTCGCTGTTGCGCCGGGCCGTCTGCGCCGCGCCAAAGTCAGGGTCAGGCAGGCGCACACCGTTTTCCAAAACCACGCCGCGTCCGGGCGCAAACCCAGATGCTTTGCTTAGATCGTATGCAAATTGGCTTGGGTACGTGACGGCGTCGGCCAACGCACCCATCATGTTTAAGTGGTCATGCCGGGCGCGGGCCGCAGCCAAATCCGCAACACATCCCCGGCAGCTTTCGATCTTGATTGGGGTGTTCTGGCAATATCTGCCGTCTGGGCGGATCATGAACTGACGTTCACACATCCACCAAAAATCATGCACGTTTAGAATCGTTGGAATGCCCCGTGCGTGTGCCGCCTCCAGGATGCCCGTACCCATATCTTGGATGCAGTGCGCATGGACTAAATCGGGGCAAAGCCCATCCATTAATTCACCCAACATCGCGGTGACATACGGATTGTTGTACATGTCATGATAGGTGCGGTTTTGCGGTACGTTGATCACGTAATTCACGATGTTGTTGCATTCCGATTTCACCATCGTATATGTATCAAGCTCGGCTCGGGCACACATTGAAACGGCCGTGATGTGGTAATCGCCCCGCCGGATCAGAGCGTGCGCGAGTTGTTCGGCCACAATGGTCGCACCGCCGTAGCTGAAGGGGGCAAAAAACACATTTGCCAAAAGGATGTGTCGCTTGCTCATCCTGTGACCCAATCGATTAGTTCTGGTGCTATAATTTGAGATGTCTCGTTGCCGGACCATCGCGCTTCTAGGTTCTGGCGCGCAGCCTTGCCGATCAGGGCGGTCTGTTTTGGGTCCGCAGCCAAAGCTGTCAGACAAGTAAACCAGTCCTCAGGTGATCTTGCGATATGGCCAGTGTCACCATCACTAATCATGTGCTCTAGATCGCCGACCGTTCCAACGATTGACGGGACCGAAGCGGCAGATGCGTCGATGACGCGCACCGCGCTTTTGCATTGATTGAATGCGTCATCTGCCAAGGGCATGACGGCACAATCAGCGCGTGCCAGATTGTCCAAGTAGGCATCATAGGTGGAAAAAGGCACCGTATCTGTCCGTGCTGCCACCGGGTCAGAAAGTATGGCGCGGTCAACATGCCCCAATAAAAGCAACCGACGATTGGGTGCGCCCAGGATAAAGCGTTCGACAGGGCTCGCGATTTGGGCGAAATCCACGTCATGCCCCAGAGAACCACTGGCAAACGCCACACGGAAAATACCATCGCGGCCACCACGCGCCTGATGCGCGCGCGCACCACTTACCAGCGTATCTGCATCAGCATAGTTGCGGCGCACATGGATGGGTCGGTCACAGTACAGGCTGGCATGTTTGGCCAGTCCCGGTGTTGAAACCGAAATTATGTCTGCGCCGTTCATCATGGTCAGATACTTCGGCGCTTCGGTCAGAAAATGCGATTTCATCCACGGGTCTAAGGCCGCCATGTTGCCGTATGTCTCATAGGCTGAAATCGAAAACAGGGGATCATCAATGTCGTACAAGATGGGTAACCTGAGCCTGCGCGCCTCGTAGCGCAGCATTTCCGTGAGCGGGTTGGATTGCAGGCGATACTCTGCCAAGTGGGTGGCCTGCGACATCAGTCGAGCAACCCGCGGCAAATCCTGAAAATGCGCAAACTCGCAGGTCACACCCTGAGAGTTCCAAAAACTGGCCAGCTGTTCGACGCGGTATTTTCGGCATTGCGGCAGATTGAGATCACCAACAATTGCGACAAACCGGCGCTTTGATGCAATGGCCGGCATACTGAGATGAAAGGCCTGCCCCTTTGCCAGTTGCTGCCATATGCCTTGGAAATAGTGCGCTTCGTGTTGTGGTGGTGTAGGTGTTTCGCGCAGCACGGTTTGGGCCGAGCCGAGGCGTTGCATGCTAAAGTAGCTTTGCGCTTTTGCGGTGGCGACGCGCCATCCATCGTCTCTTAGGCTTGTGATAAAACGGCGCAGCAACGTCACACGGCACAACTGCTGCAGCACCCGCATGATTTGCACAGTTTGCGCGGTTTGCCCGGCATTCACGATTGAACCCTCGCAGCTTGTGACGGTGGTCTGCTTAAATTGGCTGTGTGGTGTGCAAGAGCCGTTTCAATATCGCTGTAAAGGGTGACTTTTCCGTTTTCCAAGACAGCACCCATGTCGCAGATCCTGCGCACCATGAACTCTGAATGGGAAACGACGATTGCGCCCGCCTTGGCCCGTCGTTCGTCAAATACACGCACGCTTTTGTCACGAAATGCGCCATCGCCGACCGATGTGACTTCATCCACCAAATAGGTGTCAAAGGGGATGCCCATCGACACACCAAACGACAGGCGCGACCGCATTCCCGAAGAATAAGTGCGCAAGGGCATTCGGAAATGAGCGCCCAGTTCGGCAAACTCTTCGACAAATGCCACCAATTCATCGGTGTCCACACCATAAAGCCGTGCAACAAAGCGTGTGTTTTGCAAACCTGTCATGTCTGGATGAAACGATCCGGCAAAGCCGACCGGATAGGAAATTGTTCCAACGGGGACAACGCGCCCGGACGTAGGGCGCGTTGTCCCGGCAATCAAATTTAGCAGCGTACTTTTGCCCGCGCCGTTGCGCCCCAACAGAGCCACGCTCGCGCCCGTGGGAAATGTGGCGCATAGGTCATCAATGATAACCTTTCGGGCACCTTTGATGTGGAAAACTTTGGTCAACCGGTCCAACTGGATCATCATTTCCTCCGATTAGCCGCGATCGCGCAGGCTGTAGTAAACCAAGCTGAGAATTGCCCAGGCCAAGCAGCTGAAGAGGGCCACCAGCAAAACGATCTTCAATCGTTCAGGATATTCCGCTCTTTCGGCCAATGTGGGGCGAACGTGGGGGGCCAAGTACCTGCTCTGTCGCCGGGCCTCGGCGAGGGCAGCGTCAAAACTTGCCAGCGCACTTTTATAAGCAACTTCAGCAAATTCGCGATCCACGATCAGCCCTTCGTATTCGCCTACAAGATCGGCAAAGACAGCCCCGTCTTGAGTACCTGCGCCCAACCCCAGCTTGCGGCGCTCGGCGTCTATTCGTTTTTGGATCACATCGATGCGCCGAGTGACTTGTGCGATGCGTGGATCGCCTGACCGCGTCGTGTCCTGCAAGAGATCAAAGTCGATCAACGCTTCTGCCAGTTGGCGGTGCAGCGTCACAAGGACGCCCATTTGGTTTTGGGTATCGATACTGGGGTCCACGATTTGCGTGCGATTTCGAAATCGGGTCAACGCCTGCCGTGCCTCTTTCAGCCGGTCTGATGTGACGGCCAAATCGTCTTGCGCATGGCGGATCGCATCATCGCGGGCGATGTCGGACAACGCGTTTATCATCTGACTGCTTTCTTCCATCACAGCTTGGGCGATGACCTGTGCATCTGACGGTGCAAAGGCGAGCACACGCAGATCAATCAGTCGCGTACTGCTGTCGTAGACGATGGAAACTTTTCGTTCCCAATGGTTTAGTAAATCCTCGATTGTTCCCTCTGGCTTATATGCGAAAATGGGGTCACGGCTGGCGGGAACCCTGCTCCAGATGCCGACCAGATCGACCTTCTCGTCGACTTTAGAAACAAGTTCCTGGCTGGTCAGATAGGCGAACAGAATGTCGGTGTCCGATGAACTTGAACCGGATAATTCGGTGATTCCGCCCAACAGTTCGACAGCCGATGTGTGCTCTTCGGAGCGGATGGAAAACGACAGGTGTGAAGCATATTGATCTGCTGCATGGGTCCACATGTAATAAGTCGTTGCTGCGATCGGTGCGGCGCAGATCAAAATAAATGACAGCACCAAGAACCAATGTCTGGGCCGTGGGCGCGCCTTGCGTGCGGTGGGCCGAACTGGCGCGGCGGATATCACAGCCGATGGCGGCGTTGTCATGCGCACCGAGTCTATTTTGGCGCGCACATGCTCTGTTATCTTTTCGGATTGTTCCGCCGAGGTAAGCATTTTCTTGCATGGCGCGCGTGGTGTGACGCTTGGTGGTTTCTCGTATCTGTTGCCATTAACGGCGCACGCAGCGCGCGGGTTGGCCTGTACATCGCGCCGTGTCGCTGGTGCCGCATCCAATTGCCGAACTGCAGCTTGTGAGAGGTCTTGAGCCATGCGTTTCGAATCCACCGCAGATTAAGTGTTTGTTCGTCCCACTTGGCTAATCTGAACGTCTTAAGATTTTCTGCAGATGACAGAGGAAACGGATGAATCTGAATCACATCAGGCCGGTACAGCCGCAAACCGCACCTTTGGCGACGTTTCGGGCCATCATGGCGTTGGTCTTGCGGGAAATTTCAACAACCTACGGCAGATCGCCCGGTGGATATGTTTGGGCGATTGTGGAACCTGCCGCTGGCATTGCGCTGCTGACGGTCATCTTTTCTGCGGGGTTTCGCAGCCCACCGCTCGGGACCAACTTTGCGTTGTTTTATGCGGCGGGATTGCTGCCGTTCCTTATGTACTCTGACGTTTCGAGCAAATTGGGCCAGACGATCCAATTCAGCCGCGCGTTGCTGACCTATCCGCGCGTTACTTTCGTTGATGCATTGGTGGCGCGGTTGGTGTTGAATTCGTTGACGCAATTGGTGGTGCACGGGCTTGTGCTTGGGGCGATCATTTTGATGCAACGGCCAGATACGACGCTGGATATGACGAAGGTCGTCCTTGCCTATGCGATGTTGATGCCGCTTGCTGCCGGTGTTGGTACGCTCAACAGTTTTTTAACGCTGTGCTATCCGGTTTGGCAAACCGCATGGGCGGTGCTGAACCGGCCCTTTTTCCTGATTTCATGCATTTTTTTCAATTTTGAGTCCGTGCCACAGCCCTATTCAGATTATCTGTGGTTTAATCCGCTGGTCCACATTGTCGGCATGATGAGGGATGGGTTTTATCCGTTTTATCATCCGAACTATGTGTCGGTTATGTATCCTGTGGCCGTCGGCGGCGTGCTTATGCTTGTTGGGCTTTTCCTGCTTAATCGGTATCACCGGGATATTCTGGATAAATAGGGGTCTGGCTGGCGAGCCTATGCTAGCCGCGCCAACTGTCCGGGATGCTGTATCCTTCGGCTTCAACTTCTGCGGTGATCCGGGCGACATCCGTGGTGACCAAGTCCGGGAAGAATGCAGGCATGGGGTGTTTTAGACTCTCGGTGAACCTGCGTTCCAACAACGCGTCTGGATAATTGAACGGTGCGACGCCCAAGAATTCTTCGATGTCGCGCAGGGTGCCGGGTTGGTTGGCATGCAAATCTTCGTAAAAAATTGCCTTGAATTGTGCTGGTTGCAGGCCCGAACGCGCCCGCCTTAAAACGGCACCATATTCTGCGTTTTCCCAGATATGACGTTGGCGCAGAAACGCGTCAAAATCGCGTGGACCCCAAGTCGTCAGTTTGTCGGCCTGCCCGGACACTTCGAGATGAAATTTTGTATGGCTCCAGAGCCGTTTGACCGGATTGCGCATCGTGTAAAGGACGCGCAAGCGGTCACAGCTTTCTGAAATGTGCGGCCACGCTTTGGCAGGCAGATGCGCGTTCAGGTTGGAAAAATCACAGGCATAGGTTTCGTGATCGCGCAGTTGAAACAGGTTGCGGTACCATAAATCGTCGACAGGCCGGTCAAGGTAGGCTGAAATCCAGCGCAGGTTATGGCGCACCACATCAATGTGGCTGGTCTGCGGGTCAAAGCGCGGCATGTACCGCTCGTGCGCCTCTTTTAATCGCCGCTGTTCGCTGAGCTGGTCGGCATTGACATAGCGATGGTAGAAATAGTGGATTTCCTTTTCCATCGCGAAATGAAGTTCCGGATGGCGGGCCAACACAGCATAAAGCCACGTCGTGCCCGCCTTCATCGCGCCAATGCTAAGGAACAGATTGTGAAAGGGTTTTGGTGTGTCCATTTGCGGGTCACTTTTGGTGCTAATGGTTAATTTTCCGTCACTAGCGCTTGGATTTGCGTCATCATTGTCGCCTGTGACTAAAAAGCGAAATCAAACGTGTCCAGGTCGGCTAACCAAACGTCGGTGAGTACAATCTGACTGTCGTTTCCGGTGATGATAATCACGTTGGTGCCGGATTGGATCGCTGCGCCTGCCCCGTCTTTGGCCAATTCAAGATCACCAATATTAGAAATCGCGCTGACACCGCGCAGGTCGATACGTTCAAAATCGTTCAGCGCGTCAAAATCCCCAATCGTATCGTCGCCATGGCCGTCGGAAAATATGAAACGATCTGCATTGAACTGACCCAGCAGCAGGTCGTTGCCCGCCCCGCCGGTGAGTGTGTCAAACCCGGCTCCGCCGTTGATCGTATCCATATCGGCCCCGCCAAATATCAGGTCATCGCCGGGGCCTCCGAAAAACCGGTCATTTCCAGCATCACCAAAAAGGGTGTCGTTCCCCGCCTCACCGAACAGGCCGTCGTTGCCTGCCCCGCCATGGGCCAGATCGTCGTCATTGCCGCCAAACAGCCGATCCAGCCCCATATCACCGCGCAAAGTGTCATTGCCATTGCGCCCATAAAGGTTGTCGGCCTGGTGCCCGCCATCCAGCAGATCATTTCCGTCCCCGCCATCGAGCATGTCAAATCCGCCGTCCCCGACAATCGTGTCATTCCCACCCTCGCCCCACAGGCCATCGAATGTCAGGCCAAGGTTCGCGCCCCCGCTGATCCAGTCATCGCCGTCCCCGCCATAGACACGGTCGGCGGCGGCCCCGGCGAACACCGTATCATTGCCAAGCCCTGCAATGATCTGGTCAAAACCGTCCCCGCCGTCCAGCAGGTCGGCCCCTGCGCCACCAAAGAGGGAATCGGCACCGTCTTGGCCAAAAAGCCTATCATTTCCGGCCCCGCCCTCAATCGTGTCAAACCCGGTCCCGCCAAAAATCTGGTCGTCCCCAAGTTCGGCAAAGACGTGGTCGTCGCCATCCCCTAACCTTATGATATTGTTTGCATCGTTCCCTGTTACCCGATCATCGCCACTGCCCAAAATGGCGTGTTCGATCGTGGTGCCGCGTGCGATGCCCATCACGCCGATACTGTCGCCAAAATCCGAAAACGATGCAGCTTGCAGATCAAGGCGTGCGGCATCTGTCATGCCGCTTAGATCAAGTGTGTCAGTCCCGCCTTGATCATAGAGGGTGAATGCCACCGCATTGCCTGCAATGCCGTCGGGCGTTTCGCCATTCACCAACCACGCAAATACCGCATCCAAATAAGTGCCCAGCTGTGCCTCCGCGCCATAGGTGGTGTCGCCCGCGGTCACGCTGTTGCCATCCGGTGCGCCATACAGGGTCTGGATGGCAACGATGTCTGCCATCATCGGGGTCGTTGCATAGGCGTAGCTGGCCGTCGTGGACGTGTTTTCGCGTTGGTCAAAATAGGACATCACGGACATCTGCCAGCTGTCATTGGCAAAGGTTGCGTCGAATTCGTAGTTGGCGCTGCCGTTATAGTCGCCCTGATGGCCAAGGCCGATGGCATGGCCGATTTCGTGGATAAAGGTCTGAAAAGAGTAGCTGTCGATCGTAGTCCCATAGCTCGACACCCAACTGGCTGAGATGTTCAACTCGACACCGTTGGTCGATCCTCTGTTCGGGGCATAGGCAAATGCCCCGCTTTGTTCATCGTCAAGCGTCAGCATTTCGCCGGATGCCACGATTTCGAACGCAAGGTCCGTCACCATTTCCCACGCGTCCATGGCCCAAAGCGCAAGCTGTTGCGCAGGTGCAGTCAGTCCTGCGATATTGACGGTGATGATGTTGGATTGGGACGTGTCAAATCGGATTTCACGCCCGCCCCAGTACCCTTCGCTTAGGAACAGGGCCATTTCATCCAGCGTCGCAGTGTTGTCTGCTTCGGGCACGGTGCCGGCAATGTTGACGTTCAACGTATAGCTGCCGGATTGGGTCGAAAACGCGTCCGCGACGACGAAATACGTCCCACTGGCCGACACTGTGTGCACCAAGAGTGAATCAAACCCCGGCCCGCCATCGTCATTTGCCGCGATCTGCTGGCCGGTTGAGTCAAAGAGCCGAACCAGCGGATCAAGCAATGAGTCACCGTTCAACGCAAAGTCGTATTGGGTTCCAGCCGTGAGATTGATCGCGATCCAATCCTCGTCCCCGTCGTGAGAAAGGGTGCCGGAAAACGTATCACCCACAGACATCGTGTTGGTGGTCAGGATTGTGTCAGGCGCATCCAGGTCTTCGCCAATATTCGCGAAGGCGGGATCGCCATGGCCGGGGTGGCGCAGCGGGTCAAACGTCTGGGTGGCAAAACAGATCGAACACATGAAATCGGGCCTCTGATACTGCGCCTAGTTTGGGCGTGTAGAGGTAAATTTCACGTAGAAATCGGGCGCGATTTGGGCGCTGTACGCCCGGAAATGCCAACAGTTTTAGCCAAAGCAGGCAGCATTTCGCAGACTGCGAAACGCTGCGATCTTCAGTCCTTCAGCAACCCGTCCAGATAAGTGCCATAGTCGTTTTTCGCAAAAATGGCCGCGCGTTTGGCCAACTCTTCCCTGGTGATCCAGCCATTTTCAAAGGCGATTTCCTCAAGGCTGCCAGTTTGCAGGCCCTGCCGGTTGGTGAGTGTCCGCACAAAGTTGCCCGCATCCAGCAAGCTGCCATGTGTGCCAGTGTCCAGCCACGCATACCCGCGCCCCATCCGGTTGACCCGCAGTAGCCCGTCGCGCAGGTACATTTCCAGCAGTGACGTGATTTCCAGCTCTCCGCGCGCAGAGGGCTGCACTTCGCGGGCACGGCGTGGCGCGTCCCCATCAAGAAAATAAAGCCCGGTCACGGCATAATTTGACGGTGGCTTGGATGGTTTTTCGATGATTTCGCGAGCTATTCCGTCTGCGTCAAACCCGACAACGCCGTACCGTTCCGGATCAACCACGTGATAGCCAAACACTGTGCCCCCTTGTTCGTGGGCGTCTGCATCTGCCAGAATGTCGGGCAGGCCATGCCCAAAGAATATGTTGTCCCCCAGCACCATCGCCGATGGCGCGCCGTCAAGGAAATCTTCGGCCAGCAGATAGGCTTGGGCCAGCCCATCCGGGGATGGTTGCACGATATAAGTCAGCGATATCCCCCATTGGCTGCCATCGCCCAGCGTCCGTTTGAACTGCTCTTGGTCTTGCGGTGTGGTGATCATCGCAATCTCGCGAATGCCTGCCAGCATCAGCACAGAGATCGGGTAGTAGATCATCGGCTTGTCATAAATCGGCAGCAATTGTTTGGATATACCGATGGTGATCGGGTACAGCCGCGTGCCGGATCCACCGGCCAGAATAATGCCTTTGCGTTTGGTCATTGTGTCTGTTCCAGCTCTGCTATTGTCTTGGACAGGCTTGCGCGCCAGTTGGGGCGGGGCAGGCCGAATGTTTGGGTGAATGATGTGCAGTCCATCCGCGAATTGGGCGGGCGCACGGCTGGTGTCGGATAGTCGGCTGTGGTGATTTCCGTTACGGCGCAGTCAATTCCGGACATGTCAAAAATGGCGCGCGCAAACTCTGCCCATGAACAGTCGGGTGCACCCGCATAGTGATAGGTGCCGGACCGCTCTGGGTGCGCTATCAACTGATTTGCCATGGCGTGGCAGGCGGCGGCGATCCCGCGCGCAGGTGTTGGGCCGCCGATCTGGTCGGCAACAACGCTCAGCCCATCGCGTTCTGCACCCAGCCGCAGCATGGTTTTGACGAAATTCGCCCCATGGGCGGAAAACACCCAGGATGTGCGCAGGATTGCATGCACTGCCCCGGATGCGCGCACGCCAGTTTCCCCCACAAGTTTTGATCGCCCATAGGCACCCAATGGCTGTGTGGCGTCATCCGGCATCCACGGTTGTGTGCCGCCGCCATCAAATACGTAGTCGGTCGAAATATGTACGATTGGCACGCCCAATTCATGGCATATTGCCGCCATTGAAGTTGGGGC
>ENA-OQVM01001282-OQVM01001282.1-marine-metagenome-genome-assembly--contig:-NODE-1282-length-33858-cov-12.162014_pt1 | contig 33858 bp, 29 predicted proteins | sample MGYA00237776_ERZ505498 | MGnify/ENA primary metagenome ERZ505498 (study PRJEB26159, sample SAMN06265151) | marine metagenome | isolation source: Helgoland LTER site | place: Germany:Helgoland, sampling...
ATTGACTCTTTCCATGGTGTGTTTAATATTTATGAGCTGCCGTATTGGCTAGAGCTTACTTGTTCTATTTTTGTGTTTGTTGTAGTGGTGAACGCATTAAATTTAATCGACGGTTTAGATGGGATGGCTTCATTTCTTTCTATGAAGTTCTTTCTTGTTACTGGTGGAATAATTCTTGTTTCCAAGCCAGAGTGGTTTTTGTTTTTTCCGATTATTATTAGTGCCTTGCTTGGGTTTTTATGGTTTAACTTTAACCGTAATAAAAAAGTGTTTTTGGGTGATACCGGATCTTTATTTCTAGGCTCTATAATGGCCTTTATTTTATTTTATATTTTAGACTCCGAAAGCTCTCTGATTACAGACAATTTAATTTCAAGGCCTCTTTTAGCAGTTTTACTTCTTTTGTATCCATTGGTTGACACCTTAAGAGCTTTTATTATACGTGCTTATAATAACAAATCTCCTTTTGTTGCGGATAGGGTTCATCTACATCACAGGCTAGCAGATAAGGGTTATCAACACTGGCAAGCTTCGGTATTAACTTTTTTTCTTTCTACTTTTATTTTAGTAGTAAACTTTTTCTTATACTCTTTAGTTGGATTTATAGGTTGTGTGGCTTTAACCATTGTTTTACTTTTAGTCTTTTATTATAGTTTTTTTAAATGAAGTTTTTTAAAATATTCTTTTTTTTATACATGTCTTTCAATTGGCTTAACAGTCAAGTTTTAGATGATGCTATAGAACTGATTGTAAGTAAAGACTCCCTCTCTTTTTATGCTTTTAACAAAATAGGTGTTACTGAGTATACCATTCTCGAGTCTAAAAAACTTTCAAAAAAAAACATTAAATACACCAAGCCTTTCCCTGAAGAATTAAAAAACGCTGAGCTCATTTCACTTTCTAGTCTGTATTCTAAAGACGGCAGTGTTTATTTTTTATATCCAGGCGGTGGAATTTTGTTTAAATATTTAAACGGAGTGTTTGAGAGAATTGATGAAAGCTTTGCGTATAGAAACCAGTATTCTGGTCATTTTTTTGAGTACAAAAAAGAGCTTTATCTTTTAGGAGGTTATGGTTATTGGCAGTCTAACAGCTTATTGACTAAGTTTAATTTTGAGTTAAGGAACTGGGAGCTTGTCCCTACGTCCGGACAAGTTCCAAAACTAGGCGTTAATGCCGGGTCATTTGTTTTAGACGGAGATATCTTGACTGTTTTTGATTTTAACCAACGTTTAAACGATTTGGATGTAAAAAACAACAGTCTTTACTCTTTAAATCTTGATAAAATGATCTGGGCCAGAGAAGGTCTTCTGAACAACATGCTCTTTTCTGAAAATAAAAAAGATTTTGAACTTGTAGTTGGGTTTGAAAAATCTCTTTTACAAAAAAACTTAACTGACAATGATTTAAGAATTATAACTCCAAAGGACAATCAAATAAAATTTTTTAAAACGGAAGGGCTACACAACATAAACGAAAAAGCTATAATTGTCGGGGATAATGTTGTTTACCCTGTTCTTTCTGCTGACAGAGAATACGAAACTCTAATTGTTAAAAATTTAAACGAAAATATTGTTTTTATAAATGAAGAGTCTTTGAGTAATGATTTTAATCAGTTTGTGAATTATTTTATTTATGTGGGTGTGTTTTGTGGGGTCTTAATTCTTTTAACATTTATAAAGTTTAAAAAAGAAAAGCTTGTGCTTTTTCTCTCGGAAAACAGTTTAAGCGGCCTTAACAAAACAATGCCAATTGATAAAAACGAAAAGTTTGTGCTTGAGTTACTGACCAATAATAAAGAAAAAAAAGTTGATAATTCTTTTGTTTTAAACTATTTCAAAAACAGTGAAATCAGTAGTGATGCATCAGTAAAAAGAAAAAATAAAGTTATAGATGAACTGAACCGAAAAGCTTTGGAAAAATTTGAAATTGTTCTTATAGTCAAACAATCAGGTAAAACAGACTCTAGACAAGTAGTTTATTGTTTAAATCCCAAAATAGAGATATAAGCTTTCATCACCTTTTAAAAGGTGTCATTTTTTCTACAATTAGTCTGTCGTTCGACAATCTTGGCAGCTTATTTTGGCCGCCTAATTTTCCTTCTGTTTCCATGTAGTTTTTAAAGCCATTTTCTTTAACAACAACTATTTTTAATGGCTTAAGGACTTTTCCTTCAATTAAATCAGAATAATAGCTGTTTATTTCTTTTAAATTTTCGTCAAGTTTTTTTGATAATAGTTTAACCTCTTTTGAAGAAACTTCTCTGTCAAACTCAATCCACCATTCGTGAAAAGGCAGGCCTTTGTCTGGGTTAATAAATGGTGCCACGGTAAATTCTTTTATTACTGTTTTTGTTTCGTTTGTTGCTTTTTTTAGCGCTTTTTCAACTTCGCTTGCAATTACATGCTCTCCAAATGCTGAAATAAAGTGTTTATATCTTCCTGTAACTATTATTCTGTAAGGGCTTAGAGAAACAAACGCTACAGTGTCTCCTGTATTATACCCCCACAAGCCTGCGTTTGTTGAAATTATTAGCACATAATTTTTATTAAGTTCCACCTCTTTTATAGAAAGTCTTTTTGGGTTGTTTTTTGACATTTCTAAAACTTCAATAAACTCATAAAAAATCCCTGAGTTTAGTTGGATCAAAAGCCCTTCATTTTTTTGAGAATCTTGATAGGCAAAAAAGCCTTCTGAAGCAGGATAATACTCTATACTGTCTATGTTTTTTCCGATTAGTTTATTAAAAACATTTTTATAGGGCGCGAAATTAACTCCGCCGTAGACAAAAAGACTAAAGTCAGGAAAGATTTCGGATATTGTTTTTTTTCCAGAAAGCAAAATAAGTTTTTCAAAATACATTACAACCCATGGTGGAATTCCACCAATAGCCGCCATCTCTTCTTTTAGCGTTTGTTTTGAAATTTTTTCTACTTTTTTTTCCCAATCTTCAATACAATTTACTTCCCAACTTGGCATTGTGTTTTTTCTTAAAAAAACAGGTGTATAATGCGCAATAATTCCCGAAAGCCTTCCTGTTTTAATGCCGTTTAAATTTTCCAGAACAGGGCTCCCTTGTAAAAAAATAATTTTTTTGTTTAAAAACGCAGTGTTGTTTGTCTCTTTGATATAATGCATTGTTGCTTCTACAGATCCTTTGACATGAAAAGGCATCGAGTCTCGAGTTATTGGGATGTGTTTTTCTCCAGATGTGGTGCCTGATGTTTTTGCAAAATAAATTGGTTTTCCAGGCCATAAAATATTTCTTTTACCCTCAATAACCATATCAATATAGTTCTTTATGCCTTCGTAGTCTCTAATTGGTATTTCTCTTGAAAAATCTTTGTAGTTGGAGATTTTATCAAAGTTGTGATCTTTACCAAACTTTGTTTTTTTAGCTTTAGAGATAAGTTTTTTCATAACTTTCTCTTGAGTCTCTACAGGCTTTTTAGACCATTTTGTTGTTTTTCTAACAACATGTTTAGCGTAAATTTTAACAAGAATTTCTTTAATACTACTCAAAACTAATATACTCTAATGGGTCTACAGGGTTTCCGTTGCTCCAAAGCTCAAAATGCAAATGAGGCCCTGTTGTTAATTCTCCGGTATTTCCAGAAAGTGCAATTGCCTGGCCTGACTTAACGAAATCCCCTTGAGATATTAAGCCAGAAGAGTTGTGTTTGTACACGCTAATAAGATTGAAAGAGTGCTCTAAAACAATCACAAACCCAGTCTCAATAGTCCATTCAGAAAGAATAACTTTACCGTCTGAAACTGCTTTTACAGGTGTGTTTGTAACTGCAGGAATATCAACCCCAAAGTGTTTTTCGGTGATATCAAAGCCTGAGGAGATTTTTCCAGACAGGGGGCTGTATAAAACATATTCCACGTTTGGGCTTGCAGATTCAATTGTGTTAAACCTGTCTTCTTTTTCAACAAGGTTTCTAAGTAAAGAATCTTGCTTGTTTATTTTAAAGTCCAGCTCAGAGACATCGATTTTCTTTGTTATCCTTTCTTGACTAATTTCTTCTTTATTGGTTTCTCCTAAAATTACAGCCCCAACTGAATTAATAAAAGTTTGGTTTTTGTTTACCACCCGCTCTAAAGAATCTAGAAGCTCTATGTTTTTTATTGCGTTTTGCCTTAGAACTGTCGAATCATAGCCTGGAATATATTCTTTAACTGATGTAAAGGCAATAAGCCCAATTGTTAGAACAACAAGTGTTGCTGAAACTAACGCAATCAACAGAAATATATTCAGTTTGGTTAGTTTATATGAAAGCTTTTCTTCATAAGTGTCTTCATTTAAAACCACTAAACGGTACTTGTTTAGCAATCTTTCTTTAAATGGTTTTTTTTCTTTTTCTTTCACTTAACAAATATAGTGAAGAGCCGTCAATATTATTTAGATATATTCTTTAAGGTATTTCTATTTTTCTTTATACTTTTGTGTAAATACATTAAAAATGATTTTATCTAATATGTTTTTAGCAATTGGACCTGGACAAATAGCCCTTATAGCTGTTGTTCTTCTTATAATGGTTGGAGGGAAAAAAATTCCTGAACTTATGAAGGGTCTTGGAACCGGAATAAAAGAGTTTAAAAAAGGTGTTAAAGAAGAGTCTAAAGAAATAGAAAAAGAAGATTAGTTCCTTTTTTTATTTCTAAAGAATTTTCAAAGACCTAATAATTGCCTCTATTTCTATAAGGTATTCCCTTTTTCTAACAGATGGGGAAAACACAAATCCTTCAACAACTAAGGTTCTGTTGTTTTTTGAATCTTTAATATAATAGTTTAAAAAAGGTCCCGCCATATAATCGTTAACCACTTCCCATGTTCCTCTTGTTTCAAAAGCGTTTAGTGAATTAACTTTTGTTTTGAAAAAATACGGCCTGTAGGCTTCTTCTGTAATCAAATAAGAATCTTTGTTTCTTCCAGGGACAAAAACCTTTCCTATAGAGTCTCTCAAGAATATGATTCTGTCCAAATCGGGGTTTTTTTCAAACAAAGGCAGGGTGTAAACCAATATGTTTACGCTTCCTTTTTTTGTTTCTCTTTGAAACCAAAATTTATTGCTGTTCCCTTTCTTAAAAAGCTTGTATCCTGAGGACATTGTAAGATTGACTCCAATAGAGTCAAGCTCTTTAGTTTTTGATGTAGAGTTTCTTATTCTTTTTTGTTTTTCTTTTATTTCATTATTCTTAAAAACAAAAGTCGCTCTTTTAGATATTTTATTAATCTGCTCTACCAAGCTTTTATTGGTCTTTCCGTTTATGTAAAGAATCTTTTGAGGTGAAGCAAACTTGTTTGTGTGAATAAAAGCCGAGTCTTTAGACGATTTTGAAACTACGATGATATTTCTACTTTCCCTTGTAAAATCCGTAAATATTGAAGGAGGAATTTGATTTAATGTAAACATCGGTTCTTGCTGAGGAAGCCCAAGAAATTCACTAGAAAAAACCTTTTGCAGCTCTTTTCCTGGTGACTGCTTCCATAAAGTATTTTCAATTACCACTGAAACAGAATGTATGTTTCCGCTTGAAACTGGTTTATATACTGTTGATGATGAGTCGCACCCCACAACAAAAACAAATAATATGAAAAGAGTTTTTTTATACATCTTTATTGTTCTAAAGCTTTAATTCCAGGAAGAGTTTTTCCCTCTAGACTTTCAAGCATAGCACCTCCGCCTGTTGAAACATAGCTAACTTTATTAGAAAAATTAAATTGTTTGACTGCCGCAACAGAATCTCCTCCTCCAACAAGTGAGAAAGCGCCAGAAGATGTGCTTTTAGAAACAAAATCGCCAACCGCTATTGTCCCTTTAGAAAAAGTTTCCATTTCAAAAACACCAACAGGACCGTTCCATAAAATAGTTTTACTGGATTCTATCGCTTTTTTAAAAATCTCTAAGGATTCTGGGCCGGCGTCCATTCCTTCCCAGTTTTCAGGAATTTGATTTATTGGACAAATTTGTGTGTCGGCGTCATTTGAAAAATCATTTGCACATAAAACATCTACAGGTAAATAGATTTCCACTTTGTTTTGTTTGGCTTTTTCTAATATTGATAACGCTAAATCAAATTTGTCATTTTCACATATAGACGCTCCTATTTTCCCGCCTTGTGCTTTTATAAAAGTAAAAGCCATTCCTCCCCCGATAATAAGCTTGTCTATTTTGTCTATTATATTGTTAATTATTGTGATTTTTGATGAGACTTTTGCCCCTCCTAAAATGGCTAAAACAGGTTTTTTGCCTTCTTCTATCACTTTTTTTATCGAATCAACTTCTTTTAAAAGCAAGTCTCCTGCAAACTTATTCTCTGCAAAATAATTTGCAACAATACTTGTAGAAGCGTGCGCTCTGTGAGCAGTGCCAAAAGCATCGTTTACATAACTGTCTCCTAGTCTAGAAAGTTCCTTTGCGAAATCATTGTTACCCTCTTCTTCCTCTTTATGATATCTTAAATTTTCCAATAAAATGATTTGGCCTGGGAGACTGTTTTCAACAACTTGTTGTGTTTCTTTACCAATAGTTTCTTTTAAAAAAATAACAGGTTTTCCTAAAACATCTTCAACCGGTTTTACAATGTGCATAAGCGAAAGCTCAGGATCTTTACATTTTGGTCTTCCCAGATGAGACATTAAAATAGCCGTTCCCCCATCATTTGTTATTTTATCGATTGTCTTTTTTGCAGCAACAATTCTAGAGTTATCTGTAACTTTTTTGTCAGAACTTAAAGGAACATTAAAATCTACTCGAACTAAAACTTTTTGATTATTGAAATTTGTTTGATAAATTGATTTCATTGTAAATTTTTGGAATTCAAAGATATGTATTTCTAGTTTATTTAAAGTTTAATCTTTTATCTTTGAAAAATGTTATTTGACGAGGTCATAGGGCAAGAATTCTTAAAAAAAGAACTTATTAAAGGGTTGTCGTCTGACAGAATAGCCCATTCGCAACTTTTTCTTTCCCCAGAAGGAAGCGGAGGCCTGTCTTTGGCAATTGCTTATGCCAGAATGATTATTGAAAAAAACAATACGCTTGAGGGAACAAGCTTAAAGTTAAGCGAGCTTAAGCACCCTGATCTTCATTTTGTTTATCCGGTCGCTATAAATAAAGAGGTTAAGTCTAAGCCTATTTCATCAATGTTTGTTGAAAGCTGGAGAGAGTTTGTTCATAAAAACCCTTATGGCAACCTACTTGATTGGTATTTAAAAATAGGTGTAGAAAATAAACAAGGAAAAATTGGTAACGATGAAGTAGAGGATCTTGTGAAAAAAATGTCACTAAAGTCATACGAAGGAGGTTGGAAGGTCACAATAATTTGGATGGCTGAAAAGCTTAACATTACAGCCACTAACAAATTGCTTAAGCTTATTGAAGAGCCGCCAAAAGACACGCTTTTTATTTTTGTTTGTGAATCAACAGACCTAATGGCTGAAACTCTTCTTTCCAGATGTCAAACATCAAAACTTAGCCGTTTATCTAAAAAAAATATTGAAGAGTTTTTAATGAAAAAAGGGATTGACAAGGCTACTGCCTCCTCAGCTGCAGCGAGTGGTTTTGGGAACCTTCGAATTGCATTAAAATCAATTAGTGAAAGTGAAAACAATAAAGAGTTTGAAGAATGGTTTTTGAAATGGGTAAGAACAGCTTTTAAAGTTCGAAAAAACAAAGAGGAGGTTTTAGAATTAGTAAACTGGAGTAAAATGATTTCTAAAACAGGAAGAGAAATTCAAAAGAGTTTTTTGTCTTTTAGCATGAGTGTGTTTAGAAGCGCGTTGTTAAAAAATTATGAAATAAACTCTCTAGTAAGTTTTGAACCTAAAACAGACATAAATTTTGAGTCTTTTTCAAAATACGTAAACGGTAATAATATTGAAGACATCTTTAATGAAATTGAGGAGGCTCAAAAAGGAATCCAATCAAATGGAAATGCCAATATGATTTTCATGGACTTGTCCCTCAAACTAACAAGACTAATTCAAAAACAATAATAATATAGGTTTTTTCTATGTTAAAGATTTTTTAATAGTTTTTTGTTATTAAAGTTGTGTGTGTGTGCTTTAAGCTGATGGTGTTTCAGAAACCCTCCTTGTGATTCAGACGTTTGCGAGGTCAAGTCTTCTTAAAAGCAATTAAAATCGTTTTTTGAATACATAAACGTACGACGAGGCATTGCCTTTAAACAAAGACACAAGGTTAGAGGCGAGTCCGATTAAAAAGCCTTTTACAAACCATAGTTTTGATTTTTTGTATTGTTCGGAAAGCATCGAAACGTAAAAGGCGTCAAAGTACATTGGTTTTTTAGAAATATATTCAAATCCGCTATCAGACATTACGTCTATTAATCCTTTAGGTGAGAAATGCCAATAATGTCTTGGAACATCATAGCCTGCCCAAAACTTCTTGTAATAAACAGCATCAAAAGATTTATAATTAGGACAAGCCACTATCAAGCATCCTTTAGGCTCAAGAGTGTCAAATACTACAGACAGCGTGTTTTTATAAGAAAATACGTGTTCTAAAGAGTGCCACATTGTAACAGTTTTAAATTTAGAAGCGATTAAATCTGATTCGTTTACAATGACTTTTTGTTGTTCAACGGTTTTGTTTGAAACTTGATCATAAAACGGATCGTAGGCGTAGGCTTGTCCGCCATTTTGATTGAGCTTAGAAACAAAATAAGCGTTTCCAGAGCCAAAATCTAAAAGCCTGTTTTTGTGAGATGAAGCCTTTTTTAAAACCCTGTATTTAAAGTAAAAATTGAGCCGCTTAACACCCAAGTACAAAAATGAAAAAAACGTTTTATTGTTGTTATGAGAAAGGTAGTTTTTAGATTTATAATATTTCTTTATGTTCTCTTTGTCGGTCTTTGGCAAGGTTTGAAATACATCTAAATTTTTTATTTTGCTTATAGAAAACACTTCTTTAGTTAAAAAATAATCCCTGATCTTGGTTGGTGTTTTTGTCTTCATAATAACTTTGTTCCACGAGGAACATTACCTTCCCATATAAACCATCAAAACACTTATATCGTTTGGTGAGACTCCACTAATTCTAGAGGCCTGTGAAAGGGTTGAAGGTTTTATGTTGTTTAGTTTTTGGACAGCTTCGCTTGACAGGGAGTGAACTTTTGAGTAATTGAAGCTAATTGGTATTTTTATGTTTTCTAAATTGTTAAGCTTTTCCGCGTTAGCTTTTTCTTTTTCAATATATCCGGAGTACTTTACCTGTACCTCTGTCTGCTCTAAAACATCGTTCTTAAAATCATTGTTTTCTAGAAAAAACTTAACACTTTCCAAAGACAACATATCGTCTAAAGAGATGTTTGGTCTAGAAAACAACTTATAAAGCTTCATAGACTGTGAGATTTCAGATGAGTTTTTCGAAGATAATATTGGGTTAATGCATTCTGGCTTAATGCTGGTTTTTTTAAAGAAAGACACGAAAGCATCCGTGTGTTTACGCTTCTCTTCAACATTAACTACTCTTGTCTTGGATGCTAATCCTAATTTGTGTGAAATTTCCGAGAGCCTTAAATCAGCATTATCCTGCCTTAAAAGGGTTCGATATTCTGCTCTTGAGGTAAACATTCTATAAGGCTCTTCAGTGCCTTTTGTAATTAAGTCGTCAATAAGCACACCTATATAAGCTTCGTCTCTTTTTAAAACAAATGGTTCTTTGTTGTTTATTGACAAATGAGCGTTTATTCCTGCCATAAGACCTTGTGCGGCCGCTTCCTCATAACCTGTAGTCCCATTGATTTGACCGGCAAAAAACAAACCAGAAACAGGCTTTGTTTCCAAAGAATTTTTTAATTGTGTTGGCGGGAAATAATCGTATTCAATCGCATAACCTGGCCTAAAAAACTTAACTTTTTCAAACCCTTTTACAGATCTAAGCGCATTAAACTGGATGTCTTCTGGAAGTGAGGTAGAAAAGCCGTTAACATAGACCTCAACTGTATTCCAGCCTTCGGGCTCAACGAAAATTTGATGCCTGTCCTTATCAGCAAACCTATTTATCTTGTCTTCAATAGATGGGCAATACCTAGGGCCCGTGCTGTTAATAGCTCCGTTAAACATTGGTGACCTGTCAAACCCCTCCTTTAATAAATCGTGAACCAATGGACTGGTATAGGTCATGTGACAGTCTAGTTGTTTTGTAAGAGGTTTTGTAACGCTTGAATATGAAAATTTACTAGGGTTTAAGTCTCCAGGCTGAGGTGTCATAACAGAATAGTCTAAAGACCTTCCGTCAACACGAGGAGGTGTTCCTGTTTTCATTCTGCCAGAATCAAATCCAAAATCTGTTAGAGCCTCTGTAATACCAAATGAGGCTTTTTCACCCGCGCGTCCACCACCAAACTGTTTTTCGCCAATATGGATAAGCCCGTTTAAGAAAGTGCCGTTTGTAAGTATTACTGTTTTAGATCTGATTTGAAGACCTAAAGAAGTTGTGACGCCTACAACTTTTTTTCCTGAAATTAAAAGTCCTGACACCATTTCTTGATAAAAATCGAGGTTTGGTGTTTGTTCTAGCATAGTTCTCCAGCATTCAGCAAACCTCATCCTGTCTGACTGTGCTCTTGGACTCCACATGGCGGGGCCTTTTGACTTGTTAAGCATTTTAAACTGAACAGCTGAATTGTCGGTTACAATACCACTATACCCTCCAAGCGCATCAATTTCTCTAACAATCTGTCCTTTAGCAATTCCACCCATTGCAGGGTTGCACGACATTTGCGCAATATTTTGAAGATTCATTGTTACAAGAAGTGTTTTGCTGCCCATATTTGCAGATGCGGCAGCAGCTTCAGACCCAGCGTGTCCTGCCCCAACTACAATTACATCATATTCTTCTTTAAACATAGCTATTGTTCCCCGTGGAACATTTTTAAATTATCGTCTTCTTTATTTCTCATTAACAAGGTTTCTTCTTCACTTGAGTCATTAAAACCCATAAAATGCAAAAGTCCATGAACCATAACGCGCAACAACTCGTCATTAAAAGGAGTGTTAAATTTAAGAGAATTGTCTTTAACCCTGTCAACTGAAACAGCAATATTACCGCTTAAAACATTTCCTTTAGAGTCGTTAAAAGATATCACATCTGTAAAAAAATCATGGTCTAAATACTTGATGTTCATGTCTTTAAGCTCATTGTCGTTAAAAAAAGCATACACAACGTCTCCAACAAAAAACCCTTCTGCTTCAACGGCTTTAATAAGCCATTTTGAGATCTTGCTTTCATTATCAAGCGAAAAAGAGGTGTTATAAACGTATTCTATACTCATCTAAACTTTTTTGCAAATATAACTTTTGTGATGTATTTAAAAAACAGAACAAAAGGGTGGATATTATAAACAAGAGTGTATTTTTGTAGAAAATCAAAAAATGACTAAAAAAGTTCGTGTTCGTTTTGCTCCTAGCCCAACTGGGCCTTTACATATTGGAGGACTAAGGACCGCTTTATTCAATTATTTTTTTGCAAAACAAAATGGAGGGGATTTTATTCTTCGTTTTGAAGACACTGATCAAAACAGGTATGTTGAGGGTAGTGAAAATCATATTGTCGATTCTCTCGAATGGTGTGGAATCAAGGCAGATGAAAGCCCTATTGATGGGGGTGATTTTGGTCCGTATAGACAAAGCGAAAGAAAAGAACTTTATAAAAAAAGAATTGATGAGCTAATAGAAAAAAAGCTTGCCTATTACGCTTTCGATTCTAAAGAAGATTTAGCAACTCTAAGAACTGAAGCAGAAAAAGAAGGAAAGGTTTTTAGCTACAGTTTTTCAAACAGGTTAAGTTTGAGAAACTCTTTGTCTCTATCAAAAAATGAAACCTTGGGTTTACTGAAAAATGGTGCTGAATATGTGGTCAGGTTCAAAACACCCGAAAACAAAGAGGTTGTCTGTAGGGATGAGTTAAGGGGAGTTGTTCACGTATCAACAAAAACAATTGACGATAAAATTCTTTTCAAAAGTGACGGGATGCCAACCTATCATTTTGCTAACGTGGTAGATGATTATGAAATGGAAATCTCACATGTTATAAGGGGAGAAGAGTGGCTTCCATCTTTGCCGCTACACTGGCTGTTGTATGATGCTTTTGGATGGGAAATCAGACCTAAATTTGTTCACTTGCCTTTAATACTTAAGCCCGAAGGCAAAGGGAAGCTTTCTAAAAGAGACGGAGACAAGTTTGGATTTCCTGTTTTTGCGGTTCAATGGAAAAGCGAAGAAATCATAAAAGGCTACAAAGAGCATGGTTTTTTGCCTGAGGCTGTAATAAACTTTTTAAGCCTTCTTGGCTGGAACCCTGGAAGCGAAAAAGAATTGTTTAGTCTCCAAGAATTAATAGAGTCCTTTTCTTTAAAGGGTTTAAACAAATCAGGCGCAAGGTTTGATCCTGAAAAAAATAAATGGTTTAACCACGCGCACATACAAAAAGCAGAAAATAGTCTTGTTATTGAAAAAATTGAAAAAGAGTTTTCTGGGCATTTGACATTATTTGACAAAGAAAAATTAAACACAATTGTAGAGCTTATTAAACCGAGATTAAATACTTTAAATGAAATCTATTCTTGTGCTTCTTTTTTCTTTAAAAACCCTGATAATTATAACGAAAAACATTTTAATAAATTAAAAAAAATAAATTTTAAAGAAATTCTTTCCGGTTTAATTGAGCTGGTGAGCTCAGCTGAAAACTTAAACGAAATTAAGCCCAGCTTAGAAGTTTTGGTTAAAAAAAACGAATGGAATTTTGGTAAGGTTATGGGTTTGTTTAGACTTTCGCTTGTTGGGGATCTGTCTGGGCCTGATCTTTTTAGTGTCGTTTCGCTTTTAGGAAAAGAAACTTGTAATTCCAGAATGATGCTTTTAAGCAACGCTTTAGAAAAACAATAACAATCATTAAAACATTCTTTACAGAAGCTTTCTTTTGGTCCTAAAATTTCGTACCTTATCAGCTAACCCTAAAACTTAATATATATATGATTTTTTACATTCCTTTAATTGTCCTTTTATCTCTTGTTATACTTTTTGGAACTTTTTTTGTTGTCAAACAACAATCTGCTGCTGTTATAGAAAGATTCGGAAAATTTACTAGTATTCGTCAGTCTGGCCTTCAATTAAAAATTCCAATAATAGACAGAGTTGCTGGCCGACTTAGTCTTAGAATTCAACAGCTCGATGTGGTAGTGGAAACAAAGACTAAAGATGATGTTTTTGTAAAAATCAAGGTTTCTGTACAGTTTATGGTTATAAAAGAACAGGTTTATGACGCGTTTTACAAGCTAGACTATCCTAGCGACCAAATAACGTCCTACGTTTTTGATGTTGTAAGAGCAGAGGTTCCTAAAATGATTCTTGACGATGTTTTTGAGAAAAAACACGATGTTGCTATTGCTGTGAAAGGAGAGCTTAATGACGCGATGAAAAACTACGGTTTTGACATAATAAAAACCTTGGTAACTGATATTGACCCTGATTCACAGGTTAAAGAGTCTATGAACAGGATTAATGCTTCTGAAAGAGAAAAAGTTGCGGCTCAGTTTGAGGGAGACGCTCAAAGAATATTAATCGTTGAAAGAGCAAAAGCTGAGGCTGAAAGCAAAAGACTCCAGGGTCAAGGTATTGCAGACCAGAGAAGAGAAATTGCAAGAGGTCTTGAAGATTCTGTAAAAGTATTAAACGGGGTCGATATTAATTCGCAAGAGGCTTCTGCTTTAATTGTTGTTACCCAACATTACGACACATTACAGTCTGTCGGATCTGCTAGCAATAGTAACTTAATTCTTATGCCTAACTCTCCTCAAGCAGGCTCTGAAATGCTAAACAACATGGTGGCTTCTTTTACGGCCAGTAATCAAATTGGGGAAGAAATGAAAAAGGCTGCCCTTAAAAAAGAAAAAGAAAAAAACAAAGAATAATACTATTTCTTCCAGTTGTCTCTTAAGCCAACCGTTTTGTTAAAAACAATTAAAGGGGTTTCGTTGTTGTCAACAATGAAATACCCTTTTCTTTGAAATTGATACCTCTCGCCTTTTTTGGCTTTAGACAAAAAAGGTTCCGCTTTTGCAACGCTTGTTTTGGAAGAGTTCGGGTTTATCATTTGAAAAAGGTCTTCGTTGTTTTTGGCGGTTGCAGGGCTGGCGTGTTCAAAAAGCCTGTCATATTCGTTGACCTTTACGTCAACTGAACCTTTTTTTGAAACCCAGTGCAGAGTTCCTTTTACCTTTCTTTGACTTTCTTCAGACCCAGAACCGCTTTTACTTTTTGGATCATAAGTACACAACACCTCAACAACGTTGTTTTTATCATCATAAACAACTTCGTTTGCTTTAATAATATATGCGCTTTTAAGCCTCACTTCTTTGCCAATTGTAAGCCTAAAAAACTTTCTGTTTGCTTCGGTCTTAAAATCTTCTTGTTCAATAAAAATTTCTTTTCCAAAAGGCATCTCTCTTTCTCCTGATAGTGGGTTTTCTGGATTGTTTTCTGAAAGAACCATTTCATCTGTATCGCTTGGATAATTTGTAATAGTTAATTTTAAAGGGTCTAAAACGACCATAACCCTATTAGAGGTTTTGTTGAGCTCCTCTCTTGCGCAAAACTCTAGCAATGACGCCTCAATAACATTCTCTCTTTTTGCTACTCCGGCCAGCCTAACAAATTCTTGTAAGGCTTCTGGTGGGTAGCCTCTTCTTCTTAATCCAGAAATAGTTGGCATTCTAGGATCGTCCCACCCTGACACTAATCCAGAATTTACAAGCAGCATTAATTTTCTTTTTGAAGTAATAGTGTGGCTTAAATTTAACCTTGCAAACTCTCTTTGTTTAGGTTTTAGTTTAGAGGGCTTAGCAATTTGTTTTAAAAACCAATTGTATAATTCTCTATGGGGTTTAAATTCTAGTGTGCACAAAGAATGAGAAATTTGTTCTATATAATCAGATTCCCCGTGGGCCCAATCGTACAAAGGATAAACAACCCAGTTAGACCCAGTTCTTGGGTGTTCTTTTTTAATTACACGGTAAATCACAGGGTCTCTTAAAAGCATGTTGTTTGCGTTCATGCTTATTTTTGCACGTAAGACATGTTTTCCTTCGTCATGCAAGCCTTGTTTCATTTCATTAAACAGCTTTATGTTTTCATCAATAGACCTGTCTCTAAACGGACTGTTTTTGCCTGGGTTTGTGGGGGAGCCCTTTTGTTCGGCCATTGCTGTGGAAGACTGGGAGTCAACATACGCTTTACCGTTTTTAATTAGCTCTATAGCCCAGAGATATAGTTGCTCAAAATAATCTGACGCAAACCTTTCTTCGTCCCATTTAAAACCCAGCCAAGAGATGTCTTTTTTAATAGCGTCAATATATTGTTGTTCTTCTTTTTCTGGATTCGTGTCGTCAAAACGCAAAACAACGGGTGCGTTATATTTTTTTGCCAAGCTAAAGTTTACGCAAATTGCCTTAACATGGCCTATGTGTAAAAACCCGTTTGGCTCAGGTGGAAATCTAAATTTAAGCAAAGACTTATCAAGCCCCAAGGCAAGATCTTCGTCAATTATATTCTCAATAAAATTTTTAGATTCTTTCACTTTGCAAAAAAAGCAAAGTTAAATAATTCCTTACTCTTTTTCTTTGTTTAAACTATCTTTGTTAATATGGGAAAAATTATACTTAAAAACGTTCGTTGCTACTCTTTTCACGGCTGCCTTAAAGAAGAATCAATTGTGGGTAGCGACTACCTTGTAAACCTTAAGGTTTGGGGCTCCTTAAAAAAAAGCGCTAGTTCTGATGAATTGGCAGACACTATAGACTATGTTTTGTTAAACCATATAATAAAAGCCGAAATGTCTAAACCTTCAAAGCTTCTGGAAACTGTGGCTCAAAGAATAAATGAGAAAATTTTTCAAAAAGAACCTCGTGTAACAAAATCTGTTGTGACTATAACAAAGGTGTGTCCCCCTATAAACGGCGATGTAGAAGGGGTCTCTGTAAAATTAAAGAAAAAAAGAGATTCTAAATTTTAAAAATGTGTATTTTTGCGCCTTTACTGGCACTGTGGCCGAGTGGCTAGGCAGAGCTCTGCAAAAGCTTGTACAGCGGTTCGAATCCGCTCGGTGCCTCCAAAAAACCCTTTCTTTTTCTAGACGGGGTTTTTTTATTCAAAGAAGCCTTTAAAAATTAATACGATTCCAATAATTAAGATTACACTGTTTACCACTATTTTAATTTTTGTTATCACCGCTCTTGTAAGGCTGCTTTTTAGCTGTTGAGCTAAATATATTTTTCCTAAATCAATTGAAAAGTAGGTGCCTACTATTGTTAAAAAAAATAAAAACATTTTATATTCGGTGTCCTGAAAACCGGGGCCATAATTTGCTACAATTAATATCCAAAAAACCAAGACAGCAAAATTAATAATGTTCAGTAAAAAACCTCTAACCATGTTCTTGATTAAGTTTGGAGACTCAGAACCGGTATCAAAACTATACAGCCCTTCTTCTGTTTTATTTTGATATATACCTAACAGAGTAATTCCTGCGTAAAAAGACAACAAAACTCCACCTAGAATTTTCCATGAAGGGTTTTCTTGTATTGATTCTAACAAACTGCTTGTACTTGCATAAGCTATTGCAAAAAAAACGATTTCAGAAAACACAACTCCTATATTAAAAAAAACAGCGGCCTTAAAACCTTTACTAACGCTAATTTCAAGAATAGTAAAAAAAACAGGTCCTATAGTAAAAGCAAGTATAATTCCTAAAAAAATTGCAGGAAGAAAATCTGTCATTATTTTTTTATTTCTGTTATATTTCCTCCAAGCGATATTGTTTGATTAAGTGTTTTTGGGCTTCCGTAAACACCTATAGCGCCTCCAAGCGATGCTTTAGCTTCAAAAATGTCTCTTGCGTTTGCTTTACACGAACCTCCAGACGAAACAACCGCTTCTGTTTGGCTTGATAAAAACTCGTTTGCTTTTATAACTCCTCCGCTTTTTGCCACGGCTTCAAAAGAAAAAGTTGTTCCTTTAACGTTTATAACGCCGCCACTATTGGCAGAAGCTGTAGCTTTTTCTGTTTGTAAGTTAAGTTCAATTTGTCCACCTGAAGCAGCCTTTAAATACATTGTTGATTGTTTTAAGGTGTCTTTGGAAATTACCGTTGCCGCTTGCTTTGCTTCAATTAAAAAAATTCTGCTTTTATGTTTGAGTTTTATAACTGTATTTTGACCTTTTAGTTTTTTAACGAGTTGCATTCTTAAAATTAACGTTCCTGATTTATTTATAACCACCACGTTCTCTGTGTTGTCTCCGGTAATTTTGATGTTGTTTTCTGAAGATTTTTCTAGAATTACATTAATTCCGTCTAAAACCTTAAGTTCTTGAAAGTCACCTATGTTTTTTTCAATTTGAGAAAAAACGATCTGTGTGATTAATAAGAAAAATATTTTCTTCATTTAGTTTTAATTAAGTAGTAAAATTACATTTTTTCTACCAACGAGAAATCAATTTGCTTTTTAGATTGGTTTACTGCCATTACTTTTATTAAAACCTTGTCGCCTAACCTATATTCTTCTTTAGTGTGTCTTCCTAAAAGCAACATCTCGTTCTCTAAAAAATTAAAATAGTCTCCTGGAATGTCTTTTATTCTTATAAACCCTTCACATTTATTTTCTACTGCTTCAACAAAAATCCCTCTTTCTGTTATTCCTGAAATAACACCCTCATAGGTTTTGTTTATGTTTTTAGACATGTATTTAACCTGCATAAATTTAATAGAAGCTCTTTCAGCTTTTGTTGCAGTTTCTTCTCTATTAGAACAATGCAAACATAGTTTTTCTAAGTTTTGATTGCTTTTGTTGTTTAAAAGAATTCTTTCTAATTCTCTGTGAACCAGTACATCGGGATATCTTCTAATTGGAGATGTAAAATGTGTATATTTTTCGAAAGACAAGCCAAAATGTCCAATGTTTTTTGTTGAATATTTAGCCTTACTCATGCTTCTAATAACCAATGTGTCTATCAAATTTTTTTCTGGTGAATCTTCGGTTTGTTTAAGCAGTAAATTTAATTGGTTATTAATGTTTTTTGTGTTGCGTAAATTTTGTTTGTACCCTAATTTTTTTATAATTCTTTCAAGTGTAATTATTTTTTTATCATCTGGATAATCATGAACCCTAAATAATCCGTTTTTATGTTTAATAAAAAGTTTTGCTACTTTTTTGTTTGCTAATAACATAAATTCTTCAATTAATTTATTTGCAGACAATGATTCTTTTATTGTTGTTCTAACTGGTTCTTTTTCTTTATTTAAAACAAATTTTACTTCTTTTTTATTAAATGAAATAGATCCTTTTTCGTGTCTTTCTTTTCTAAGTTTCTTTGCTATGTTATTTATTACATATATCCCTTCTTCTACTTTTTTATTTATTTCTTTTATTTTACCGTCAAGAGAAATAGTTGAAGGAATTAATCCTTTTTTATTGTCTATTATATATTGTGCTTCTTTATAAGAAAGTCTTTCGTTTGAATTAATTACTGTTTTTCCAAACCATTCTTTTATAATCGTATTATTTTTAAAAGTGAAAACCGCTGAAAAAGCATACTTGTTTTCTCTAGGGTTCAAAGAACATAGATTGTTTGAAATTTCTTCTGGGAGCATAGGAACAACCCTATCTACTAAATAAACAGACGTCGCTCTTTTTTCCGCTTCCTTGTTTAAATTTGTGTTTTCTTTTAAAAAATGTGAAACATCTGCAATATGCACTCCTATTTCGAAAGTATCATTGTTGATTTTATTTACAGAAATAGCGTCATCAAAATCTTTAGCGTCTGCTGGATCAATAGTAAAAGTTGTTATATCTCTAAAACATTTTCTTTTTAAATCTTCTTTATTGTTTTGTAAGTTTTTTAATAATTCTGCTTCTTTAATAAGAGTCTTGTCAAACTCGTATGGTAGTTCAAATTCTTCTAAAATTGCATGAATTTCATTATTCACACTTCCTTTTTCACCTAAAATTTTTAAAACATTTGCCTTAGGAAGTTTATCTTCCCATTTATTTATTTCAAAAACAACAATATCATCATCTTTGATATTATTGTCATTACATATAAAAACAACTTTGTCTTTATTAGAATTATAATCAATAAATTTTTGGTTATTTTCTGAAAAAACTACACCGACATATCTTTGTTTTTTTCTTTTAATTACCTTAACTACTTCAACTTCTCTGTTTGTTATTTTTACACATTCTACTGTATCTCCATTTAAAGCTTTCTTTATGTTTTTTTCCGATATAAAAAAATCTTTTTCATTGTTCTCAACTATTAAATAGCCTGATCCTTTTTTTGTCTTATCAATAGTTCCTGAAACTGTTTTTTTAGTATTCATAATATAACTGCCTGGACTAACCTGATTTAAAACACCTTGTTTTTCTAAAGAATCTAAAGCCTTTTTGATAAGTATTATATTGTTTTCTTGTAATCTGCTTTTAATTTGTCTAAAATTTAATTTTTTTCTGTTTGAGATATTTTTAAAAATATTAATTATAGAAGTATTATAAGAACTTGTTTTTTTCTTTGACATTGTAAACCAAAGATAATCTTAAATAATTTTTAAAAATCAAATAATAGTTAACATTTATATAATTATAATAAATAGATTTTTAAAATTATATGGTTATTATTATAGTGTGTTAATTTATACAATAAGTTAAATAATAAAAAAAACACACAAGAATAATTAACATGTTATACATCTTTTTAATTAATATTTAAGAATAGAATAAAAGAGATATAAACACATGTTAATAATAAAAATGTTTATAAATACAAACAAACTAATTGTTAATAATTATAAAAAGAATGTTTATTAAAGTAATATAAATAATAACAAAAGATATTTAAATTTAATAAACAACATTTATAATGATGTTGTAAAATTAAGTGAACAACTAATTAACTAATTATGAACATAGCTATTGGCAACGACCACGCAGGAACAGAATATAAACAAGAAATAAAAAAAATGTTGTTGAGTGAGAAACATATTGTTAATAATCATGGAACCAACAACAATGACAGTGTGGATTATCCTGACCATATACATCCAGTAGCCAGCCAGGTTGAAAACAACGAGGTTGATTTTGGAATAATTATTTGTGGAAGCGGCAATGGAGCTAACATGACAGCCAACAAACATCAAAAAATAAGATCTGCCCTGTGTTGGAACAAAGAAATAGCAGAACTTTCAAGAACACACAACAACGCAAACATTTTAAGCATTCCCTCTAGGTTCGTTAGTTTAAAAGAAGCTAAAGAAATGGTAAAAATTTTTCTAAACACGGATTTTGAAGGAGGTAGACACCTAACAAGGATAAATAAAATTCCCAAATGAAAATAAATTGGGTTGTTAGAAGCTGGCCAGAACTTTCTTTAATGGAACTTTATAGTGTTTTAAGACTTAGATCAGAGGTGTTTGTTGTAGAACAAGACTGCGTTTACCAAGACATAGACAATAAAGATCAAAAAGCAATTCATCTTTTAGGATATGAAAAGAAAGAGCTAATAGCATATTCTAGAATATTTAACGAAGGAGATTATTTTAAAGTAACTTCTTTTGGAAGAGCAATTATTAAAAAAGAAAAAAGAGGGCTAGGATATGGGGACGAACTTGTTAAAGAATCGCTAAGAATTATTAAAAGTAAATACGGAAACAAAAAAGTTAAAATTTCCGCGCAAGCCCATTTAAAAAACTTTTATGCTAAACACACTTTTATAGCTAAAGGAGAGGAATATTTAGAAGATGGTATTCCTCATATTTCAATGGAAAGTCTTTAAAAACAAATCGTTTATACACCCCGAAATTTCTTTAGAAGAAGCTTCTTTTTTCCCTTGAAACAAAACAAAAAGACTTCCTTTTTTCTTTTCAAATACAGTGTCGGGTAGCGCTCTAATTTGTTCTTTTATTCTTCTTTTTATAAGGTTTCTTTTAACGGCTAAGGGAATTAATTTTTTAGGCACAGAAACACCTATTTTTAAAGAAGACCCGCCTGGCAAATAAACGGATCTTAAAAACCCAGCCGAACACGAAGTCCCTGATTTAAAAAGGAGTTCTATTTCTTTTTTACTTTTTAAAGAAGTTTTTTTATTATAAAAAGACATTTAAGGCTGGAAAATATTGTTTGTCATATCTACGTCTGCTAAAAGACCAGAAGGGTCAATCTCTATTTTAAGAACTTCTTTTTGTAAAGGGATTAGGTAATTCGGTGAGGCCCACCCCCAAAAAGGAAGGGTTTCAAAAGAAGGACTTAGTTCTGTTTTAACCCCCCTCATAAGGTCTATAGGAATGTAAAAGTGTTTTTTTGTATTATCAACAAACGTTACAACAAGCTCAATAGGCATAGGGATTAACCCTTTTCTTTCTAAAACAACATTTCCATCTTGGAATTTAACCGCATAATCAATTTTTTCTGCAGTTCTTGTCCAGTCGTTCAAGTACCACTCAAGCTCTAAATCAGAAACCTTTTCAGCAACCCTTTTAAAATCATTAGGCCCTGGGTGTTTAAACTTAAACTCGTTAAAATACCTTTTAATAATTTTTTTTAATGTTTTTTGACCAACAACATAACCAAGCTGGGATAAAAAAACAGAACCCTTGCTATAAGCCGAAACACTATAAGCAAAATTATAACTAAACCTATCAGAATGGGTTGTTTGAGGCTGTTCAACCCCAGAATTAGCTAGCCTACGATAGCTGTTGTACGAACCTTTAAAAGGGTTTTTTGGCGTCTTTCCTAAAACAGAGTTTTCTGCCAAAACATCAATGTAAGACGCAAAACCCTCGTCCATCCACGGGTGCTTTGCCTCGTTATTAGCTAAAATATGTTGAAACCAAGCGTGGGCCATTTCATGAGAAGTTGTTCCAAGCAGCCTAGAATATTGTTCTCCCCCAGTAATAAGAGTAGACATGGCATATTCCATACCTCCATCACCACCTTGAATTATAGAGTATTGTTTCCAAGGATACTCGCCAATGTTTTCGTTAAAATATTCCATTAACCCCACACTATGAGGCTGTAATTTCCTCCAATTCTCAAGGTTGGTCTTATATAAAAAATGTAATTCTATGTCGTTTGGCCCCCTAACCACATCATGATAAAAATCAGGATCAGCTGCCCAGGTAAAATCATGGACATTAGGAGCGTAAAAATGCCATGTAAGGGTTTCTTTTTTAGAATGATCAACGGTTTTGTTTTTAGACTGATATCCGTATCCTATTTCGTTGGAGTTTTGTAAATATCCGGTTCCGCCTAGAATATAATTTTTATCAATAGTTATTTTGACATCGTAATCTCCCCAAACCCCATGGAACTCCCTTGCAATATACGGGTTAGGATGCCACCCTTCAAAGTCATATTCTGCAAGCTTTGGAAACCATTGTGTCATTGATAAAGCAACCCCGTCGTTATTATTTCGTCCAGACCTACGAATTTGTTTAGGCACAACTCCCCTAAACTTTAGGGCAAGCTTAGTTTTTTTTCCAGGCAACAAGACTTTATTTAACCTAGCCAACAAAACCGTCTCCTGTTTTTCAAAAACTATCGGCTTACCGTCTTGCTTTAATTCAAAAACAGACAAATCTCCCTCTTCACTTTTTTTAAGCTTGCTTATCCTGTCTTGAACCCTTCTGTCGGGGTCGCTAATGTTAAGAGACCTGACGTCCATTTGGCTTCCGGGCTTAAAAGCGTTAAAATATAAATGATAATACACCTTTCTTATTGTGTCAGGCGAATTATTGGTATATACAATTTCCTGATTTCCGCTAAACTCAAAGGTTTTAACATCAACACTAACATTCATGTTATAGTCAGCTTTCTGTTGCCAATTAGATTGTGAAGACAAAACAAGAGGCAAAAAAAAGAATAAATAAAAAAAAGACTTCATATAGATTAATTAAATATTTCGTTAAAAGTAAAAGATTTGTCAATTCTTACACCTTTTTCTGTGTTTTTTAAGGTGATGATTTGGTTGTAAGGGTCGTGTTCTAAGAACAAATAATAATTATTGTCAACAGCTTCTTTTAAGAAAAGCTCTTTTTCACTCATTGAAACCAAAGGTTTCACGTCGTAACCCATTATATAAGGAACAGGAACGTGTCCTGCGGTGGGTAGAAGATCAGCCGCAAAGACAAGAGACTTGTCTTGGTAAGTCAGCCTAGGAATCATTTGTTTTTCTGTGTGGCCATTAACAAACAAGATGTCCATGTTGATTTCTTTTTTGTGTTCAAAGCCCGCGGGGTGTTGAGGCACAAACTCAAGAGCTCCTGACTCTTTAATAGGCGAGAGGTTTTCTTTTAAAAAAGACGCTTTTTCTCGAGGGTTTGGGCTCTCAGCCCAAGACCAATGGTTTTTATTACTCCAATACTTGGCGTTTTTAAATAGAGGCCTGTAAAACGACTTGTTATTGTCCCAAACAGTACCGCCCCCACAATGATCGAAATGAAGATGAGTAAAAACAACATCTGTGATTTCTTCACAGGAAAAACCCGCGCTATTAATTGACGACACCAGCTCGTGTTCTCCCCATCTATAATAGTAGCTAAAAAACTTTTCTGTTTGCTTTGTTCCCATTCCAGTATCTATTAAGGTTAACCTTTTGCCGTCTTCAACAAGCAAACATCTTGAAGCCACATCAATCATGTTGTTTTTATCAGATGGGTTGGTTTTTTGCCAAAGCGACTTAGGAACTACCCCAAACATGGCACCGCCATCTAACTTAAAGTTTCCAGCCTCAATAGGGTGTAGAGTCATAATATAAATATAAAAAATTACTTGATAGTAAGCCTTAAAACAGAACACACAGAGTTATGAACAAACTTATCTTTACCACCTCCAAACAATACGTTTAGCCAGTTGTCTTTTTCAGGAGTTCCAAGTATGAGTAAATCAAAATTTGCGGACTGTTCAGAAATAGTTTCTAAAGGATTGTCGCTTTCTACAAGAACAAACTCACTTTCACAAAAAGTGTTGGAGATCAACGCAGAAGAAGAAACTCTAACAGACTTCTTTGTTTCGTTAGACGCATCTAAAGGAATTATATTCAACAAAGTTAATTTTGCTCCATAAAAACCACAAATATTTTCAGCAACCTCTATAAAAGCCTTGTTTTTTCTCCCAGGCCTTAAAGCAAGAACAATTTTTTCAAAACTTCTAACCCCGTTGTCTTTATAAAGGGCAAAACTAGAGTTCACATTTCTTAAAAGCCAACCAATAGGATTGCCGACCAAAATTCCAGACCTGGCTCTTCCTTCCCAGCCCATAACAAGCCATTTACATTTTCTTTGCCCAGTTATGTTTTCGATAGAATTAGACACATTGTGAGTCGAAACGGTTTCATAGGTTAAATTCGTTTTTTTAAGAGATTTGATGTTTAAAATTCTTCTTTTAATAGATTCAGATTTTGGCGAATGGGTGTTGACCGCTTCCAAAAAAGTTTGATTAGGAGCTTCAATTAAATTGATAGCGTTTAACTTAACATTGTTTTTAATTGAAGAAGCAATTTCAACCAATGTTTCAGGAGATGTTTCGTCCCCAAGCAAAGGAACCACGATTTCAGCACTAGTGTTAACAACCTCTTCTTCGTTTATGTTTAATTCTGTTTTTGCCTCTTCAAGACCCTCTTTTCCGCTTCTAAACAAGAAAGAAAGGATTTTATAGCTTGAAAAAACACCTTTTCTATTCGTTTTTCTTCCATAAAAGAAAAAAGTTACAAACCCAAAAACAAAAGCCCCAAGTATTGAGAGTAGCGGCATAATGCCTAAATAAGCTAACAATACAATCCCACTAAGAACACCAAAAATTTGAACATACGGATAAAAAGGAGACCTGTAAGAAGGGTTGTACCATTGAGCGTTTGTTTCTCTTAAAACTATCACCGCAAGATTTACCGAAATAAACATTAAAACCTTAAAAGCGCTAGCTAGTTTTGCGATTTTTTCTACATCTAAATACAATATGGCAAGACCAATTATAAAAGCAGTTACAAGAATAGAATAAACGGGAGTCATAAACTTTCCACTTATTGAACCCAGAAACCCGGGCAACATTTTGTCTCTTGCCATTGCAAAAGGAAATCTAGAAGAAGCAAGCACACCTGAATTAGCCATTGAAAGAAGCGTCAAAACCCCAACCACACCAGCAGCATATCCAAAAGCGTCGCCACCTAATTTTTGAGACAAAGTGTAAATAGGTTTAATGTCGTTTACCAAAAAAGAAGCCTCCACGTTTCCAACTAAAACAATTGCCACCAAAACATAAACAATCGTAATTAAAAACAAAGAAATCAACATGGTTTTAGGGAGGTTTTTTTCAGGGTTTTTAATCTCACCAGCAACAGCAGCAACTTTTGTAACTCCTGCATACGAAATATACAAGAAAGCAACAGCGCTTATAAAACCTGAAGATTCTTTTGCAAAAACAGGCTCTGTAAGAGAGGCGTCAAAAGAACCAAAACCAAAAAAAACAATACAGATTAAAGACAGAACGCTAATACTAACTATAATAAGTTGGGTTTTTTCAACTTTTTTAACCCCAAAAATATTCAACAATAAAATAAGAAGAAGAGAGAAAAGGGCAATACTTTTAGTAAGGCTTGAGTCGATCTCAATTAAGACATATAAATAAGCGCTTAACCCAACAAGTGAAAAAGCACTTTTTAGCAATAAAGACAACCAGAGCCCTAAACCAGAAATTGTTCCAAACAAAGGGCCAAAAGCTCTTTCGATATAAACGTATGTTCCCCCAGATTTAGGCATTGATGTGGCCAGTTCAGATTTTGACAAAACAGCAGGCAAAATACACAACGCAGAAACCAGAAAAGCCAACCAAACAGAAGATCCTGTGATGCCAACAGCAAGCCCAGGAAGAACAAAAATCCCACTAAGCATTCCGCCAACACTTACAGCGATAGCGCCTGGCAAAGACAATGTTCTTTGAAGTTTTTTCATTTAAACGTTATTATATTAAAAATAATATTTTTAAACAGAAATCCTATAAAGATTTCTTTAATTGTAAAACATTTTTTGTAAACAACGAGTGGTCAAATTTTAAAACAAAGAAACCAACAAAATCTAATCATTCAGTTTTAAGACGGCCATAAACGCTTCTTGAGGAATCTCAACACTTCCCACTTGTCTCATTTTCTTTTTACCTTTTTTCTGTCTTTCAAGAAGTTTTCTTTTTCTACTTATATCACCCCCGTAACATTTCGCCGTTACATCTTTTCTAACAGCTTTTATTGTTTCACGGGATATAATTTTAGCACCAATAGCAGCCTGTATAGGAATGTCAAATTGTTGCCGAGGAATTAATTGCCGTAATTTTTCACACATCTTTTTTCCTATTGAATAAGCGTTGTCAGCATGAATTAAAGACGAAAGCGCATCAACAGAGCTCCCGTTTAATAATAAATCCACCTTAACAAGCTTGGATTTTCTCATACCAACAGGAGAGTAGTCAAAAGAAGCATAGCCTTTAGAAACCGTTTTAAGACGGTCATAAAAATCGAACACAATTTCAGCCAGTGGCATGTCGAAAATAAGCTCAACTCTTTGAGTGGTTAAATAGGTTTGGTTCTTTATTTCGCCTCTTTTTTCAATACACAAACTCATTACATTCCCAACATAATCAGACTTTGTAATTATAGTTGCCTTAATAAAAGGCTCTTCAACTCTTTCCAAACTTGAGGGATCGGGTAAGTCTGTGGGATTGTTAACAAGTATTGGGGCCTGAGGATCTTTTCGTGTGTATGCGCTGTAAGAAACGTTAGGAACAGTTGTGATTACAGACATATTAAACTCTCTTTCAAGTCTTTCTTGGATTATCTCTAAATGCAACATTCCTAAAAACCCACATCTAAAACCAAAACCAAGCGCAGAGGAGCTTTCAGGGGAATAAACCAGAGAAGCGTCGTTTAGTTGCAGCTTGTCCATTGAAGACCGTAACTCTTCATAGTCTTCAGTGTCTACCGGGTAAATACCCGCAAACACCATTGGCTTTACATCTTCAAAACCAGAAACCCCTTCACTATCTACTGAGTCGACGTCTATAATAGTATCACCAACCTTAACTTCTTTTGCGTTTTTAATTCCAGTTATCAAATAACCCACATCTCCAGCACCAATATATTTTTTAGGTGTTTGGGTAAGGTTTAAAGTACCAACTTCGTCAGCAGAATATTCTTTTTGAGTTGCAAGAAATTTAATCCCTTGGCCTTTTGAAATTTTCCCAGAAAAAACACGAAAATAAGTTTCAACCCCTCTAAACGGGTTATAAACAGAGTCAAAAATAAGCGCTTTTAAAGGCGCATTGTCATCTGTTTTTGGGGCGGGAACCACATTAATTATGGCGTTTAAAATATCACCAACTCCAAGCCCTGTTTTCGCAGACGCGTGTATAATCTCCTCTTTTTTACAACCAAGCAGATCAATAATATCATCGCTAACTTCTTCTGGATTTGCCGAAGGGAGATCGATTTTGTTAAGAACAGGAATAATTTCTAAGTCATTTTCCAGAGCTAGATAAAGGTTAGATATCGTTTGTGCTTGAATACTTTGGGCAGCATCTACAATAAGAAGCGCACCTTCGCAAGCAGCAATTGACCTAGAAACTTCGTACGAAAAATCAACATGGCCAGGCGTATCTATTAGGTTTAAAACATAATCAATTCCGTCTTTTTTATAATTCATTTGTATAGCATGTGACTTGATCGTTATACCCCTCTCCCTTTCAATATCCATGTTATCTAAAAGTTGATCTTGTTTTTCTCTGCTAGTAACAGCTCCGGTGTAATCAAGAAGCCTATCGGCAAGAGTACTTTTACCGTGATCGATATGAGCGATAATACAGAAATTTCTAATTTCAGCCATACAGAATAAATAAGGCACAAATATAATGGAATAAACTCTTTAAGTCTATTAAGATTAATATTTTACTTTTGCACTAAAATATTAGCTTTTGATTAAGATAGGCGACATTGAAATACCAAGCTTTCCTCTTTTGTTGGCCCCAATGGAAGACGTAAGCGACCCTCCCTTTAGAGCGTTGTGCAAGGAGCAAGGAGCTGACGTAGTTTATACTGAGTTTATCTCAAGTGAAGGGCTCATAAGGAACGCTCAAAAAAGTGTCATTAAATTAGATATTTTCGAAAAAGAAAGACCTGTTGGAATTCAGATCTTTGGCGCAAACCTTGACTCAATGCTTCAGTCTATAGATATCGTTGAATCTGTAAAGCCAGATATTATTGACATTAATTTTGGATGTCCAGTAAAAAAAGTTGTATCAAAAGGCGCAGGAGCAGGTATTTTAAAAGACATTGATCTTATGGTAAAACTAACACGTGAAATGTGCAAAAGAACCAAACTTCCTGTTACTATTAAAACTAGACTTGGTTGGGATGAAAATTCAATAAAAATAGTTGAAGTTGCAGAAAGGCTACAAGACGTGGGGGCAAAAGCAATTTCGATACACGGTAGAACAAGAGCTCAAATGTATAAAGGTGAAGCAAACTGGAAGCCGATAGCTGAAGTAAAAAACAACCCAAGAATGTTTATTCCTGTTTTTGGAAACGGAGACGTGAACAGCCCAGAAAAAGCAAAACTAATGAGAGACGAGTTTGGTTTAGACGGAGCTATGATAGGCAGGGCAAGCATTGGCAATCCTTGGTTTTTTAATCAAGTAAAGGCTTTTTTAAAAACAGGAGAAAAAACAGAGCCCCCTTCAATTTTGGAAAGAATTAACGTTGCTAAACGGCATTTAGAAATGTCTATAAAGTGGAAAGGCGATCGATTAGGGGTTTTAGAAACACGAAGACATTATTCTAATTATTTTAAAGGAATAAAAGACTTCAAACCCTATAGAACAAAACTTGTTACTCTTGAATCAACAAAAGAACTAATGAATTTATTTTCAGAGCTAGAAGAAATAAACGAGACACTATTAGTTACAGCTTAATTTTCAGGCTTGTTTTGGAGGCGAGATAAGCTCCTGTACCACAAACAATCAACAGAAACACAATCACCACCACCACGTTAGACAGCTCTAAGCTTACTGGGTAAGGAATTTCAGTTCCTGCCAATTTAATAAAAGAAAAAGCTTTTTGTAAGTACACAAAACAAATTCCAGACAATAATCCGATTACTCCACCAGAAAAAGAAACCATTAAGCCATGTTTAAAAAACAAACTTTGTATGTTTTTTTTGGTAGCACCAAGCTTTAAAAGAGTTTGTACTCCTTTTCTTTTTTCTACAATTAAAATGATTATTGCCCCAACGGAATTAAACATTGCAACAACCAATATTAAACCCATAAGAATGTTTAAAATCAACCCCTCTACGTTTAACATCTTGTAATATGTTTGGTTAAGCTCTTCTCTTGAACTCACTACAAACCCTTTGTTAAACACTTTTTTTAAAGCTTTTATCAACGGCTTAGGATTGTTAAAAGACTTAATCAATATGGATGTAATTTCATTTTTGTCTTTCTTTAAAAGGGATCGAGCAGAATTTAAAGAAGAAAAAACAGTTCTTTGATCTTTTTCGTTTGAAGAAGAGTATACGCCTGATGGAACAAATGCCAAAGATCGAAAAGGGCTTTTGAGCAAAGAAGAGCCAATATTATTGTTAGGAACACCAACGCTTAAAACACCGCCATAATTAAAAAGACCTAAATTTAATTTGTCAGCAATAAAATAACTCACCAAAACTTCGTTAGAGTTTAAATCTACCCATCTTCCAACAGAAATAATACTGTCAATTTCTATAACGCTTCTAAAGTTTTTGTCAACACCAACCAGTTTGCCAAAAGTGTTTTTTCCATCACTACTTAAAAAAACTTTTTCCTCAAGCGTTTTAGAGTAAGTAAAAGAATCATTTCTGGACGAAAGCCAACGTACTTGACTTTCGGTTGGTGTGAAAGAAGATAAAGAGGTAGAGCTAATTTTAATATCAGGATCAAAAGCTTTGTTATAGTTCAGACCAAAATCTTTGAGGCCTGAGAAGACAGAAAGAACAATAAAAAAAGAACATGAGGCTACTACTAAAACAAATGACGCCGTTAAGCTTATAAAATTTACAATATTGAATTTGCTTTTTGAAAAAAAATATCTTTTTGAAACAAAAAAGCTAACACCCATTTTAAATTTTTTTTCTTTTAGGAAGTAGAGAGCTGTTTTTAATCGGATCTTCTGTTTTTTTCAAAGCGTTGTCGATAGAATCAATATGCTCTAAAGAATCATCGTTATAAAAAAACAGTTCAGGAATCCTTCTTACTTGGTTTTTAACCAATAAAGCCAAAGAATGCCTTATAGCATTTTTCTTCTTTGAAAATAAATCAAAAATCATTTCCGTGTTTTTTACAGGGAAGATGCTTATGTAGGTTTTTGCAGAAGATAGATCAGACGAAACCCGCACTTTTGTTACTGAAGCAATTACAGACCCAGACAAATTTTCTTTTAACAGCTGCTGAAGAATTACAGTTAAATCCTGTTGAATTACGGCTCCTATTTTTTTTTGTCGGGTTGTTTCCATATAACAAAAATACAGAAAACTTTAACTATAATCTTGAAATACGAAGCGTGTTTACCTGCCCTTTCTCTTTTACCGGCATAGCCGCAAGGTTAACTACAAGCTCGCCGTTTTTTACAAAACCTTTTTCAATAGCTAAGTGATTTACCTCCTCAACAGTTTTGTCAGTGCTTACAAAGTTGTCATAATAAATACACTTAACACCCCAAAGCAACCCAAGCTGAGAAAGAATTCGTTTGTTTGAAGTAAAAACCAATATAATTGCAGACGGTCTCCATGATGAAATTTGCCACGCGGTGTAGCCGCTATTGGTTAGTGTGCATATGGCTGAAGCGCTAAGCTCATTAGCAATGTTACAAGCTTGAAAACAAATAGCCTTTGTAATAACTCTTTTAGAGTGAATTTCAGGCAAAGTGTCTGGAACCGATATTAAAGGAGAGTTTTCAACCCCCTTAATTATCTTTCCAATTGTTTGAATAACCTCAATAGGGTATTTTCCTACAGACGTTTCTCCAGAAAGCATTACTGCATCAGCGCCATCCATCACAGAGTTTGCCACATCATTAACCTCGGCCCTTGAGGGGGTAAGGCTGTCGATCATGGATTCCATCATCTGAGTAGCAATTATTATAGGCTTTCGAGCTTTTTTAGCCTTATTAACCATGAGTTTTTGTTTCAAAGGAACTTCTTCTGCGGGAATTTCAAGACCCAGATCTCCCCTAGCCACCATTAAACCATCAGCCTCGTGAAGTATTGCGTCTAGATTAAGAATAGCTTCAGGCTTTTCAATTTTAGCAATAATTGGAATTTTGTGTTTTGAGTTTTGACTAATTAGCTCCTCTAGTTCACAAACATCTTCTTTTGATCTAACAAAAGAAAGCGCCAACCAATCAAAACCATTTTTTATTGCAAACAAAGCGTCTGTTTTATCCTTTTCTGTAAGAGCAGGCAATGAAAGCTTTGTGTTAGGAAGGTTTACCCCTTTTTTAGACTTTAGATCGCCCCCTTGAATAACCTTAGTTTTAACTAAGTCTTTTTTATTTGTTTCAAGAATTTCTAAAATAATCTTACCATCATCAACCAAAACCCTTTCGCCTTTTGAAACATCTTTAGGAAAGTCTTTATAATTTATGGAAACCAATTTAGAATCACCAAACTCTATCGCGTTAGTTGTAATAGAAAACAAAGCCTCGTTTTCAATCACAGCATCTTCTTTTACATTACCTATGCGAATTTTCGGCCCTTGCAGATCTCCTAAAATTGCAACATGAAACCCCAACAAGGAACTTAACTCTCGAATGTTTGAAACGGTGTTTTTTACCTCATCATGATTGGCGTGTGAAAAATTAATACGAAATACATTAACGCCATTTTCAATTAAAGATTTAAGCATGGACTTTTCTGTAGAGCTAGGTCCTAAGGTTGCTATTATTTTAGTTTTATTTAAAGTCATTTTATTCAAATATTAAATTTTCTTTTGATTTAAGCTTCTTTTTAGGAATTTTATAAATGGAAATAAGTTCAGGAATTTTAGAAATTTTTTTTAAAAAACTAGCAAAAAGACATTGATCTCCACTACATTTTAACACGTATTTTACAGAAGGAATTTCTGGCATTAAAAAAAACGTTTCAACCGAGTCTTGAAAAAAGGTCAATGAGCCCTCAGATTTAATAGAGTTTTCACAAGAATTGTTGTATATCCAGATGTCTAAATCAGATTTTTTATTAAAATAGTTGTAAGTCATAAATGAGCCTTTATTAGACTTAAACGTAAGGTCTTTTCTTGTTCTGGTGAAGCGTGTTCCTAAATGAAAGTTTAGCAAAAGAACGAGTTTAAAAAACTCATCATCAAAATGTAAGGCGAAATAGCTCGTATCTTTTTCAGGTTCAATATGTTTCAAGACATGATTAGGCATAAGTCCAAATATACAACATGTAATAGTTATGCAGTAAACGAAATACTATTCTTCAAATTTCTTAAACAGAACACACGCGTTATGTCCTCCAAAACCAAAGGTATTGCTCATAGCATAACTTACTTCTCTTTTTTGAGATTGGTTGAAGGTGAAATTAATTTTTTCGTCAATTGTGTCGTCTTTTGTTAGGTGGTTTATTGTGGGAGGAATAATACCATTGTTAATTGATAAAATTGACGAAATTGCTTCAACTGCACCTGCCGCACCTAACAAATGACCGGTCATTGATTTGGTTGAATTAATATTCATAGAGTAGAGGTGGTCTCCAAAGACTTTATAAAGAGCCTTAGATTCAGCAACATCTCCTAAAGGAGTAGAAGTCCCGTGCATATTAATAGTGTCAATCATTTCTAAGCTTACACCAGCGTCTCTCAAGCAGTTTTCCATAACCTTAATTGCCCCGATTCCCTCAGGATGAGGAGCGGTCATGTGGTATGCATCAGCAGATAGACCTCCACCAATAAGTTCAGCGTATATTTTAGCACCTCTTTTTTTAGCATGCTCATATTCTTCTAGTATTAAAGCTCCCCCTCCTTCTCCCAGAACAAACCCATCCCTGTCTTTATCAAAAGGTCTTGACGCAGTTTTGGGATCTTCATTTCTTGTCGAAAGCGCATGCAATGCATTGAACCCACCAATACCAGAAATAGAAACACCAGCTTCAGAACCGCCAGAAACAATTACATCAGCATGACCAAGACGTATGTAGTTTAACCCATCTATCAAAGCGTTTGCGGATGAAGCACATGCGGAAACAGTGGCAAAATTAGGACCCCTAAAACCATTTCTAATCGAAATTATTCCAGGAGCAATGTCAGGTATCATTTTAGGAATCATAAAAGGATTAAATCTAGGCGTTCCGTTTCCAGAAGCAAAGCCTAAAACTTCGTTTTGAAAGGTTTCTAAACCGCCAATTCCGGCACCCCAAATAACACCAACCCTATCTTTATCAACATTGTCTTCTATCAGTCGAGAGTCTTTAATTGCCTCCTCAGACGAAACAATGCCGTATTGAGCAAACCGATCCATCTTTCTTGCAAGTTTCCTGTCCATAAAATTTTGAGGATCAAAATTTTTAAGCTCACAAGCAAACTTTGTTTTGAAATGGGTTGTGTCGAAATAAGTGATGTCATTAGCCCCGCTTTTTCCAGACGTTAGACCATCCCAATATTCGGAAACGGTGTTACCAATAGGTGTCAATGCCCCTAGTCCGGTAACAACAACACGCTTAAGTTCCATAAAGACTATTTTGAGCTTTCGATGTACTGTACAGCTTGACCAACAGT
>ENA-OQVM01001284-OQVM01001284.1-marine-metagenome-genome-assembly--contig:-NODE-1284-length-33791-cov-8.803227_pt1 | contig 33791 bp, 28 predicted proteins | sample MGYA00237776_ERZ505498 | MGnify/ENA primary metagenome ERZ505498 (study PRJEB26159, sample SAMN06265151) | marine metagenome | isolation source: Helgoland LTER site | place: Germany:Helgoland, sampling...
GATACATATTTTGAACAAAATGAAGGAACCAGGCTGGTTCAATCCTGCTGTAGGACTTGGCGTTGGATGTACTGCCGGCTTTTGGTTTGTGTCGCTTATCTTTTAAGAGCCACTTTCGACACTGCATAGTTACGCAGTACGATTCTTAACGTCACTTCTTAGAGCGACTGCTAGATTCGGAAAATCCTCAACTAAGCGGGTTTCCCAGGGCGGTCGATCGCCATACTTTCTGCGCAAAAAGTTTATTAAAATCCGAACCTTCATTGGTACAAAAGATGAGCGGCGATAGAAGGCGGTTAAAGTTGGTGATTCGATTTTCATATCTGTTAACACGGCCACTAGTTGACCACTCGCCAGTTCTTCTTCAATGAAGAATGCCGGCATCAAAGCCATGTAGTTGTCGCTCATTACTGCTGCATGAACCATCCAGATTGCATTGGTAAATATTTGCGGGTTGATGTGTACAGATTTCGTGCGCTTGGTGGACATAAAATTGATATCACATTCCGAGTTTACGTAGTTATTGTGCGCATGTCGGTGCTCTGTAAGTTCGTCAGGTGTAGATGGTGTTCCGTACTTCTCTAAATATCGCGGGGTGGCGACGATCAATCTACGTAGCGGAAATAGCTCTACTTTTTCCAACGCACTTTTTCTGTCATTGCTAACCTGAATGCACACGTCGAACCCTTCCTGAATGGGGTCACAAAATCGATCATGCTGTTGTAGTTCAATGCAAAGGTCTGGGTGTTCAATTTGGAACTCGCAGAGATCCTTTGCCAAATAGCGGGATGCAAATGAAGAAACGCAGCTTACTCTCAACGTACCACTTAGTCCCCACTCCACAGAGCTGACTTCCGCCAATGCCTGATCAAGCTGCGAAACTATTGAAACTGCTTTTTCGTAGAAAGCTGCGCCACCTTCGGTAAGGCTCAGTTTGCGTGTAGATCGTTGTAACAGTTGGAGTTCCATATACTCTTCCAATTGATTAACGCGCTTGGTAATAACGGATTTAGCCAGGTCAGTTTGGCGAGAAGCTTCAGCAAAACTACCCACTTCAACTACTTTGACAAAAGCTCTAATGCAATTTAGTTCATTCATAAATACCTATTGAACGTGTTTTGGAAACATTAATGAATATAACTCTAATATTATCAGCATTTATCAGCATTTATCAGTGTTAATCGGTCTACATTGACGCCATTTCGGAAACGGTGAAGCTATTATTTGGAACATTATGGTTGTCTAGGGTGTGGGATATGATTTGCGATGTAAAAAAAGTTTAAAGCGACGCTAGTCTCGCGTAGGGCGTTAGCCTGATCGGAAATACCAGCAACTAGCATCTATAGAAACAAAATTATTGCGCATTTCGATTCGTTGTAAATGTAGCTATCACACAATTTCAGGGGTAAGCAATGAAAGAATATCCAAGTTTTTCGTAGTCCAAATTAAGGGACGAACCCTTAATGATTCCTGCATCTTCCATTTTCTTAACGCGAACATGTACGGTTCCTGCGGAAATTAACAGTTTTTTGGATATATCGGTAAAAGGAACCCGCGTATTATCTATTAAAATATCTAAAATCTGGTGATCTACTTCATCTAGTTTAAACTTTGCCATATCATTTTTCTTTGAATTCTAATGGCAAAAATATAAAAAACGTTGCAGAATTTGCGACGATTTAGACTAATTGATGAAAACTTAACAAAGAAATCCTTTTTGTTAAATTTTCTATTTTAGAAATTTCAGCTTCAAAACACAAATTCATTAACGCCGCATGTTCTTGTGCATTAATTCGTTGCATCCCATGCAATCCATCGCTTTCAGCGACTATTTCTGGAACAAAGTCAATATCATTGCCTTTTTTCACTTCTTTAAACTGAATCAGTAGGTTGTTTTCCAAAACGGGCTTCCCGTTTGGAGCTTTTTTTAAGTTGTACAACTCAATATCCCGGAGGTGATTTTTATTTTCTGGAATTTCAAAATAAGCTGCCATCTCTACCCTTTCTATAGAATCTGAAGCAATCGCCTGCGACATTGTTACTAATGAATTGAAGATGTATTTTTTTGTTTTAACCCTTTTGTAATCCAATGGGTAATGTCCAGCCTCGAATAAGATCGTAGGCGTGTTCTGTGCCGTAAAGTAATCCCCAACACAGTTGATGTTAAAACCGTCATCGTACCGGCCAACAGCTCCCGGAATACGCTCCTGAAGCATGGTATTGGCTAGGACAATTAACTTCATGGCCTTTTCTCTAGCGGGTGTGATTGTTCTGTCTTGATCAGCAGCGGGTGCTAAAAAGGATATCGTAGCAGGAGTTTGACTGTTTCCAGCGGCAAAAATTGTTCTTTGGCCGTGTAAATTGAAACAATAATCGGGCTTAAATTGCTGATATAACTCGCGAAGTATTCGGCTTTCGGGTTGACTTAGATCAATCGCATCTCGATTTAAATCAACTGTATTCGCATTTACTCGTGTATAAACGTCAGAACCGTCTGGGTTTAGCTGAGGAATCATCAGAAAAGTACAGGCATCTAACATTTGCTTTGCCTCAGGAGTCTTTAAATACAACCAAAATTCTACTAATGCCTTAGTCGTCGTCGATTCGTTTCCATGCATTTGAGACCACATTAGGATCTTTTTTGGCCCCTTACCCACAGTATAGGAATATATAGGTCTATGCTCAACTGAGGTACCCAGGACACTTAAAGAATCAAATAATGCATTCTCCTTAAGGAAATTATTTAGTGTTGCAGGTGACAACAGTCGACTTTGATCGAGCTTACTTTTTTTCATGTGTACAAATGTAAACACAATCAAGTTTACAATGTTATACATTTAATAGTTAACTTTGTATACAAAAAGTGCTGATAAAGTTTACAATTGGATACTGTTTGAGCCGCAATCTACAATTATTTAAATTAATATATTATTTATCAGTTGTTTAACGACAAAATGTGAAGTGATTATTTAAATAATTAGTTTTTATTTACTGCTGTATTGAATTGATTTTATTGCTATATTGCATCATCAACTACAATATGTTACAATGTTAAACTATGATGCTATAGTAGCTCGGATAAAAAAAGTGATTGAGGATCATGATCTAAATGCGGCAAGTTTTGCAGAAAAAATTGGAGTACAGCGTTCTGGTATTTCTCATATTCTATCTGGCAGGAATAAACCCAGTTTAGAATTTCTCTCAAAAATTCAAGCTACTTTTAAGGAAGTGGAATACGATTGGCTGCTTTTAGGTAATCCACAGCCTAAAGAACAAGCTCCCACTACCCTATTCGAAAATACTGACCTTAAACCAGAAGAAAAGATAACTGAACCTAAAATGACGCTGAATAAAAATTCTGAGCATACAGCTCCAATTAAAGAAATTATTTACGTTTATGAGGATGACAGCTTTAAGGTGATTCAGCGAAAATCTTAGTACTTTTATCCAAAAATAGTATATGAAAATCTTTTTATCCTTTGGGATATTATTATTGTGCTGCTCTTGTTATAATACCGAACGTAATTGCGAACAGTTTCATCAGGGAACCTTCGAATTCAAAACCATCGTTGGAGATCAAATGATGCAATCAACTTTCGTCCGCAACGCAAACTACGAGATCGAAACCTTTGAAGGCAAAATTGATTCTGCATCAATCCGCTGGATCAACTCCTGCGAATGCGTATTAACAAAACTCCGCCCAACCTCAAATCAGGATAAACGTCCCTTAGCTATAAAAATCCTTACCACAAGTAAAAACCAATATGACTTTGAGTATGCCGTTGTAGGAGACACCAAGAACAAACAGCGCGGGACAGTAACTAAAATCAGTGACTAATTATTGAACACCTACTAACCTCAGAAGCTATTAGTGCCCTATTAACCCTCACTTTTTTAGAAATTGTTTTAGGAATTGACAACCTGATTTTTATTTCAATCATTACCCAAAAACTATCTGTACAGCATCAGAAATTGGCCACGAATATCGGTCTGTTTTTTCTATGTTACTTCGGATTGTTTTGCTTTTCGGAATTAGTGTCGTTGTACAAATGCAAAGTTCATGGCTAACCACAAATACATCTTGGTTGAAAACCAATATTAATGGTCAAGCTGTCATTCTTATCCTAGGAGGCCTTTTTTTACTTTATAAAAGTACACATGAGATTTTCGAAAAAGTGGAAGCAGAAACTACTCCAAAAAATGAAGCTCCCATTAAGTTATCGCTTTCTAAGGCAATCATTCAAATTACCTTACTCAATATTGTTTTCTCCTTTGATTCCATCTTAACAGCAGTGGGAATGACCAATGGAGTACCCAATGCAATGACCATCATGGTTATTGCTATTGTTGCATCAGTAGGAATTATGATGGCTTTTGTAAAACCCGTTTCAGCTTTTATTGAAAAGCATCCTTCGCTTCAAATTTTGGGACTTTCTTTTTTAATCCTAATCGGATTTATGCTGATCACAGAAGGGGCTTACTTGTCTGAAACTGTAATCTTCAATAAAGAAGTTGGAACAATCCCCAAGGGGTATCTATACTTTGCAATCAGTTTTTCGCTTGGGAATGAATTTTTGAATATGAAGCTAAAAGGTAGAAAGAATAACTAAAGTTCTAGTTTGATTTGTGATTCGTCATCATTTGAATCTTTCAATTGATTTGGGTCAACAACTTCTACATCATCAAGAGGCTCTTCTTCAGCATCTTCATAAGGCAACGATTCAGCTAAAACAACCTCTTTGAGCTTATCTTGGGTAAGTTGATTTCCTAGAGCTTTAAATCCTTTAATGCCAATGAATTCCTCCACAACAATACGTTTGTTCGGAAGTGGATCACCTCCCCGTGGCTTTGTAAAAATCAATTCAATTACTGGACGCCATTCGGTAGATACAAATAGTAATTTTGCATCTTCTTTCAGGAAGTTGTCCTCCTTGTTTTCATTTTCAATCAAAAAGCGCTTGATGAAACAACGTTCTTTTTCAGCATCGAAATATACAGCCGTCACCGGGCGGTTTTCAACCCATCGCTCCATAATTGCTGGTGGCGCATCGAAATGTAAGCTCAAATCAGGAGTAACGGTTTTTGCATCTCCTTTGCTGTTTATAATCAAGAGTTTGTCGTCACCTCGGAAAGCTCCGAGAAGATCTCCACGATCGTCGACGTTCAACTTCATAACGATGGGGTCAAACCAAATACTTCTTGGTTTTAAAGTAGAAACGCCTTTTTCTTTAAGCTCAACACGAAGAATATTATGTTTGGAAACAATATTGCCTTTAACGCCTCTCCCCTTGATCTGAAGGTCGGCAAAATCAATCTCCCATTTCAATTTTTTAGCAGTACCTGTATTCCTTAAAATTACCGTAATAATCTCGGCTTCTCCATTGGGATTGGCCGTGAAATACAGTATTTGAGAACCCGATTTCCCTTGGGTAAGCGGATAGGCTTTATCTCGTGTAACACCAGTAACTGCAAAGCGTTTGATATAAGAATTCCCGCCTTTTCCGTCTCGATATATCAGGTTATACACCGTACGTTGATCTTTCTTTTTAAAAACGGCTGCATAGATGATGTCTTTCTCGATAAAAACTTTGCTATCAACTTTTACAACTTGCATAATACCGCTTCGAGTAAACACAATTACATCGTCAATATCTGCACAATCACAAACATACTCGTCTTTCTTTAAAGATGTTCCGATAAACCCTTCTTCTCTATTCACATAAAGCTTGAGGTTTCGAACAACAACCTTGGCTGCATCTACATCATCAAAGGTTCGAATCTCCGACATACGGTCTTTATCTTTACCATACGTTTTTTTAAGTTGGGTAAAATAATTAATTGCGTATTCTATGAGATTATCCAGGTAATTCTGAATTTCTTTTATTTCATTTTCCAGTGCATCAATACGTTGCTGTGCCTTGTCGATATCAAATTTCGAAATTCGCTTAATCTTAATTTCTGTCAAACGAACCAAATCATCTTCAACAACAGCGCGCTTGAGTATTGAAGTAAACGGTTTTAAGCCTTCGTCAATTGCGTTCAAAACACCTTCCCAAGTCTCTTCTTCTTCAATAGCTCGATACACTTTATTTTCAATAAAAATTCGCTCTAAGGAAGCAAAGTGCCATTGATCCTGAAGCTCATCCAGCTTTACTTCTAGCTCCTTTTTTAAGGTCTGAACAGAGGAGTCTGTTGAGATACGAAGCATGTCAGACACACCAATAAAGTGGGGCTTATGATCAATAATAACACAACCTAGAGGTGATATCGAGCTTTCACAAGCTGTAAATGCATACAATGCATCTATGGTTTTGTCGGGCGAAATTCCGTTAGGTAAATGGATCAGAATTTCTACATTGGCAGCCGTATTGTCTTCAATTTTACGCACTCGTATTTTTCCTTTCTCATTTGCCTTCAGAATCGACTCAATTAAACTTGAGGTAGTTGTACTGAAAGGAATTTCTGTAATAATCAGGGTATTTTTGTCTTGGGAACTAATTTTAGCACGAACCCGAACTTTACCGCCGCGAAGTCCGTCGTTATAATTTTGAACATCAATAATACCACCCGTCTGAAAATCAGGAACTAAAGTGAATTTTTTACCTTTTAAATAAGCAATACTTGCTTGAATTAATTCATTGAAGTTATGCGGTAAAATTTTGGTTGATAAACCTACAGCAATACCTTCGGCACCTTGTGCGAGTAGTAATGGAAATTTAACGGGAAGGTTTACCGGTTCTTTTTTACGACCGTCATATGAGAGTTGCCAATCAGTTACTTTGGGACTAAAAACAACCTCCAAAGCAAATTTAGACAATCTTGCTTCAATGTATCGAGAGGCAGCTGCACGGTCGCCGGTGAGTATGTTCCCCCAATTACCTTGCATGTCGATCATCAAATCTTTTTGACCGATTTGTACCATGGCATCGGCTATACTAGCATCACCGTGAGGGTGATACTGCATGGTATGCCCAACTATATTGGCAACTTTATTGTATCGACCGTCATCTAAATCCTTCATTGAATGAAGAATTCGACGCTGTACAGGTTTTAAACCATCTGAAATTGCTGGGACTGCACGCTCTAAAATAACATAAGAAGCATAATCAAGGAACCACTCCTTATACATGCCACTTATTTGAATTACTTTTTCAAGCCATTCATTGACTTCTTCTTGACCTGAGAACTCTTCGTCTCTTTCTTCGATATTTTCGTTTTCCTCGCTCATTTAATTCAGCGTGAAGCGTATTGGTAAATGTTGATACGTTTTTGTCTTTTTTCCATTGGTAGTACCCGGAATCCAGTTCGGCATTTCTTCAATTAACCGAACGGATTCATAATCAAGCAAGGGATGCACTGTTCTGACCATCTCTAATTCAGAGATAATCCCAGACGGTTCCACAGCAAATTTAGCAACGCAAATTCCTTTTATGCCTTCATTTTTGGCCTCTTCTGGATACTTGGTTTCAGCCGCCATATATTCAATCAAACCTTGCATACCAACTCTGAAAGTTGGGAATTGGTCTGGATTATCAAGATCAGGATCATGACTTATGAATCCTTTATAGAGATTGGAGTCATTTAAATAAAAGTCACCAAATATGACCAATGGATCTTCATCAAAATGAACAACAACATGGTTCGAAAAAACAGCACCGAAACAAAGCTGGTCGCCAGCGCAATCCCAACCCACCGCCAGCTGCGATAACCCAGCCGGTAGACCATCAGCGCGGCAAAAATCATGGTGGCGAACAAATAGCCGATGATCTCGATGCTGCGGGTGTAGATGATGAAGTAGGCGATAAACTCGATCGCTCGGATCCATTGGACGACTTCAAACCGGGTCTTGTTCGGCTTGTGCTTGCGCCGATCCAGCCGCGCACGCCGCCAGCTGAGCGCGAAGTTGCCAAGGGCTGCGGGCAGGAAAATTGCGACCGCGATCAGTGGCCCCACCCACGGCTGCTTGAGCGCTTTACCCAATCGCTTCTGCGGCAAATCCCGGTCCGCCCAGCCGCTTTCGCCAAAAAACGAAACCGCGAGGAACAGCGCCGCACCAAGGAACAGCAGCGAGAACAGCAGGTCGCCACGCTGCCGCGTGAAATTAAACAAGTCCGCAACATTGAACCGCCGCTCGGTGGGAATAAAGCTTTTGAAGCCCGTTCCCTGATCGGTTGAACGCAGCGCCACGTTTGCAGGCGTGGAGCGCAACGTCTGACGGGGATCCGTCTGTGAAGGGGCGGCGCTGCGGAACTCGGTCATGCTGGCCTAGCCCTCCGCCTGCAAAAGTGAGTCTGCAAGCTCAGCGATCACAGAAATGGCCATGTCGGCGTCTTGCTCTTCCATCGTCCATGTCCCCGTTTGGAACCGAATGACGAACTTTCCGTCGATTTTGGTCTGTGTCAGGTAAATCCGGCCATCGTTGTTGATGGCCTCGATCAGGCGCATGTTCAGCGCATCCAGCGCCGCCTCGTCATCGCCTTTCATGCTGGTCGGGACAAGACGGAAGGTGAACAGCGACAGCATCGGCGCGGTGACGATTTCCATCGCTGGCATCGCGGCAATCGCGTCGTGCACTTTTACCGCCCATGTCACGTGATTGCGGATCATGGTCCGCAAGCCGTCCATCCCATGCCCGCGCAGCAAGAACCACAGCTTGAGCGCCCGGAACCGACGGCCCAGCGGGATCGACCATTCTGAATAGTTGATGATCCCATCTGCGCCTTGGGTCTTGAGGTATTCGGGTTGAATGGCGAGCGTTTTGACCAGGCTTTCCGGATCCGCCACGAAGTGAGCGGAACAGTCAAATTGTGCGCCGAGCCATTTGTGGGGGTTGAACACAACCGAATCCGCCATCTCCACACCCTGCCAATAATGCCGGAACTCGGGACAAATCATCGCGGAACCGGCCCATGCTGCATCGACGTGGGTGTAGAGCCCTTCTGCCTTTGCCACCGCCAGTGCGGCTTCGAGATCGTCTGACGCGCCGGCGCTGGTGCCGCCAACCGAAGCGATGAAACCCGCAGGAATAAAGCCTTCGGCACGGTCCAATTCGATGGCCGCTTGCAGTCCTTCGATGTCCAAACCCCGGTTTGGCCCCGTGACAGGAATACGAACAAGGTTTTCTTCGCCAATGCCAGACACCCAAATCGCGCGGTCAATCGAGGTATGGACTTCCGCACTGCAGTAAATCCGCAAGCGACCCGCGTCGCTCAAGCCCTGCTTGTTACCCTGCCAATTTAACGCCCGCTCGCGCATGGTCAGCACCGCCGCCAGCGTCGCCGACGAAGCACTGTCTTGAATCACGCCGGAAAAGCCCTCGGGCAGTCCCAAACCCTGCCGTAACCAGTCGAGCACTTTGCCTTCCAGCTCCGTCGCCGCCGGCGAGGTTTGCCACAGCATGCACTGCGCGGCCATGGAGGAGACCAGATACTCCGCAACCACCGAAATCGGCGCTGCGTTGGCGGGGAAATAGGCGAAAAAGCGGGGATGCTGCCAATGGGTCATCCCGGGAACAATGATGTCTTCGAAATCACGGAAAATCTCTTCCATGCTTTCCGCTGCCTCTGGCGGGGAATCGGGGATCGCATCGCGCACCTTTCCCGGCTCCAAAGCCGGGCGCACAGGCCGGTCGCGCAGCGTGCGGTGATACTCAGCGGCCCAATCAGCGGCGCGATGCCCCCATTGTGAAAAGTTACCCCAATCCATCGTCATTTTCCGTCGTTCTCGCCTGTCTCTCTGTGTCTGAGGGTGTGTCTGTGTTTGTGTCTGTGTTTGTGTCTGTGTTTGTGCGTTAAGCTGTGTTTAGCCGTTGGCTGTGGCGGCGCGCAGACCCGCTTCGATGCCGTCCAGCAGGGTCTGGGTTTCTGCTTCGGTGATGATCAACGGCGGGGAGCAAATCAGGTTATTGCCGGAAATGCGCACCATGACCCCGGCGTCGTAAGCACCGTTATAGATCTTGGCGATGCTCTCTTTATCCAGCGGGGTTTTGGTGGCGCGGTCAGAGACCATTTCCATGCAGAACATCAAACCCTTGCCCCGCACGTCGCCCACCACGTCGTATTTTTCCGCCAGCGCCTTTCCGCCAGCAAGCAGTTGCTCACCCCGAGCCGCCGCGTTGTCGGCAACGCCCATCTTCTTAATCAGTGGCACACAGGCCAGCGCCGCTGCAGCCCCAACCGGGTGCGCGGAATAGGTGTAGCCGTGACCAATCATCCCCATGGCCGAGGCGTCATTTTCGAACACTTCAGCCACCGATCCATGGATCATCACCGCGCCAAAGGGGTAATACCCGTTGGTGATGGCCTTGGCCGTGCACATGAAATCAGGCTGAACCCCTGTCAGGCGAGAGCCCGTCCACGCGCCCGTTCGGCCAAAGGCAGTGATGACTTCATCGGCGATCAGCAAGACGCCGTGACGGTCACAAATCTCCCGCACCATCGGCATGAAGCTTTCATGGGGCGGGATCACCCCACCGGCACCCAAAACCGGCTCCATGATAAAGGCGGCGACGGTGTCTGGGCCTTGGAAGGCGATTTCATCCTCCAACTGCGCGGCCACCAACTGCGCCAACTTTGCCGGGTCGGTCTCGTTAAACGGGTTGCGGTAGGTGTAGGGCGAGGCGATCTGAAAACAGCCTTGCAGCAGCGGTTCGTACTGCCGCCGAAAGTTGGCGTTTCCGTTCACTGACGCGCCGCCAAAGTGGGTGCCGTGGTAGCCTTTCTTGAGGCTGATGAACTTATAGCGGTCGCGCTCGCCCCGGATTTTGTGGAACTGCCGCGCCAACCGCAGCGCGGTTTCGACGCTGTCCGATCCGCCACTGGTAAAAAACGAGCGTGTCATGCCCTCTGGCGCGAACCATTCTTGCAGCATGTAGGACAGCTCAATCGCGGGGCCGGTCGAAGTGCCGCGAAAGGCGCTGTAGTAGGGGAGTTGCTGAAGTTGGTCTGCGATGGCTTTTTTGATCGGGTCGATCGAATAGCCCAAGTTGACGTTCCAAAGGCCGCCAACGGCGTCGATGGTTGTGTGACCGTCAATATCGGTCAGCGTCACCCCTTCTGCGCCGTGAATGACTTTTGGCGGGTTAGCGCGCATTTCTGCGGGGTGCGCCATAGGGTGCCACATGTGTTTGGCGTTGTTCTCTTTGAGAAAATTGCTTTCGCCGTCCATTACATCAGTCCTTTGATTCTTTGTTTGTCTGGCTGCGCACAGCGGCTGCGGCGCGGCACGAGATGGCCGAGATGGGATTTTTCATGCCGCCCGGCCCTCTAATTTCATGGTTCTGCGGTAGCTTTCGGGGACCGAAGCGCCCAAGGACTGCGTCACTGTCTGCGCAGCGCTCATCACCAATTCACTATACTCAGCGATCAATTCAGGGGTCATTCTTGACGCGACGCAGGCCAAGGACATGCAGCCCCAAACCTCACCGTTTGCGCCAAAAATAGGGGCAGCGACGGATGAGACTTCATCGTCGAAGCTGCGTTCGGCAACACCGTAGCCCATCCGCCGAAACCGGCTCAACGTGGCCTCAATAGCCTCTCGATCCGTCAGCGTTCCACGCTGGTATTGCGCAAAATCGACGCTGAGGTGACGCTCTGCGAGGTCGGGATTGCTGAAGGCAAGCCAACACAAGCCTGAGGCTGTCGCGTTGAACGGCAAATCCATGCCTTGGTCCACGTGCGCGCGGGTGGTTCGGGGGCTGTCAATCACCACAATCGTGGAAAGGCGACCACCGGCGTATAGGCTGACGTGGACGGTTTCGCGGGTCTGCTCATTGAGCGTTTGGGCTGCGGGGCGGACGATATCGGTGATGGGAAAAGCGCGTTCTCGCAAGCGTGCAAACCGCAAAAACGACCCGCCGAGCCTGTACCGCCGGGTTTCCTCGTCCTGCTCCAAAAAGCCGGCGCGCACCAAAGCGGACAACATCCGCAGCGCCGCTGATTTGTCAAAACCAGACAGGCGCGCGAACTCGCTCAAACCGATTTCGGTTTGCTCGTGGCTGAAATGGTCCAGCAAGGACAGGGCTTTGTCGACCGTTGTCATGCGTGACGCTCTCTCTCCCTCATTCACTCACTCACCTGGAACGTTACCGGTTCCTCATAGGGAGAAACATTGACAGCGCTCCAGCGCGATGCAAGCATTTATTGCATCGCTGGTGATATATTGTCACCAACCCTTCCACCCTCCCCGGCGCACAAGCCACCGAAAGGACCGCTGTCATGGTGCAACAAACCGATATTGATGCTGCTGTAAGAGACTCTCACATTCCTGCGGCCAAGCACTGGATTGGCGGAAAGCAGGTTGATGCGTCAGACGGCAACGTGATGGCAAACACCTCCCCCATTGATGGGAAGCCCCTTGGCGCTTTGGCGCGTGGCACCCACGAAGACATTGACCGCGCGGTCGCCTCGGCACGAGCGGCCTATGAAGATGGCCGCTGGTCGGGCATGGCGCCAGCGGCGCGAAAGAAGATCCTGCACCGGGTCGCAGATTTGATCGAACAGCACTTGATCGAATTGGCCGTGTTGGGCGTTCGGGACAACGGCACGGAAATATCAATGGCGCTCAAAGCCGAACCGGGCAGCGCCAGCGCAACCTTCCGCTACTACGCCGAGACCTGTGACAAGGTAAACGGCGACATTGCCCCCACGCCGCCGGGCACACTGGGGCTGGTGCACCGAGAATCAGTAGGCGTTGTCGGTGCGATTGTACCATGGAACTTCCCGCTGATGATTGGCGCATGGAAACTGGCCCCTGCGCTGGCCATGGGGAATTCCGTGGTGCTGAAACCGGCGGAAGTCGCCTCGCTATCGCTGCTGCGGCTGGTTGAACTGTGTCACGAAGCGGGCTTGCCGGACGGGGTTCTGAACGTCGTCACGGGCGAAGGGCGCGCGGTGGGTGAAGCGTTGGGGCTGCACAATGATGTGGATGTTCTGCTGTTCACGGGCTCAGGCGGTGTTGGACGGCGGTTGCTGGAATACTCGGCCCGTTCCAACCTCAAGCGCGTCTACCTCGAATTGGGTGGAAAGTCAGCCAGCGTGGTGTTTGACGATTACGGCAACCTGGGCAAAGCGGCAAAAGTCTCCGCCGGGGGCATTTTCCGCGACAGTGGGCAAGTGTGCGTGGCGGGGTCAAGATTGCTGGTGCAACGGTCGATTTACGAGCCCTTCCTCGATGCCCTCAAAACCGAGGCGGAGGCCATGATTGTGGGCAATCCGCTGGACCTGCGCACCACCGCAGGTGCCATAGCGTCGGAGACCCAATGCGGGTCTATCCTCGCCAAAATTGACCGCGCGCAAAGCGATGGCGCGCGCATGGTGACCGGTGGTGGGCGTATCCTGAGCGAAACAGGCGGCACGTATATCGCACCGACAATTTTCGCCGATGTCGATCCGCGTTCGGACCTTGCGCAGGAAGAAGTGTTCGGCCCGGTTGTTGGCGTTATTCCCTTCGATGACGAAGACCAAGCGGTCGCGCTGGCCAATTCCACGGTTTACGGCTTGGCAGCGGGCGTTTGGACCGACAACCTGAGCCGTGCGCATCGGATGGTTCGAGCGCTCAAGGCCGGGGTGGTGCATGTGAACACCTATGGCGGGCCAGACGTGACGGTGCCGCTGACGGGGCATGGGCAGTCGGGCAACGGATCCGACAAATCGATGCACGCGTTGGAAAAAGTCACCAAACTGAAAACCGCCTGGATGGCCTTGGACTGAGGCGTCCGCACTTGGCCATACTAGGCTGGGCTTTACTGGGGCTGGGTTTTACGGGGCTGGACTTTACCGGCTGACCAACTTGATGGTGTGCGGGGCGTGGGGTGGTTCAAAGCTGGAAAAGAACAGCTTTGCCGCCTCAAGTGTCCCGGCTGATTGCTTAACTTCGCCCTCGGTGATGCCCTTGATCCAGTTGGTTTTTCCGGAAACCAATTGCGAGAGAAAACCGCGTTCGAAGCTGAGTTCAACATCAACGACCGCAGGGGCTTGTTCGTGAAACTCGCAGACGCCGCGGCGCAGTTCGAGCGCGTGGTTGAGGCCTTGGTCCGTGATCTGAAAACCCATGGTCAAATGGCGCTCGCCGACCTCTTCAGCCTTTAAGCGCGTCGCCATGGTCCGCAGGATATTGGCCGGGGGAAAGGCGTTCACCACCGCTGGCGGTGCCATAACCAATTGTTTGCGGGCGCTGTCATCCTGTGATGGGGGGTCCAGTTCCATCGCGCAGGAAAGCCCCCAATTCCGCCAGTTGGGGTTGGCTTGGGCGTAGGACCAACCGCGTAAAGCGGCCCCCCGACGGCGGCGCACCGCCTCGTTTTCCGGGGAAAGCGTTACCACGTAAGCAAACATTTCGGCCGCCCACAGGTAATCCTCGTCCGCCATTGCGCGTTCAGCCTCAGCCAACACCGCTTCTGCCCCGCCCATGAGCGCCACCATGCGCGCGGCGCGTTCAGGCTTTGGCAGGGGGTCGAGATCCACCGGATCACCGGCAAACCAACCAATCTTGCCCACAAAAATCGCCGGAATGCAGTGGCGCAACGTGCCGTAAAACTCGCCCAACCACGGGTGGCGTGCGAGGTGTTCCGGCATTTCCAGCTTGAGCGCGATTTCCTGGGGGCTGTACCCCTGATTGATGAAGCGAACGGTCTGATCGTGGGTGAACTGGATGGCGTCGCGGTAGGCGGTGAGGACATCATGAATCGCGTCGGCGTCGGTCAGGGGGTGGCCGTGGTGGGGGATAACAGCCTTGGGGCGCAAATCATGCCGGATCCAATCAATGGTTCTTACCCACTGCATGGGGTCGCGATAAGGGGTGCCGCGCAGGGTGTAGAGATTGGGGTAGGCCTCGCCCTGAATACAGTCACCGGTGAGGAAAATCTCCTCCGCCGGCAAATAGACGCCCAGCATATCATCGGTTTCTGAGGGAATGGGGATCAGCTCAAGCGTTAACCCGCAGAGGGTCACGGTTGTTCGCTCTGCGACCGTTTGCGTGGGGGCAATGAAGCCCCGTGGACCGGGATTGTGCGGCAAGCCCAGACCCGCGTGGACAAACCCCTCCTCCCCCCGAGGCAAAGCGGCGCCAAAGGTATAACTGGCCCGGCGGCCCATGATCGGACCGGTTCCGGCAGAGACTTCGGTGACAAAGTGCATCAGATCCGCGTGCGCCCAGATCTCAACCTCACCCTGCGCCACGTCGTCGGCGCTGACAAAACCTTCGACCCCGTTAACGTGATCGTTGTGGAAATGGGTGTAGATGACGGCGCGAATACGCTTGGCCGGAAAGCGGGCGCTGATGTCTGCCAACGCGCGGCGGGCGTCGTCTTCCTGCGCCATGGCATCGACCAAAATGAGCCCTTCGGGCGCGTCTATGATGGAGACGTTGGCGATGTTGTAGCCGATCAATGTGTGCGTCAGCGCGCCGGTCTGAACGATCTTTGCGCGCTGATAGCGCGCTGCGTGGGCAGCGAGGTCGGGGTGAACCTGTGGCAATGGCGGTTGTGTGGTTTTTTGAGGCTGGTCGCTCATGTCTCGATCAACCCCATGGTGGCCGCGACCCGAAAAGCGCCAATGCCGCCGTCGATCTTGTACTCTGCACCTTTGATCCAGCGACTGGCGTCTGAGGCCAAAAACAGCGCTAAATCCGCGACTTCATCGGGCGCTGAGGCCCGGCCTGCGCGTTCGATGGCTGCGGTGACTTGGGGGCCAAAGGCCGATTTGAAGTCGTCGAGAATGCCGGTTGAGACGGCGGCGGGACACACGGAATTCATCCGAATTCCACGCGGCAGACCCAGCGCGGTCTGTTGTATTGTCCAGACGATCACGGCTTCCTTGGTCAAATTGTAGGCCCGTGTCGCGTCGATCCCCAAGGCAGCCAGCGCCGCGGCGGGGTCGCAGTCGTTGGGCATGGACAGCAGGGTTTTGACTTCATCGATGTTTTGCGGCCACGCGGCCCCGGCCATGGATGCCATATTCACAATCGGCGCAGCATCGGCGAGCTGGGGCATCAACGCGAGGGTCAGGTGGCGCAGGCCAAACAGGTTCACCGCCAGAACCAGCGCGCCATTGTCAGCGCGCGGCGGAATGCCCGCGATGTTGAAGAGCATATCGACCGGCGCTTCGATCTTTGCCACCGCAGCATCGATGGCGACCAAGTCGCTCATATCCACGGCGAGCGCCCGGTCAGCGGCGGGACAGTCTGCGCGGTCCAACACGGTGACCCGCACGCCCTGCGCCTGCAATTTCTGTAAAATTTCCGCGCCAATGCCGGAAGCGCCTCCGGTCAATACGGCATGTTTGCCCGCTTCGCCCATGTGGCTACCCTCATCCTGTGCCAGCCTTGGGTTTTGAGTTTAGACCCAAAACTGGTCATTTTTCCTGTCGTTGACATGTCACCTATCAGATTTTTGAGCCGCTTGGGAAGCTCTTTGCCCGTTCCGCGCTTGAACTCCCTTTGGGACGGGGCAAAGCTGGGCATGGAACGATTGGCACCATGGAGAACAGGGAGCGAAACAATGGCGGATAAGGGAGCGTGCCTGGTGATTGGCGCAGGCGACGATACAGGCGCGGCGATCGGTCGAGCGTTTGCGCGGGAGGGGCTGGTGTCTTGCTTGGTGCGTCGCGAACGCCATGCAGAGCAGCTGGAAGCCCTCGCCCAGTCCATCCGGGACGAAGGCTTTGAAGCGCTGGCCATGACCGGTGATGCCCGCGAAGAAGACGAGGTGATCGCACTGGTCGATCGCATCGAAGCCGAGGTTGGGCCGTTGGAAGTCGCCGTGTTCAACATCGGCGCGAACGTCAGCTTTCCGATCACGGAAATGTCGGCGCGGGTTTATCGCAAGGTCTGGGAGATGGCGAGCTTTGCCGGGTTCCTGATGGGGCGCGAAGTCGCCAAGCGCATGATCGAGCGCGAACGCGGCACCATCATTTTCACCGGCGCGACGGCCAGCACGCGGGGACGGCCAGGCATGGCGGCTTTCGCGGGGGCCAAGCACGCCCTGCGCGCGCTGGCGCAATCCATGGCGCGCGAATTGGGGCCGAAGAACATCCACGTGGCACACACCATCATCGATGGGGCCATTGATTCGAACTTTATTCGTGAAAACCTGCCCAATGTGGATGAATTGCGGACAGAAGACAGGCTGCTGAACCCCGATCATATCGCCGCAAACTATGTGATGTTGCACCGCCAGCCGCGCGATGCGTGGACGCACGAATTGGATTTACGGCCTTGGAAAGAAACCTGGTAGGCCGCTGGGCTTGCTGTTGATTGGTGGGAAACGTCCGTTGGTGGCGTGATCTTCGCTTGTCCGCTTCGCGGCCTGCGCTGCGTTCCCGCGCAAGCCGGGTCGGCGACCCTGTCGCCGGTCGGCTGCCGCCTCCGGTTTTAACCCCCTCCGCGCTGGGCGCGTCGCCCCCTTGGATAAGGGGGCTGCGCACGGGCGATTTCTGCTTGGCTCAGCAATAGCGTTCTTGGCCGCGCCATTGCTGGTCACTGTAGCGGTCGCCGTGGGCAAATCCGATGGGCAGGACCGCTTCGATTTCTGCCACCTCCTCAGCCGTGAGCCGCAGCGCTGCGGCTTGCGCTGCTTCGCGCAGGTGCGTGACGGACCGCGTGCCCGGGATGGCGATCGTATGCTCCCCCTTGGCCAACACCCACGCCAAAGCCAGTGTTGCCGCCGGCACGCCCTTGTCACCGGCCAGCGCTCGGAACCGGTCTGTCCATGCCAAATTCGCGCTCAAGTTCGGTTCGGTGAAGCGGGGATTGCCATCGATGAACCAGCCGCTGAGATCATCGCCCACCGCCACCGGGCGATCCGTGAGGATCCCGCGACCCACGGGGGAAAAGGCAACAAAGGCCGTGCCAAGCTCGGCGCAGGTTTGCAGCATGCCCAGCTCGGGCTGCCGGGTCCACAGGCTGTACTCGCTTTGCACCGCCGCGATCGGGTGCACGCTTGCCGCTCGGCGCAGGGTGCTTGGTGCCACTTCACTCAGCCCAATCGCCCGAATTTTGCCGGCTTGCTTGAACCCAACCAACGTCTCCATCACCGCCTCAATCGGCAGGCGTGGATCCCAACGGTGCAAATAGTAAAGATCGACGCATTCCGTCTGCAGGCGGCGCAAACTTGCCTCCAACTGCTCGGTCAGAAACGCCGGGCTGTTGTTATTGGGGAAGCCATCGTTGCCCGCCGGATCACCGCGATAGATCCCGCCCTTGGTGGCAACGGTAAAGAAGGACCGCGCCGACGCACTGGACGCGCAGTATTCGCCGAAAATGGTCTCAGCCTGCCCCCCGGCATAAAGGAAGGCGGTGTCAAAATGGTCGAGCCCCTCCTCTCGCATGGCGTCGAGAATGGCGACAGACTGGTCTCGCGTGGTTGGACCGTAGGCCGCGCCGAAGCTCATCGAGCCATAGCCAATGGCTGCTATTTCAGGCCCATCTTGACCTAAGGTGCGTCGTATCATGGTCACGGCGTGTCTTCCCGGTTGCTGCGTTGATGTAATGCCGCCCAAACAACGCATTTTCGGGCCTCAACGCAAGCCCCAACGCAAGCCTGAACACGAGCTCTGGCGAGGGACCAGCGCTCAAGCGATTCATCCATCGTGGCCAGCGCGGAGCGGCATACCGCTAGCGCGCGCCATAGGCCAAATCAGGCAGCCACAAACTCACCGCCGGGACGTATGTCACGATGATCAGGAAGAGGAAGAGAACGCCCACCCACGGCAGACTGACTTGCATCACCTTGAGAATCCCCATGCGCGTGATCGATGACGCGACAAACAGATTCAGCCCCACAGGCGGCGTGATCATGCCAATTTCCATGTTGACCACCATGATGATTCCCAAATGGATTGGGTCGATGCCCAGCTGCATCGCCAAAGGATAAACAATGGGCGCGACAATCAGCAGGAGGCCGGAAGGCTCCATAAACTGGCCACCGATCAGCAGGATCAAGTTGATGATGATCAGAAACATCCAAGGCGCCATGTCAGCAGATACAATCGCGCTGGCGAGCTGCTGCGGGATGCGCAGTTCAGTCAGGACGTGGCTGAACATCAGGGCGTTGAAGATGATGAACATGAGCATGACGCTCATCTTGGCAGCGTTGAGCAGCACCTCGCGGGTTTCGCGATGCAGCACGTTCGCGGGCAGACTCCAGGCAATCTCAAGCACGGCACGGCCAGCGGCGGCGGGTAAGGCTTCGCCAGAGCGCCGCCAAGGGCTGTTCTTCAGAAAGCCGATGCCGCGATAGAACACGGTGGCGGTCACAAAGCCGTAGACAGCGGCAAAGGCTGCGGCTTCGGTTGGGGTAAAGAAGCCGGCATAAATGCCCCAGATGATCAGCACGATCAGCAGCAGCCCCGGGACAGCGAACACACCTTTGCGCAGCGCATCGCGGAAACCAAACCAGAACGGCTTTTCAATATTCATCCGGCCAATGCCGATCAAAATACCGCCCACCAGCATGGCCCCAGCCAGCATGCCCGGCACGACGCCAGCGAGAAAGAGGCGACCGACGGACTCATTGGTCGCCGCCGCATAGACCACCATGACGATCGAAGGCGGGATGAGGATCCCGAGCGTCCCGGCTGTGGCGATCAAGCCTGTCGCAAAGCCTTTGGGGTAGTTGCTGTCCTCCATCCCCTTGATCGCAATCGGACCGATGGCTGCAACGGTTGAAGGCGAAGAACCGCTGAGCGCGGCAAACAGCATGCACGAGAATACCCCCGCAACGCCCATACCGCCGCGCACCTGCCCCACGGCAGCAACAGCGAAATCAACAATCCGCTTGGCAGCACCACCCGAGGTCAAAAAAGCGGACGAAAGGATGAAAAAGGGAATGGCGGTCAGCAGGAACTTTTCGTTCATCGCCCCCACCACTGCGGTGGCCAGCGAGGTGGCCTTTTCAGACTTGATCAGCACGACCATGACCGAAGGCAAGCCCAGCGCAACACCAATGGGCGCCCGGATCGCCAGCAGGCCAAACACACCGAACAGAAGCACCCACGCCAAATGCGGGGCCAGAAAGGCTTGGATTGGGTCCAGAAATTCAAACATTTAGCGGCGCGCCTCTGAAGTCTTGGAAGACGGTGCGTCGCGCTCGTCTTTGTGGTCTTGGTGGTCTTGATGGTCTCGGGATTGGTCTGCGGGCGTCGAGGTCGACATGGAGGCAGCGGCGTTTGCGGATGCGACGACCTGGTCAACCTCTTCCTCAGCCTCGTGACCTGCGGTCAGACTTTCGCGCCGATCGGTCCAGATCTCCCAGATGGCGAAGGCAGCGGTCATGGCCAGCACGAAGAATGCCAGCGACAGAAACCCGTAGGTGAAGAAAAACGGGATTTCCAGCTCGTCAGAACCCTTGTTGCGCAGCACTTTAACCGACCAGAATTTTTCAAAGGCTTGATAGCCTGCCCGGCTCAGCAGCAGGGCATAAAGCACCGTCAGCAGCGTCGCCACGATGTTAAAAGCCTTGCGGATCGGCGCTGGAAACAGGTTGACCAACACGTCGATGCCAATGTGTACGCCTTTGCGCAGCACATAACTCATGCCGAAAAGAATGAAAAACAAGAAGATGTAAAGCGTCAGCTCCAAACCCCAAATGCTGGGCTTGAGTCCAAAGACTTCACCACCGAAGAAGCGGCGAACGATGACAGCAAAAAAAGCGACGGCGGTCATGGTGGCCAGCATGTAGGCCATGATGGATTCTTCAATCCATACTATCCCACGCCTGATTGAACGGAACATGTCAAACCTCGGAAATCGGCTGGAGCGTCAGACGAAAAGGAACGGCAGGCGACTCTTGTGAGCCCCCTGCCGTGGTGGTTGCACGCGACCTTAGTTATATCGAGATCGGTCGCGTCAAGCGGACTAGTTGCTCGCCGCTACGGCAGCGTCGATGATGTCCTGGCCGATGCCGTCTGCGAACTGACCCCAGACCGGCGCCATAGCGCTGACCCAAGCCGCACGCTGTTCTGCGCTAAGCTCGCGGATCGTGCCGCCCTCTTCGAGGATTTTGGCACGGTTGCTCAGGTTGATGCCCTCAGCCATTGCGTTCCGCTCAGCGGTCACGTCAGCGATGATGCCCATAAGCTGGTCACGATCGGCAGCGTCGAGGCTGTCAACAAACTCAGTCGACGTCACAACGAGATAGTCGATGATGCCGTGGTTGGTTTCTGTCACGCCATCCTGAACCTCGAAGAACTTCTTGGTGTAGATGTTGGACCACGTGTTTTCCTGGGCATCAACAACACCGGTTTGCAGCGCGCCGTAAACCTCGGAGAAGGCCATCTTTTGCGGGTTACCACCGATCTGGTTGATGTAGGCCTCGATCACGTCAGAGGTCTGAATGCGGAAGGTCAGACCTTCGGCATCTGTTGGCATTTCAAGCGCCTTGTTGGCCGACATTTGCTTCATGCCGTTGTGCCAGAACGCCAAGCCCTGAAGACCACTGTCCTGCATGCTGTCGAGCATGGTTTGACCGGTCTCGGACGCTTGGAACGCATCAACAGCGGCCACGTCAGCGAACATGAACGGCAGATCAAAAACGCGGAAAGACAGAGTGAACTGCTCGAACTTGGACAGCGATGGTGCGGCCAACTCAACGTCACCCAAAACCAGCGCCTCAAGCACCTTGTTGTCGTTGTAGAGCTGGCTGTTTGGGAACACTTCCATGCACAGACGGCCATCCATTTCGGCGTTTACGCGCTCAGCAAGCAGAGCGGCGGCTTCGCCTTTGGGGTGGCCGCTGTTCGCGGTTACGTGACTGAAGCGCACAACGCGCTCGCCGCTATCACAAGCAGCGTAGGCGGTACCAGCGGTTGCCAGCAAAACGACGCCAGCGGTCAAAAACTTTTTCATGGGATTCTCCTCCTCGAAAACACGACACGCCGGGCTCCCGTCCCAGCGGTGGTGAAGGAAGTACGCCGGAGGGGCCGCAGAGGAAGGCCCGTCGGGCGCTATTCTCTGGCGGTTGGTGACTTTTTTTAGGCATTGGGCGGAATTCCGCCGAAACAAGGGTTGGTGGGTGGCGAATTTCCGCCAATGGCCAACGATTGATGGGTGGCGCCCCCTTTGCTTGACCGCTGCGCGGCCTGCGCTGCGGGCTCGCGGGGGAGTCGGCGACCCTGTCGCCGGTCGGCTATCGCCTCCGTTCTTACCCCCTGCACGCCATAGGCGTTTGTCCCCCTGGGATCAGGGGGACCGGTCCGTGTTGGCGGTAACAGGTGTTATCAGCCGGGTTGGCCGAGTTGGGTGCAAGCACGCGCGCCTTAGCGTTGCCGGAGATTGTACTTGGCCAGTTTGTCGGCCAGCGTCTTTCGCGGTAACCCGAGGCGCTCCATCACCCGCTTGAGATCGCCCTGAGCCAAATGCAGCTCCTTTTCCAGCACGCTGCGTTCAAAATCAGCGACCTGTCCGGCCAAGTCCTGGCCAGAAGCCTGAGCCGCCGTCTGCCCCTCGCCCTGGCCTTCCAACACCGGCAACCCGAGCGCAAATTGCCCGGCGGCATTGCGGATCTCACGCACGTTGCCGGGCCAGTCGTAGCGCAAGATGCGGGTCATATCTTCGGGGCTCAAGCCCGGCGGATCATCGGTTTCGCTGAGGAAATGCTCGAACAGCACCACGCGATCCGCGCCGCGTTCACGCACAGGCGGCACCCGGACCTGACTGGCGCTAAGCCGGTAGTAGAGATCCGGGCGCACGGTTCCACTTTCCATCGCCGCGTGCAGGTCGGTCTTTGCCGCCGCCATCACGCGCAGATTGACCGCGACGTAAGACTGACCACCCACACGCCGGAACCGGCGCTCTTCAAGGATGCGCAGCAAGCGGCCTTGCGTGTCCATCGGCATGCTTTCGATTTCATCGAGAAACAGCGTGCCTTTATCCGCGCGCTCGAACACCCCGACGAGGCTGGCGCCCAGCCCGCTTTGATCCTCGATGCCAAACAGCTGTTCGTTGATGTCAGCCCCATCCAGAGACGCGCAATTCACCGGCACAAAGGGCTGCATCGAGCGCGCAGAAATCGAGTGCAGCGCCCGCGCGGCGACTTCCTTGCCCGCGCCAGTCTCGCCGCTGATCAGCACGTCCGTATCTGTCCCGCCCAGCGCCGATAAATGCCGGCGCAAAGCCTGCACCTTGGGTGACGAGCCCAACACCTGCGTGAAGAGCCGGTCCCGCCCTTGCAGCTGGCGCGCCAACCGCCGGCGAGCGACTTCGGCCTCGCGCAGCGCCATCGCCCGCTGACAGTCCTTGATGAGCGCTTTCGCGTCCACCGGCTTCTCGTAAAAGGCAAAAGCCCCGGCCTGCAGACTGCGTACGGCCATGGGCACATCGCCATGACCGGTGAGCAAGATCACCGGCATGGCGGCATCGATCTCTGCCACGCGGGTCAGCAGCTGCTCGCCTGTAAGTTTGGGCATGCGCACGTCGGAGACGATCACCCCCAGCGTGTCATCGTTAATGTTTGCCAGAACAGAATGCGGCTGGGCGTAACCCTGCACGGCCAAAGCGGCCAGTTCAAAGCTCTGCTCCAGCGATTCTCGGAACACCGGGTCATCATCGACCAGAAAGACCGTGCCGCTCATTGCTTCACCTTTCTTTGCTTCTTTGAGGCGGGCAGAGTTTGGTCCGCTTTAGGGGCTGCTGCGGGGTCTGCCTTGGGGTCTGCTGGCCGAACCAGCGGCAAGGTCAACTCGAACCGCGCGCCAGAAAGCGACTGGCTCGACACCAGATCGAGGCGACCGCCCATCGTCTCCATAAACTGCCGGGAAATGGCCAAGCCCAGCCCCAAGCCCTCGATGTCCGAACGGGTGCTGACAAAGGCATCAAACAGGCCTTCGCGAAGCTCCTCCGGGACGCCGGTGCCATTATCCTCCACCGCCAGCAGGGCCACGCCTGAGCCCCCTATGGTGTCGCTTGAATGAGCGCTGTCCATGTTCGTGGTGCGCGACTGTGAGCTGATGACGATGTGGGGGGCGTCGTGGTCCTTGGCAGCAAGCCATGCGTTCACCAAAAGGTTATACAGCACCTGCTCCAGCCGGACCGCGCCCGCGACCACGCGCACGTCCGGATCGGCCTGCACCACCAGCGCCTGCGCAGCAGCGGGGAAGCGGGATGTCAGCCCGTCGCACGCGGCCTCGATCACCGGGCCCATGGTCACCGGTTTTACCTCCTGCGACCGCCCGGTCACAAAGGATCTCAAGTTGCCAACAATGCGGGAGACGCGGTCGGTTTGGGCAACGATACGGTCGAGATTTTCTTGCGCGCGCTCCGGCTTCTGGCGCTCGATAAACGCGCCGGCGTTCTCGGCATAATTGCGAATGGCCCCCAAAGGCTGGTTGATCTCGTGACTGATGCTTGCCGCGACCTGCCCCAGCAGTGCGAGTTTACCCGCCTGGACCACAGAGGCTTGGGCGTCTTCCAACGCACGGGTCCGCTCGGCGACTTTGACCTCCAGCAGACGGGCTTGCTCTTCCTGCTGTCGCGCGGTTTGCAGCAGCGCCAAGCGCCGCGCATAGAGCTGGGAAATCAGCAGGGCAAAGGCAAACGCTAAAGCCGCCAGTCCCAGCGCCCCGCCCGCCCATTCCCGTGCCGATAGCGCCCGCCCCGGTCGGGCAACCATCTCCATCGACAAATCAGGCAGTGCCAGCGTCTGAGAAGTGGCGCCAAAGCCCTCGCGACCATTGGCGTACAGCACGCGCCCTTGGGGATCGAGAAGGCGGATTTCATCGGTGGAGAGGTCCAGCGGCGACGTGGCTTCACCCAGATCAAAGCGGCTTACTGCGACGCCGATCACCGTGCGGTTCTTGAACACGGGCGCGGCGAACAGATAATCGCTGCCGATCAGAGCCCGCCCCAAGCTGCCCGCCTGTGCAAACGCCACAGCCTGTATCCATGCGGCATGATCGACATCAACCGCTGCATGCGCCGGTTCGAGCAAAATGGGCGCGCCTTGGGCCGACAGAACCATCAGCGCGTTGATATCCGTTAGGGCATAGAGCTGTTTGGCCAGACGCTTACCCGCGCCATTGGTCGGCTCGCTGACCAGCTTGATCACACCGGGATGCCGCGCCGTCAGGACAGCGCCCTGCCGGTGTTTTTCCAAGTTGCCGCGAAAGCTCGCGACTTGGACTTTCAGGCTGAGCTGTAGCCGATCCTGCTGCGCTTGTTCCAACGCGCGGCGGTCGATGCTGGCCGTGGCGATAAACACCACCAGACCGAGCAGCAGGGAAAATAAGAATCCAAAGGGCATCAGAACGACGTTCATGCCATCGGCTTTAAGCGAAAATGGCACGCCCCAAAAGGCTTAAACCCAAAACAAGGAACATCCACAGCAAATAAAGGCGGAAGCGATCAGGCTGAATGCGGCGGCCAATCAACTCGCCGCCGACCTGAAACACCAGCGCGGGAATGGAGATCAAAGCACTCAAAAGCAGGGTCGATCCGCCCAGACTGCCGTTGGCCATAAAGCCCAGCACGACCGGAATGGTTCCAATGCCCAGCAGCAAGCCGATGACCCCAATCCACTCCTTACGACCAGAATCGCGGCCCAGCAAGTAAGCCATCAGCGGCGGCGCCCAGATCAGCGTCAGCCCCGCAGCCAACCCCGACAACGTCCCCGTCACCACCTGCGCCGGTCGATCGTAGCGATCCGGAATCTTCGGCACCCACTGGCCCAAATTCAGCAGCGCAAAGCAAACCACCAGCGCGCCTAAAATCGCAACAAGCACATCCTTGGGCACCCCCGCAGAGAAGTAGCCCACCACGCCACCAACGGGCATGGCCAGCGCCAATATGGGCCAGTATTTGCGCAGGGTATGAAACGGACTGCCACCAAATCCCACCTGCACCAGATTGAGCACAAGGATGGGAATGGACATGAGCACCACCGCCAGCTTGGGGTCGAGAAACAGGGAGCACAGCGTAATCGCCGCCGTGGGAAAGCCGACCCCAAACAGCCCCTTGATCCCGCCCGCAACCGAAACGGCGAGCACAATCAGCACAAGGTCAGTCGGGCTCAGTAGTCCTTCACCAACAAACGATGGATCGGCTCATCCTCAACGATGGTCGGGAAGCGGCCAAGCTTGTCGAGGAAATAGTTGTCGGTATTGTCATCGTTGACCGTCGAAACCTCGCCAATCAGCACGTCGCCGCCTTCGCCCCAGAAAGCGTGATACTGCTTGGGCAGCAACGTCACGCTCTCCCCCGGTGCCAAGGCAATACGGCCACCGGCCTGCACGGTGCGCGGCATGCCATCGCACATGACCGTAACCTCCCGCGATGTGTCCAAGCCCTCGCCATCAGCCTCGCGGTGGTACAACTCGATCACCAACGTGCCGCCGCCCCGGTTGATGATGTCTTCGGCTTTGACCAAATGGTAGTGCATGGGCGAAAGCTGGTCTTGGCGAGAGATCATGATCTTTTCGGCGTAGAGCATGCCCTTACCCGCCTTCAAATCGGCTTCCAGACCATTGCGGACCGTGAACAAAAACAGCCCCGTTTCCTCGAACGTTCCAAGACCATAATCGGTGATGTCCCACCCCAGACCAGCGTCAATGATCGCCCCCGCCTGCGCCTTCTTCGCGGCCCACTCGTCCACCGTCCAATGGGCAAACGGCGGCAAGACATAGCCAAAACTCTCGATGAAGGCTTGCCCTTCTTTGAGGATTTCGTTGATCGTGGAACGGTTCATAAGTGGATGGTCCTCAGTAGCTGTCGCGCAAGGAGCGAACGGTTAGCGTGTCGGCAAAGTGCGACTCTCCGGTGAAGCGAATAACGCGTTCTTCGCCGGGGACAAGGAAAAATCCACCTTCTTGGAAGTGTCCACGCGCATCGCTCTCCAGCTGTACGAACAAAGCAAGCTTCTCCGCCCGCACGGTAACGCTGTCCCCGCTGACCGTCCAACTCAGCCTTGGGTCAGGGAAATCATAGGCTTTGGCGGGGGCGTCTGCGATCCAGTTGGCTGCACTTACCGACCGTTCACCGCTGAAGGCTTGCAGCTCGACGATATGCCCTGTGGGTTCGCCTTCCATCCCCTGCACCGCTGCCATATCAAAGGTGCCAAAACGGGTTGCGTCCAAGCGCGGCACGTCGAGCGTCGCATCAAACCACCCCGACGACACCAGCGCGCCTTCCACCGAAAACAGGCGATAGCGCACGCGCACGTCGCTGAGGTCTTCGAGATCCGACACCACGCGCACCTCGAACCGCTTGCTGCGATGGGGATCAGGGATGGCAGTCACCAGCACGGGCGCAAAGAAATCCTTGGCCATGTTGTGACTGAGCTTCCATCGCCCCCCATATTCCAGCGTTGCCCATGAGGTGACGGGCCAGCAGTCGTTCAACTGCCAATACAGCGCGCCGGCGCAATGGGGGCTGTTGGCGCGCCAGTATTCGACGGCCGTTTTGAACGCCAACCCTTGCGCCAGTTGCGACAGGTAGAGCGTGCTTGGGAAGTCCTTGGGGAAACGGAAATAGCGGGCCAGCGTCTCCATAATCCGAGCATTGCCGCCTTCGTTGCGCTGGTGCTTGTCAAAGCTGGGTGAAGAGACGTTCCAGTGCTCTTCAGGGGCAAAAGTGCGCACCGTCGCCAATGAAGGAAAGGACTGAAACCCGAACTCCGAGCAGAACCGCGGGCGAACGCGGTAATAGTCGCTGAACGGCTTTGCTTCGTGCCAAACGTCCCAAAAGTGCATGTCGCCGGAGGCGTCATCGTGCCAAGCATCGCCAAAGTCCAGCGAGCCGTTGCACGGGCTGGAGGGCCAGAACACGCGGCTGGGGTCGTGCTGGCTGACCGCCGCCTCAACCGTTCGATTCAGCCGATCATAGCCGACCAAATAGCGGTCACGATTCTCACGGCTTTCCGGATACCACGTCAGGGCGCCAATGACTTCGTTATCCCCGCACCAAATCGCAATCGCAGGCGCAGACTGCAGGCGGCGAATATTGTGGTCGAGTTCGGCTCTGACGTTCGCAAGAAACGCCGCATCACTGGGGTAAAGGTGGCAGCTAAACATGGCGTCTTGCCAGACCAACAGCCCCATCTCCGCGCACAAATCATAGAACCAGTCTGGCTCATAAAGCCCCCCGCCCCACACGCGCAGCATGTTCATGTTCGCCTCAACCGCCGCTTCGAGCAGCGCGCGCGTGTTTGCCGGCGTGCGGCGGGCGGGCAAGGCGTCAACAGGGATCCAGTTCGCGCCCTTGGCAAAGATTGGCTGATCATTGACCACAAAGCGCATCGCAGTGCCGACGCTGTCCTTGGTTTGGTCAATATCGATGGTGCGCAAGCCGATCGAGCGGGTCAGGCTTTGCCCATCCATCGCAACCGCCACGGCATAGAGCGGCTGCTCCCCCATCCCGTTGGGCCACCATAGGTTTGGGTCTTCGATGGTGCACTGAGCCGTGGCGCGAAACTCACCGCCGTCAGCGGCTTGAACACGGAATAAAAGCTCCTGCCCATCGATGTGCAGCATCCCCCGTGCCTGCGCGATATTCGCCGGGTCGTACAACGCGCCACTGAGCGTGAAGGTCAGGTCAACTGCGCCGTCGCGGTGGTCCTGCTGCACGTTCAGATAATCCAGACTCAAGATGGTTTTCTGCCGCAATGCAATATCGCCAGAGACGCCCAAAGGGGTCAGACAGATGTTCCAATCCCACCCGCAATCGCAGGCGATCATGCGAATGAGGTTGGCATGGGGCAGGTCCACGTTCCAGTGCCACGGAATGTAATACTCTTGCGCCTCATTCAGCGCCTTCGCCGCAGCGACAGGGTTGTCAAAGGCCAACTCGATGGTGTTCTCACCAGCCTGCAAAACGCCTTGTCCCACGTCGAACCGCCATTGCCGGAATGCGTTGTCACAGCGCCCGACGTCGACGCCATTGATCCGAACCGTTGCCAGTGTATCGACGCGCTCCAGCTCGATCTGATCCAAGCGCATCGCGTCTTCGGCTGTCAGGTCAATCGTGCGCGTCAATGACCATTCGCGCTCCATCACCCAACGCACGGCGTCTTCGTTGCTGGCGAAGTAGGGATCGGGAATCAGGTCGCGCGCGATCAGGGCTGAATGAATGTCTCCGGGCAGCGCACAGGACACCTGCCCCCCGTCAAAAGCCAGTTTCCACGCGCCGTTGAGATTCATCACCATGCCTTCGCCCTCCCGAGCATATACAGCTTACAACGCCGGCTGATTGGCGTAGCGGAAATCGAAAAAATCGGCGGGCTTGGCGCGTCCGGTGAGATCATTGGCGGCCATACCGACGAAGTTGCCGGTGAAACTCGCGTGTTCTCCGCGACCACCTTCGTCCGACAGCACCGACGCATCCAACGCCGGGCCAGCGTCCTGCCACGGCCCATCCAGCGGGGCCCAGCGGAACTGCTGGCTGCGGCCACGCGTATCCACGCCCAACCGGATCGGCCCGTCAGGCAGTGCGATCCCCTCGCCCAGCGGAAAAGTCACCGCGCCCTCTGGATAGTCGCCCGGACAGGATTGGATCACCAGCACGCGCTCCCCCGCATCATTCAGGGTGACGGCCAGATAGTGAAACTTGAAGCGGTTATAGTAGGTCGCGAGCCCGGCCATCTGCTGATAGCCCTCTGGCGCGAAATCGAGAGTGACCTCCACGCTGTAGTCCCATGCGGTTTGACGCCGTGCCACCAACGCTTGTTCGAACCAAGACCCCATGCTTTCCCGCCCAAACAAGCGCAAACCTTCATCCAGCGCTGTGGGTGAAAACAGGCGGTCTTTTTCCGGGCTGCGAGGCCATTGGAAGTCCATCGGCAAGCGGGCGTCATCAAAGCGATAGTGCCGAACCTCCACCGGCTCCAAAACAGCCGGCGCGTCAGCATCATCGGCGAAGATACGGTGCAGGTCAGCGCCGTCACCCTTGACGTACATCCACCCATCTTCGCGCCATTCCATCTCCCGCAGGCCGGTTTCGCGGCCCATGGGACAGCGCTGAACATCCGGCAGCGGACGCCCCATCAGAAATGTGTGAAACGTGCGACCTTCGGGGGTCTCAACCGACTGCCCATGCCCCACGCGCTGCACAAAGGCCTCTGGCGATTTGCGCGCGGTCAGGGGGTGCCAGTCGGGGTGCAGCTCATAGGGGCCGTCGATGCTTTTTGAGCGGGCGTGCGTGACGGCGTGCTCATACCCCGTGCCGCCTTCGGCAGTGACGAGATAGTAATACCCATCGCGCTTAAACAGGTGCGGGGCTTCGGTCATTCCGTGGGGCGAGCCGTCGAAAATGCGTTTGATGGGTCCGATCAACGCCCCTGCTTCGTGGTCATATTCCTGCAACAAGATCCCGTTGAACATCCCACGCGGCGGATCCCGTTGTTCCATATAGCCGCGATGGTCCCAGACCATGTTGACGAACCACTTGCGACCGTCGTCGTCGTGAAACAGCGAAGGATCAAAACCGCTGCTGTTCATATACGTCCGCGACGACCATTCCCCATCGATGGTGGGACAGGTCACAAGGTAGTTGTGCGCGTCTTTGTAGTTGCCATCCAACCGCTTGATGTCCGTGTAAATCAGCCAAAACTGCCCATCGGCGTAGGACAAGCACGGCGCCCAAATACCGCCGCTGTCGGGATTGCCGCGCATATCCAACTGATCCGCCCGTTCCAGCGGACGACTGACCAGCGTCCAGTTCACCAGATCGCGGCTGTGGTGGATTTGAACGCCCGGATACCACTCGAACGTCGAGGTTGCGATGTAGTAATCCTCGCCCACGCGACAGAACGACGGATCGGGGTTAAAGCCGGGCAGGATAGGATTACGTGCGACCATGACTGGCATCCTTGCTTGCGGTTAAAGAGAGGCCTTCAGCGCTGGGTACAGCCGGCGATAGCGGGCCAAGGCGTCGGCGTAGGCGGCGCTGTGTTCGCGCCTCGGGTCGATGGTTTCCGCAGCCGTTGGGGTGTGCATGATCTCAGCCGTGCTGCCGCCCGTTGTTGCCATGATCGCCAGCCGCGCCGCGCCCATCGCTGCGCCGTTTTCACCGCCGGCAAGCAAGCCAATCGGCTGCCCCAAAACTGTCGCCAACGTCTCAACCCAGAACCGTGACTGCGACCCACCACCAATGGCGAGCAAGCTGTCAATCGCCGTGCCGGAGCTTTTCAGCGCATCCATGCAATCCGCCATCGAGAACGCCACGCCTTCCATCACTGCTTGCATGAGCGCAGCGCTGTCCGACTGGTGCGCCAAGCCGATAAAAGCCCCGCGCATGCTCGCATCGTTGTGCGGCGTCCGCTCCCCGGAAAGATAGGGCAAGAACATCACCTCGGATGGCCCGCGCACCGTCTCACCGACCGAAGCCGCCATCTCCGGCACCGACTGGCCTGTAACGCCTGAAAGCCAGTTTGCGCTGTCTGTGGCCGAGAGCGTTACGCCCATTTGATACCAGGCATCCGGTACAGCGTGGCAAAAGGCGTGAACCGCCTGCGCCGGGCTGGTTGCCCATTGATCGATCGCCGCCAGCAGCACGCCCGAGGTTCCCAGCGAGACAAACCCCTGCCCGCCCCGAACCGCGCCAATGCCGCACGCCGCAACAGCATTGTCCGCACCGCCACCCGCAACGGTCACCCCGGTGGGCAATCCCAGCTCACCGGCGACCGCATCGCGCACGTGGCCACTGGACGCGGAACCATGAACCAAAGGCGGCATATTCGCCGGTGTTAAGCCCGTTTCCGCCAGCAGGCCCGCCGACCATTCCCGGCTGCCGCCATCCAACCACGACGTACCCGCCGCATCGGAAAAATCGCCCACTTCCTCGCCGGTCAGCCACAGACGCAAGTAGTCCTTGGGCAGCAGCACCAAGTCGACCTGCGCGAACAAATCCGGCTCGTGAGTCCGCATCCATGCGAGTTTAGGGGCGGTAAATCCGGGGAATACGATATTACCTGTCAAATCGCGGAACCGGGGATCAGCATCCAGCGCCGCAGCCTCGACCGCGCTGCGCGTATCGTTCCACAGAATGCAGGGCCGCAGCACGCGACGAGCGGCATCGAGCACAGTCGCCCCATGCATTTGGCCTGAAATGCCAATGCCGCGCACCGCTTTCATGTCCTTGGGAAATTCCGCGTTGAGCGCGGCAAAGCAGGCCTTGGTCGCTGCGATCCAATCGGCTGGATTTTGTTCGCTCCACCCGGGGTGCGGGCGCAGCATTTCGTAGTGTGATTCTGCAGAGCCTCTTACAGTCTGCTGCTCGTCAATCAGCAGCGCCCGAAGCCCTGAGCTTCCCAAATCCAACCCAATGTACATCTATAGCGTCCTCCAGGCACCATCCTCCTTCGACGATGCCACGCATGCTTCGATAAAACGGACCCCATCCACACCGTCTTGCACCGTTGGTAACAAGGGCGCAGAACCGCCGCGAATGAGGGTTGCCGCTTCACTATAGAGCGTTGCAAAGGCTTCTAGATAGCCTTCAGGGTGCCCACCGGGAATTCTGGACGCTGCCGCTGCCATTTCACCCGCTCCCGCGCCGCCGCGCGTGATGATTTGTGGCATCTCACCAAGGGCTGCAAAGCGCAGCATATTGGCCGACGATTGGTTCCACTCGATCGAGCCCTTGGTGCCAGAAACACGCAGGCGCAATTCGTTCTCGTACCCCGGTGCCACTTGCGTCGCCAACAACACGCCTTTGGTGCCGCCACTGTAGTCCAACATCACGTGCGCATTGTCGTCCAACCGCCGCCCATCGACGAAACTATGGAGTTGCGCTGACAGGCGCTCGACCTGCTTCTGCGTGGTAAAACTGACGAGGTTGAACGCGTGCGAGCCAATATCGCCGATGGCCCCGCCTGCGCCCGACCGGGCCGGATCTGTGCGCCAAGCGGCTTGCTTTACGCCTTCGCTTTCCACGTCTTCGCTCAGCCAATCCTGCACGTATTCCACGTGCACCAGCCGCAGTTCGCCCAAATCGCCGCGCTCGATCATCTCGCGCGCTTGGCGAACCATGGGATAGCCGGTGTAATTGTGGGTGAGAACAAAGGCTGTTCCGGTGCGACTTGCCACGTCTGCCAACGCGCGGGCGTCCGCGCCGTTGCCGGTCAGCGGCTTGTCACAAATCACCGGAATACCGGCTTCGAGGAAAGCTTTTGCGGCGGGGAAGTGCACGTGGTTCGGCGTGACGATCGAAACAGCATCAATGCCGTCTTCCCGTGCGGCCTCAGCCGCAGCCATTGCGGTGAAATCAGCATAGGAGCGATCGGCTGCCAAGCCCAATTCCTGCGCGGAGGCCAAGGCCCGTTCTGGCGTGGATGCCAAAGCCCCTGCGACGATTGTCCAATGACCATCCAGCCGCGCGGCCATGCGGTGAACCGCGCCGATAAAGGCACCCTGTCCACCGCCGACCATGCCAAGTTTCAATGGCCCCGCCATGATTTAATCCAGCCCCATCATCGACCGGATTGCCGCCCGGTCCGTGCCGCTGGCGGCAAAATCGTCAAAGGCCACGTCGGTGACCTGAATGATGTGATCCGCAATGAACGGCGCGCCTTCAGCGGCGCCCTGCTCCGGATGCTTCAAACAGCATTCCCACTCCAACACCGCCCAGCTGTCATAGCCGTACTGTGCCAGTTTGGAGAAAATGCCGACAAAATCCACTTGGCCATCACCCAAAGACCGGAAGCGCCCGGCGCGTTCGGTCCAGCCTTGATAGCCGCTGTAAACCCCCTGCTTGCCCGTCGGATTGAACTCGGCGTCTTTGACGTGAAACGCCTTGATCCGCTCGTGATAAATATCGATAAACGCGAGGTAATCCAGCTGCTGGAGCAGAAAGTGGCTCGGGTCGTAGTTGAT
>ENA-OQVM01001285-OQVM01001285.1-marine-metagenome-genome-assembly--contig:-NODE-1285-length-33787-cov-24.815960_pt1 | contig 33787 bp, 32 predicted proteins | sample MGYA00237776_ERZ505498 | MGnify/ENA primary metagenome ERZ505498 (study PRJEB26159, sample SAMN06265151) | marine metagenome | isolation source: Helgoland LTER site | place: Germany:Helgoland, sampling...
TTGGTCGGGACGGCAAGATTTGAACTTGCGACCACTACACCCCCAGTGTAGTGCGCTACCAGGCTGCGCTACGCCCCGATTTTTAGTAATTTTAACTACTTTCACGGAAAGATGACAGCGCTGCGAGGCCTAATCTTTTCTACAAGGTAGCTATTACAGCTTCCAACTCATTGATGGTTGTTTTCAGCGCCTCATCGGAGACCGCAGAGACAGCTACGGGTGCGCTTTTGTCATTCATCTTTAACCGCGCGCCGCCTATCGTATAACCTTGTTCGTAGAGGAGGCTTTTAATCTGACGAATGAGAATAACATCTCCTCGCTGATAGTAACGGCGATTGCCGCGTCTCTTTACTGGTTTGAGCTGTGGGAATTCTGCTTCCCAATAACGCAGGACGTGGGGCTTCACCAAACACAGTTCGCCTACCTCACCAATCGTAAAATAGCGCTTCGGCGGTATTTCAGGCAGCTCGTCGTTATTCTTCGCTTCCAGCATAGCCCTCTACCCGTGCTTTAAGTTTTTGACCCGGACGGAAAGTGACCACCCGCCGCGCATTGATAGGAATTTCTTCGCCGGTTTTCGGGTTTCGGCCAGGACGCTCTTTCTTGTCGCGTAAATCGAAATTACCGAATCCTGAAAGTTTTACCTGTTCGTTAGACTCAAGTGAGGCGCGAATTTCTTCGAAAAATTGTTCGACCACTTCTTTCGCTTCGCGCTTGTTCAACCCTAGCTCTTCGAACAGGCGTTCAGCCATGTCGGCCTTGGTTAGTGCACCGTCTGTCATATCAAACCCTCGTGTCGGTTTGTTTTGTGTAAAAACACACTAAAAATGTTAAATCGCTGCAGCGTTAAAGCTATAAAAACAAAATTTAGATGCGTAATTCCGCTTTAAAATCGCTCTCTAGCACCTTGATGCAATTAGTAATAATAGCAGATATTTCTTCATCGCTAAGCGTGCGGGAAGGATGCTGCCAGGTCAAGCCAAATGCGATGGATTTTTTCCCCTCACCCACACCAGCGCCGTCGTAAACATCAAACGTCATCAACTCTGTCAGGTCACTACCGGCATTCGCGCGGATACTAGCTGCAATATCGCCTGCGGCGGTATCGACACCGACCACGATCGCGAGGTCACGACTGACTTCTGGGTATCGCGACAATACAGATGCCGCGGGCAACTGCCGCGTAACAAGCGCCTCGGTATTCAGTTCGAACAAATAAACAGCGCTCGCAAAGCCAAACTGACGCTGCAGACGCGGGTGAATAGCGCCGACATGGCCTAAACACTTTCCGTAAAAACGCACCTCTGCGCATTGCCCTGAATGCATAGCGGGGTGCTCGCTTTTCACAAATTCGACAGGCTCAGCATGTTGCCCTTTATCAGCTAACGATTCGACAATGCCTTTGATGTCATAGAAATCGACCAGCTTTTTCGGCTGATTCCAATTGATCGGATCTGCGCTGCCATATATAAGCCCGGCGAGACAGCGGGTCTGCTTAATTTCACCCGCCACTTTCTCAAAAACCAGGCCCTCTTCGAACAAACGCACCCGTTCGCGCTGTCGGTTCAGGTTGTAACTTAAAGTGGACAATAAACCGGGGAGGATGCTCGGGCGCATTACGGACATTTCAGCCGAGATCGGATTTTTAAGCACTACGGTCTGGCTCTCTGGGCAGACGCTACTAACTAATTCTGGATCGATAAAGCTGTAGTTGATTGCTTCTTGATAACCCTCAGCAACCAACCGCTGCTTTAATGCTGCGACCGGACGGATACGCTCGGGTATCTTTGGCAATCGCTGAGCAGTCATACCCGGTGTTTCTGGCAAATTGTTGTAGCCGAATACGCGCGCTATCTCCTCGATCAAATCGGCTTCGATAGACACGTCGAAACGGAAAGAAGGCACGGTGAACACTATACCCTCGGCGTCTGAACTCTCTTCAACAAATCCCAACCGAGTAAGGATATCTACAGATTCAGCCTGCGGCACATCGACGCCCAATAGGCGCTTAACATTCGCGAACTTGAGTCGTACTTGCCGAGTCTTCGGCAAATTGCCAATGGCAATGCTTACAGGGCCCGCGTCCCCTCCTACTATCTCGAGCAATAACGCCGTTGCGCGCTCGAGCGCGCGTGCTTGTAACGCGTAATCTACACCGCGCTCATAGCGATGAGAGGCATCTGTATGCAGGCCATAGCCTCTTGCCTTACCCGCTATCGCGAGTTGCGAGAAAAACGCGCACTCAAGAAAAATCGACTTAGTCTGACTCGTAACAGAGCTTGATAATCCGCCCATAATGCCCGCCATAGCGAGACCTTGCGTATCATCCGCTATCAGGAGGGTAGCCGAATCAAGAACAACCTCGCGGTCGTCTAAGAGTGTTAATTTCTCACCCTCTTTCGCCAATCGAGCAGTCACTGTCCCGTGCAGCTTGTCGGCGTCGAAAGCGTGCATTGGATGGCCTAATTCCAACAGCATGAGATTGGTGACATCTACGACCGGATCGATGCTTCTCAGCCCGCTGCGGCGCAGCCGTTCCTGCAACCAATAAGGGCTGGGGGTAGCGATATTGATATTCTCAATGACCCGACCCAAGTATTTCGGACACTCATCAAGTGCGGCTGTTGCAACCGGAATTTTGCGCTCAGTCGTGATTTTAACGGTTGGATAGTCGATCTCGTTGACCTGAGTGCGAGCGAGAACCCCCACTTCTCTTGCGAGACCAATCATGCCAAGACAATCGCCGCGATTGGGGGTCAGGTCTAGCTCAATAAGCTGATCGTCTAATGAAAGTGCTAATCGAATATCTGCGCCTAGGGAAAGCGTCTCAGGAAGCTCGAGCAGGCCGTCCGATGACTCAGCAAGACCGAGCTCTTCAGCGGAGCAAAGCATGCCATTAGACTCGACACCTCGCAGTTTAGCGGCCTTGATTTTGAAGGGCTTGTCGCCGCCGTCTAGAACCGCACCGACCCTAGCAAACGGCACCAACAGACCCACTCGTACGTTGGGCGCGCCACAGACAACTTGAAATTCAGTCGTGCCATCACTTACTCGGCAAACAGAAAGTTTGTCGGCATCTGGGTGCTGCTCAGCACTCTCGACACGCCCAACCACTATGCCGCTGAACTGCGAAGCTGCGGGCGTTACACCGTCAACCTCGAGACCTGCCATCGTCAGCGTTTCAACGAGCTCAGCCGTCGCCATGCCCGGATCGACAAATTCTCGTAACCAGCTTTCGCTAAAAATCATGTTGAACTCACATTCGTTTGGTGGTCGTGCAGAACTAATGTCCTTGGGGTCGACTCCCACCAAGGGCAATAACGACTAATTAAATTGCTGAAGGAAGCGAAGGTCATTCTCGAAATAGGTGCGCAAATCACCTACTCCATAACGCAGCATCGCGAGGCGCTCGACACCCATGCCGAAGGCAAAACCGCTATGTGTTTCTGGATCTATATTAGACATCTCGAGCACACTAGGATGCACCATGCCGCAGCCCATCACTTCGAGCCATCCGGTGTGGCCGCAAATTCTGCAGCCTTTTCCACCGCAGCTCACACACCCCATATCAACCTCAGCAGACGGCTCGGTAAAGGGAAAATACGACGGCCTAAAACGCACGGGAAGGTCCGCTTCAAAATAAGCTTGGAGAAATTCGATTACCGTGCCTTTTAGATCGGCGAAACTAACGTCGCTATCTATTAGCAGGCCTTCAACTTGATGGAACATCGGCGTGTGAGTCAGATCGGAATCACAGCGATAAACTCGCCCCGGACAGATCATCTTGAAAGGAGGAGAACCGCCTTCCATCACCCGCACCTGAACCGGCGACGTATGCGTCCGCAAAACAGTCGCAGGGTCTATATAAAAAGTGTCGTGCATCGCACGCGCAGGATGGTGCGCGGGAATATTGAGCGCTTCGAAGTTATGATAATCATCTTCGATTTCGGGGCCCTCGGCCACTTCGTAACCGCTGCCTGCGAATATGGCAGAGATGCGCTCTATAGTTTGCGTAATTGGGTGCAGACCGCCTTGATTCTGGCGTCGCCCTGGGAGGGTCACATCGATTGTTTCTGCTGCGAGTTGCGCGTTGAGGCTCTGCTCTACGATCGCTGTTTTGCGCGCCGCGAGGGCCGCGTCGATTGCGCGTTTGACGACATTAATACGCTCGCCAGCCGCGGGTCGTTCGTCGGCAGGAAGTTGGCCTAGCGCCTTCAACTGCGCCGTTACCTCCCCCTTCTTACCTATATAATGGACGCGTAAAGATTCCAGCGACTTTTCGTCGCTAGAGTCTTGTATCGCATCGAGTGCCTCTGTTAAGAGGCTATCTGGAGTTGTCATCAATCAGCCCTTGTCGAATCTTAATCCGACTCTATGGTGAGACTCTTCGCGGTGCCCTACTCTCGAACAAGAGGCACCGGTAGGAGATTCAGCGCAGAATTAGGCTGCGAGGCTAGCTTTCGCCTGATTGAGAATCGCATTGAATGCCGGCTTATCATGAACAGCCAGATCAGCCAATACACGACGGTCAACTTCGATATTTGCCTTCTTTAAGCCAGCAATTAATCGGCTGTAAGTCATGCCATTAATACGTGCCTGGGCATTGATACGCGTAATCCAAAGAGCGCGGAATACACGCTTCTTAACGCGACGGTCACGGTAGGCGTATTGGCCTGCTTTTGTAACTGCCTGAACCGCTACGCGGTAGATACGACTTCGGGCACCGTAGTAGCCTTTTGCTTGCTTTAAAACTTTTTTGTGACGACGATTAGCGACGACGCCGCGTTTAACTCGAGCCATGTGAGACCTCCTTTGACCTTAGATTAGATTTCGCGAAGCATGCGTTTTACCGCAGGCATGTCGGACGCATGAACGGCACTCGTGCCGCGCAGCTGACGCTTTCGCTTAGTCGTCATCTTGGTGAGGATGTGACTCTTATAGGCGCTTTTACGCTTGTAACCGGAGGCGGTTTTCTTGAACCGCTTCGCAGCACCACTGTGGGTTTTTAACTTTCCAGCCATTGTCTAACTCCGCATTTGCTCCCATAGGTCATCGCCTTGGGGCTAAAAGTATCAATACCTGCATAAACGGGGAAAATCAGTTCCTAGTGATAATCGAGCATACTCGACTATTCTGGACGCTGACCCTCAGCTTATTGCGGGCGCTTTTTGACCGGCGCTAAGACCATTACGATCTGCCGACCTTCCATCTTGGGCTCCTGCTCCACGGTACCGAATTCCTCTAAATCCTTGCGGATTCGATTCACTAGTTCCATGCCAAGATGTTGATGGGCCATTTCCCGACCACGGAATCGTAACGATACCTTGGCCTTGTCCCCATCTTCGAGAAAACGTGTCAGGTTGCGTAGTTTTACCTGATAGTCTCCTACTTCCGTCCCTGGTCTAAACTTAATCTCCTTAACCTGAGTCCGACGCTGCTTCTTCTTGCTTGCAGCCTTTTGCTTCTTCAGTTCGAAGATATGCTTACCGTAGTCCATTAGCTTACAGACTACCGGATCTGCATCTGGTGCGATTAACACGAGATCGTGTTTTATCGCCGCGGCGGCTTCTCTTGCCTCCGCTATCGACACGATGCCCAACTGCTCTCCCTCGACTCCTACTAGGCGGACCTGCTCGGCTTCGATGTGCTCATTAATTATGGGCTTTTTAGAACTGCTCCTCATGGCTTGCGCGAACGCTCATCCCTCGTGTCAATTAATTTGGATATCGCATATCAGCTTAAATTTCTGATTTTGCTAAATAAAATAATACTCGGCTACCTACAACCGGCTAGCTAGCGGATTGTGTACGGCCGAAAAGGGCGACATCATCGCTCAAATGAGAGCAAAAGTCATCCACTGTCATCACTCCGAGGTCTTCACCTCCTCGCGTGCGCACCGCTACCGAGCCAGAGTCGACCTCTTTGTCGCCGACGACTAATAAATAGGGCACTTTCTGCATTGCATGCTCACGAATCTTAAAACCAACCTTTTCATTGCGCAGATCCGAACTAACCCGAATGCCTTTCGCTGCGAGTTTCGCTTCAACGTCACGAACGTAGTCAGCTTGCTTGTCGGTGATGTTCATTATGATAGCCTGCTCTGGGGCGAGCCATGTTGGCATCGCGCCGGCGTAATGCTCTATCAACACGCCAATGAAACGTTCGAACGAACCAAGAATCGCGCGGTGTAACATCACCGGTTCTTTTCGGCTGCTGTCTTCGGCAACATAGCTCGCGCCGAGGCGCCCCGGCGTGTTGAAGTCGACTTGAATAGTGCCGCATTGCAGAATGCGCCCCATGCAGTCTTTCAACGAACACTCAATTTTGGGGCCATAAAACGCACCCTCGCCTGGTACCAATTCCCATGGCAAGCCGGTCGCATTGAGCGCGTCTTTCAACGACTGCTCTGACTGATCCCAGATCTCGTCAGATCCTACTCGCTTTTCTGGGCGCGTCGACAAGCGAAGGATAACCTCATCGAAGCCGAAGTCTTTATAGACGGCGAATAGCAAGTCCATAAACTTGGCCACTTCGCTTTGAATCTGGTCTTCGGTGCAGAAAATATGCCCGTCGTCTTGAACAAACGCTCTCACGCGCATCAATCCATGCATGCTGCCAGAAGGCTCATAGCGATGGCATGAACCAAATTCAGCTAATCGCATCGGCAGGTCGCGATAGCTTTTGAGGCCTTGGTTAAATACCTGAATATGGCAAGGGCAGTTCATTGGCTTGATCGCGTACATGCGGTTCTCAGACTCAACGCTGAACATCTCATCGGAGAACTTCGCGGCGTGACCTGAACGCTCCCAAAGGCTGTAATCGACGAGCTGCGGGGTATTGATCTCGAGATAACCGTTGTCGTTCTGAACCTTGCGCATGTATTGCTGCACGGCTTGATAAACACCCCAACCCTTAGGATGCCAGAACACCATGCCAGGCGCTTCTTCTTGAAAATGGAAGAGATTAAGCTGCTTGCCTAGCTTGCGGTGATCGCGCTTCTCTGCTTCTTCGATGCGCTGTAAATACTGCTTTAGGTCTTTAGGCGTTGCCCACGCGGTGCCATAAATTCGTTGTAGCATGGCGTTACTAGAATCGCCGCGCCAATAAGCACCGGCGACTGAGGTCAATTTGAAGGCTTTAAATTTATTGGTATTAGGAACGTGTGGACCGCGGCAGAGGTCGATGAAATCACCCTGCTTGTAAAAAGAAAGATCCTCATCGCCAGGAATACTCTCAATAATTTCGACTTTATACTCTTCGCCCATCGCTTTGAACATCGACACTGCTTCGTCGCGACTCATGACTGAGCGATGAACCTCAAGCCCCTCTTTTACGATGTCACCCATCGCTTTCTCGATAGCCTCGAGATCTTCTGGAGTAAAGGGACGCTCGAACGCGAAATCGTAGAAGAAACCTTCTTCGATCACCGGACCGATAGTTACCTGAGCTGCCGGGAATAAACGTTGTACGGCTTGCGCCATGAGATGGGCGCAGCTGTGGCGGATGACTTCGATGCCGTCGCTGTCGCGCTCGGTGATGATTGCAATCTCGGCATCACGCTCAACCATCGTCGAGAGGTCAACTAGCTCGCCGTTTATGCGCCCAGCTAGCGCGGCCTTCGCAAGGCCCGCGCCGATTGATTCTGCGATTTGTGCAACGCTTAAGGCTGCGTCATATTGGCGCTTGCTGCCGTCTGGCAAGGTAACTTCGAGCATGGGATTCACTTTAAAGAGTTGGAATTATTAGTAATAGAAGTGCTGTCGCTCGCCTATCAATACTATTCCGGCGGCTTGCGGCGCGGGTGTCGAAGCGCTCTCGCGAAGCCCTCTCAAAAAGACTCTGCTGACACCTCCACCCTAAACACCCCACCGAGCAACTCAGTGCAGATTTCATGGAAGATCTTATTGAAGATCCTACTGAAAATCTTACCGACGATCAGAGAGCGGTCTGTAGAATGGTAGGCACGACCAGATTCGAACTGGTGACCTCTACCATGTCAAGGTAGCGCTCTAACCAACTGAGCTACGCGCCTATTTCACCCTACAGAAGGATCGCATATTATACGGAATGGCATGCAGTCCTGTCGATCCTTTTCTCACTATTCATTGTCCTGTCTCGACCAGCCATTTGAGCCAAGAACACCGTTAGGCGATCAGACGATGTCTTAATTCGGCGATGCGATCGCGCGTTTGCGCGGCCTCTTCGAAAGACAGATTTTTAGCGTGCTCATACATCTGGCCCTCGAGTACCGTGATTTCCTTAGCAATCGCTTTTGGATCATTAAAATCTAATTGCGCATAGGCGCCGGACTTCTCAGCTATCCCCCTACCCCTTGTTCGTTCTCGGGTAGCAGGATTCGCGTAAGCGCCCTCCATTACGTCGAGAATGCGCTTACTCACGCCAATCGGCGTGATGTTATGCTCTTTGTTGTAAGCGACCTGCACTTCTCGGCGTCGATTAGATTCATCCATCGCACGCTGCATCGAACCCGTTATCTTATCGGCGTAAAGAATCGCTTTTCCGTTGAGATTTCGCGCGGCGCGTCCTATCGTCTGAATAAGTGAGCGATCGGAGCGAAGGAAGCCTTCTTTGTCGGCATCGAGGATAGTGACAAGGGCGACTTCCGGAATATCTAAGCCTTCGCGTAACAGGTTAATGCCTATCAAAACATCAAACTTACCGAGACGCAGGTCACGGAGAATCTCAGAACGTTCAACGGTATCGATATCGGAGTGCAGATAGCGCACGCGAACGCCATGCTCGGCGAGGTAATCTGTCAGATCCTCCGCCATACGTTTCGTTAAGACAGTCACGAGGACGCGCTCGCCATCCGCGGTCACACGAGTGACCTCAGATAATAAGTCGTCTACCTGCGTTGTCGCAGGACGCACCTCAAGCACCGGATCAAGCAAGCCCGTAGGGCGAACGACCTGCTCAACCCTCGCGCCCTCGTTCGCTTCCTCGTATTTACCCGGGGTCGCCGACACGAATATTATTTGCGGGGTAAGGTCCTCCCATTCCTCAAATTTTAGAGGCCGGTTATCGAGTGCGGAAGGCAATCTAAATCCGTATTCCACCAAAGTCTCTTTACGCGACCTGTCTCCTTTAAACATCGCTCCAAGCTGCGGAATCGAGACATGCGATTCATCCGACACAATAATCGCGTTGTTCGGCAGGTAGTCGTAAAGTGTGGGGGGTGGCGCGCCCGCTGGGCGGCCGGAAAGATATCGAGAGTAATTTTCGATACCGTTGCAGTAGCCAAGTTCTTGAATCATCTCTAAGTCGAATTTGGTTCGCTGCTCCAACCGCTGCGCTTCGACTAGGCGATTATTAGCGTGCAGAAAGCCCAATCTATCTTTAAGTTCAACTTTTATGTGATCAAGCGCATTCAGCAGGGTATCGCGCGGCGTGACGTAATGAGACTTAGGGAAGACCGTAAGCCTTGGCACCTCCTTTACCACCGCGCCTGTGAGTGGATCAAAATAGGACAGCTTTTCAATCTCATCATCAAACAACTGAATTCGAATAGCGTTTCTTTCGGACTCTGCCGGATAGATATCGATAACATCGCCTCTCACTCGATAGGTCGCGCGCTTCAGCTCCATGTCGTTTCGTGTGTATTGAAGCTCTGCAAGACGCTTAAGCAGCGTTCGTTGCTCAATTTTATCTCCTCTGTCTAGATGAACGACCATCTTTAAATAGGCCGAGGGATCACCGAGTCCGTAAATCGCCGAGACGGTAGCAACAACGATCACATCGGATCGCTCCATAAGCGCTTTCGTAGCAGACAACCGCATCTGCTCGATGTGATCATTGATCGAGGAGTCCTTTTCAATGAATAGATCAGACGCGGGGACATACGCCTCAGGCTGATAGTAATCGTAGTAAGAAACGAAATACTCGACGGCATTGTTAGGAAAAAATTCCTTAAATTCTCCGTAGAGCTGCGCCGCAAGCGTTTTGTTCGGCGCCATAACCAAAGCCGGTCTTTGCGATCGCTCAATTACATTCGCAATCGTAAACGTCTTGCCTGACCCGGTCACGCCCAGCAGAGTTTGCGCACGCAGACCATCGTCTAATCCCTCGAGAAGCCCCTCAATGGCTTGAGGCTGATGACCGGCGGGCTTGAAGTGTGAATGAATCTCAAATTTTTCGCTCATGGATGGGGAGAAATCCTTTTTCTTTTACTGAGTTTATTGACACGCACTTCAGGCGACAAAAAGGCTAAATAGCCCGAAAAATCGTCGATTGGGGAAGTAGCCTACACTAGAATCGCATCAACTGCTTAGTGAGTGTTGACCCTCAACTCATTTCTCATTACTATACGCGCGATTCGACGGTAATCGATTGCGATTAGCCTTAGAAGTTTTGCCCAATAGCTCAATGGTAGAGTAGGTGACTGTTAATCACTTGGTTCGTGGTTCGAGTCCACGTTGGGCAGCCAATTTTGTGAAATCGAGCTCTCGCATCCCCAGTGGTGCGAGAGCTTCACAAAACGGTCTTCTTTCCAACTAGCGTTTCTTCGTTCAGGTTTCTTCAGCCAGGGTTTCTTCAGCCAAGCTATTTCCAACCAACGCCTTTCCAAGCAAGGTCTCTTCAACCGAGTTCTCTCCCACTAGGCTTTCTTATCCTTTATTCCCCCTGATGCTGGACATTTTCCACCCGCTGAGCTTCGCTGGATAATTATTCATCATCGTAGCTCTTACTGTTTAGGATTTGGATAAGGTGCGATATAGTCTGCTCTCGCAGAAATTTAGCGTACACGGCGCACACTCACGCACGCTTTACTTAGCACGTTGCGTAGCGCGCGAATCGCCATCTAACTTTCGTATCAAACGCTTATCAGGGAGCTCAACATGCGCAAAATGGTTGCCGCATTAAGTTTGTTTATAGTCACACTATTCGCCTCAGTAATAGCGAGCGCCCAAAACAATCCCGTGGTTGTAATGGAAACCAACAAAGGCACGATTAAAATTGAAGTCTGGCAAGATAAAGCGCCATTATCAGCGGTGAACTTTTTGCGTTATGTAGACGAGAATTACTATGACGGGCTGATATTCCATCGCGTGATACCAGGTTTTATGGCACAAGGCGGCGGCTTTGATGAAGACATGGTGCAAAAGTCGACATTCGAAACGATTAAGAATGAGGCAAGCGCAGATATGCCTAACAACCGTGGGACGCTCGCCATGGCGAGGACTAATGTTGTTGATAGCGCGACAAGTCAGTTCTTCATTAATCTGGTCGACAATGACTTTTTAAACCACACAGATGAAACGCCGCGTGGCTTTGGTTACGCTGTGTTCGCTGAGGTTATTGAGGGAATGGACATTGTTGATGCTATGGCAACAGTTAAGACAGCCAACAAGCGCGGTCATCAGAATGTCCCTGTAGATCCGATCGTGATGACGCGTGTGGCGCGCCAGGACTAAATTAACGCAGCCTACTCTGGATTGTTTTCCATCGATGCCGCCTCTGCTGCTGGCATCGACTTTTACTTCTTATTACCCGCCCTAGCACCGAATAACTCGGTTACTTTCGCGCCAGTAGCGCCCTCACCGAGTGCTGCATCAAGCGGTTTTTCAAGGCTTCCCTGCACTTCAGAATCAAGTTCGGGTTTAAAACCCGCAACAGCTGACAGTAAAACCTGTCTAATTTCTTCGCTATTAGCTGATTTGCACGCCTGCGCAAGTCGGTCGATGAGCGGCTTAAGCTCTTGCCAACTGAGAGTCTCTTCCTCGGCACGCATAATCTTAGGATGATCTGTCCCCGTCACTGACTCGCCAATCAGCAGTTCCTCGTAAAGTTTTTCGCCCGGCCGTAAACCAGTGTATTCGATAGCGATATCGCCCCGATAAGAATTCTCATCACGCACATCATAGCCCATCAAATGAACCATTTTTTTCGCTAAATCGACGATCCGAATCGGGTCATGCATATCGAGCACAAAAACATCGCCCCCCGTCGCCATCGATCCTGCCTGAATAACGAGCTGCGCCGCTTCCTGAACAGTCATGAAATAGCGGGTAACCTCTGGGTGTGTAACAGTAACCGGGCCACCCATACTTATCTGCCGGCGAAACAGAGGCACAACAGACCCCGAAGACCCGAGCACATTGCCAAACCGAACCATGCTAAACAGCGTGGGCGCTTTATCGCTCCCGCGAACTCCGTCCGCCGTCTCAATTCCCCGCTGCGCGAGCGCTTGCAATACCTGTTCGGTAAAACGTTTAGTCGCTCCCATGTAGTTGGTCGGACGCACGGCTTTATCGGTGGAGATGAAAACGAAATCCTTTACTCCGCTCTCCTGTGCTGCCTGCGCGGTAGCAAGTGTACCGAAAATATTATTGCGCACTCCTTCTACAATATTGTTCTCAACCATAGGCACCTGCTTGTAGGCTGCCACATGGTAGACGGTCTCAATTTTATATCGCTGCATCACATCACGCACAAAGCTCTCGCTGCCCACTGAACCGAGTGCGGCATGCAATTCGACGAAATTGCTTTCTCCTGACTCCAGCCGCATCAGCTCAAGCTTAGTTAGCAACTCTTGCTCGAGTTCGTAAAGTCCGTATTCGAACGAATCCAGCAGTACAAGGCGAGACGGACCGATTGCTAAAATTTGCCGACACAATTCCGAGCCGATAGACCCCGCAGCGCCGGTAACTAAAACCGACCGAGATTTAATACAAGCCCCGAGCAGCTCTGGGTCCGGAGGAACAATATCCCGACCTAGGAGGTCTTCGATATCGATATCTCTAATCTCATCGACCCCAACCTTGCCGGAGACCATATCAAACAAATCAGGGACTGTTTTTACATGAACAGGCAAATGTTCAAGTTTGTTGAGTATCTCTTTACGTTCGGCGTGTGTCGCAGAGGGAATCGCCAACAGAATCTGTCTCACTGAGAATGCTTCGACCAATTCGTATAGTGAATTGGGCCCGTATACCCTGACCCCGTGGACTGTGCTGCCAAGCAGCTTATGCCCGTCGTCTACAAACGCGACGGGGAGATACTGATCACCACTTTGGAGCGCTGCGAGTAGCTGCATGCCAGAGCTGCCGGCACCGTAGATGATAACTGGCTCTTTAGGCCGGAAATTCTGAATCAAACTGATAATCAATAATTTACCGAGTAGCCTAGAACCACCCATTAGCAAAAGCGCTAACATCCAAAAAATCGGCAGTATGGCTAATCGCGCCTCACCTTGTGCGGAGGAAAGGCTGTAAGCCACGGCGAGAATGAAGGTTGCTATAGTGACACACTGTGCTATGAGGAGGCTGGATTGCAATCCCATATAAAGCACGAGAACGCGATAGAGCCCGACGCGGATAAATGCGAGCAGACTGAGAATGAGGGCTACGCTTAAGAAAATGAGCGTCTTTTGTTCCTGCTGGAAAAACGCCGCTCCAGACAATCCGTATGCGAACACTAGCGAGGCACCAAGTAGCACGGCATCCCAGCACCCGGTGATGGCGCGCTTCAAGGGTCTCGAAATAGGAATCGAATAGACCTGCATTTTGCGTCCTTAATTGAGTTGAATCGGCGCCTCACCGAGGTCTGCCCTGCCAGCGCCTAGTCGATAGCAACCAAGCAATAGCGGCGCAAGGCCGATAGTGGCAAATAGTACACCGTAATGGGGAAGAATACCCGCCACCCATGCGAGAGGTAGCAACCAACAAATATTGATAAGAATGACACCCCCTACTACACGCGGATGGCTATTTAGGCGCCGAGAGAGAATCTGGTAGGCGTGCTGCGAGTGCCCTTCATACCATCGCTCGCCTCTTATTATTCTAACCAGGATTGTCACCGCTGTGTCTGCGATAAACACGCCAAGCAGCAACACCCATGACCACACCGACATTCTCTGCGTAACGAGAGATTCCAGCGCCAGAAGGCCTAGCGCGAACCCTATAAAGCCGCTACCAGCATCGCCCATAAACAACGAAGCAGGCGACCAGTTCCAGAGAAGGAAGCTTGCGGCTGATGCGGCTAGAACGACCGACAGAGTCAGCACCACATCGTGCTCACCCGATTCGCCGGCCGCCGCGTCCAGCCCACCCTCCAGCCCGGCTAGAAGCACCACACAGCTTAGCGACGTTACCAGTAACTGCGAGGCTGCGATCCCGTCTATTCCATCCATGAAATTGGTGAGATTACATAGCCAGACTAGCGATAGCACTGCGAGCAAGCTTAGCGTAAGCGGCTCTGAAAGCGAGAAGAAGCCAAAGTCCACTGAGTCGACCCCAATCGCTCGGACCGCTGCCACGCTCACTATGAACTGCACTGGCAAGCGTACTTTAGAGGAAAGCTGCCATCTGTCATCGCTAAACCCTAAGACCACAATGAATAGACAGCCTAGATACGCGAGCGCGCTTTCAGAGATCGCAGCAGACGTGACGAACCAGATCACGCAGAGAAAATAAGGAGCAGCAAGCGCAGCACCGCCTCCTAATGGCTTAGGTGCCACATGGGCGCTGCGAGCGACGGGTGTGTCCAAGAGCCCAAAGCGAGGCCCATACCTAATCACACCCGCCGATAGCACAGCAACAAGCGCGAAACTACTCAGCGACACGATAAACAAAAACATGAAGTCAATCGCCCCCATCTTGAAACGCTATTGCGCATATTGCGGATTTTCAATTTATGCAAGCCGGTTAACACCCGTCCATCGCGGGTGCGACAACTAAAACAAGATGACGATTCTTCTCAACTGTAGCAAGACCGATGCCCTTAACTTCTGCCAGCTCTTCGATCGCAACAAAATCACCGTGTAACTCTCTATAACGGACAATTTCCCGCGCCTTGGTTAATCCAATGCCGACTAAACTTGCCGCTAAACTCTCAGCATCTGCTAAATTAATATCTAACCTAGCCGCTTCAGCGGAGGCCAAAGCACCCGTTTCATCTGTCTGCGCCAATGCTGAATTAATTCCAACAAGCGTCGTTAAAGCCAAAAAGAACAGCGCGGTTAGAACGCCCAAAGGCCTCGAACAATATTGCCCGCGAGGCTACTACTCGTCTCTAAACCTGACGTTGGCTGATCCGAGCTCAGAATTTCTTTTGTAAGAATCATTTCCTTCTCCTTTTACTGAGTATTGAGTAGGCCGCTACTGGCGCCTCACTCGAGGTCGGAAAGCGACCTCTTCAGTAAAAAGTCTAGCAGGCGATTCAGCGAGCGCCAGAAACGGCCTGATTAAAGGCTGCGAGCTCAGAGGTTGGCTCGGCTGCCTGTGTTATTGGTCGCCCTACGACGAGATAGTCACTGCCGTTAGCGACCGCATCGGCTGGCCCAACAACTCGTTTTTGATCGCCAACAGCGTCCTCCTGGCGACGAATACCAGGGGTCACTAAACAAAAATCGGCGCCCATCACAGCGCGGAGAGCCGCTGTTTCTGCAGCCGAGCAAACCACTCCATCAAGCCCTGCGTCTTGAGCTAAGCGCGCCAAATTAAGCACCTGTTCAGCAGGTGAGGCCGATACACCAATTGCCTGAAGATCTGCTGCTGCGAGGCTTGTGAGCACCGTTACCGCGATGACAAGCGGTCTATCGCCAGGGTTCAATGTCGCCACCGCGTCTCGCGCTGCAACCATCATTTCACGACCACCCGAGGCGTGAACATTCGTCATCCAGACGCCGAGGTCTGCCGCTGCGGCAACCGCATGCGCAACCGTATTGGGTATGTCATGGAATTTTAGATCTAAGAATACGTCGAAGTTTCGTGCGACTAATTGTTTTACTAACGCAGGTCCACATCGAGTAAACAGCTCTTTGCCAACTTTGACTCGACACTGGGCAGGATCAACGCGGTCGACAAACGCGAGCGTCTTTGACTCTGAATCGAAATCTAGAGCGACAATAATTTTACTTTCCACTCATTTCCCTCCTGGTCGTAACCTTCGATTCGGCAGCCGGCTCTCAGCCTTCCGCGATTACTTTATTTCCTTCGATAGCACTTTCGTTCTTTCACTCATCGACTCATTCACGGCCTCGAGCTTAGCAAGCCGGCTGCGAAGGCGCGCGATTTCCAAGCGTCCAAACAGGCTCGAAAAGAGCCTTAACCCCGCCATCAAACCGAGCAATCCGCCCAACACAAACGAAGCCGCAATCCACAGCCCAACAGGTCTGTCTTGCGACTGCAGCGCACCAAAAGATAGGCTTATGAGCGTGTCGTTCGCACTCATAAAGCCCAAACTCAATACCAGCACAGCGAGAAGAAACAGCCCCGTTAGTATTCTTAGAATTTTTCTCATTGATCTATCCAGCGGTGAACTCTTGTCATAACACCGTCTATAATAGCGTATCGGCGCGGAATACGATTCAGTGAGGTTGATTCACGAAGCAGCTGATGCAAATTTAAAGCAAAAAAAGGCAAAACCTTAAGGATTTTGCCTTTTTTGAAGAGTACTAGGTAACCTGAGTGATCGAATCCAACGTTAGTCGAGCTAGTCACCCGACTCCATTCCCTTGTTTACGCGATCGCGTAGCTCTTTACCGGGCTTGAAGTGAGGCACGTGCTTACCGCTCAACGCAACCGGAGCACCGGTCTTTGGATTTCGACCAATACGCGGCACTCGATAATGCAGTGAAAAACTACCGAATCCACGAATCTCTATCCTACCACCCTCAGCGAGCACTTGAGACATTGTCTCTAACACGCCTTTCACGGCCAGCTCTACGTCCTTCGCTGAGAGTTGGGTTTGCTTTCCCGCGATACGTTCGATGAGTTCAGATTTGGTCATAGCTGTACCTGTACCTGTACTTGCAGAATTACCACTAAAGTTTGATCGAGAAATTGATACAGCTGACAACTCGACTTTCAATTTAGCCTCGCCCCAAGGCGGACGCAACGATCTCGTGCGCCTTGGGTTGCGAAGCGTTTAGGAATGAAGAATTAGTTCTTTTCCATCTGTGCTTTAATCAAGTCGCCAATCGTACCAGGAGAGACTTCTGCTACTTCCTGATTCTTATGGTCCTTGATTGCAGCGCGTTCATCATCCATCTCGATCGCTTTGACAGAGAGGCTGAGGTTACGCGTCTTACGGTCGACATTAACAATCTTCGCTTCGATTTCGTCGCCTTCCTTGAGTACAGAGCGAACATCTTCCACTTTCTCGCGACCTAAATCGGTGCCGCGGAGATAGCCTTCGATGCCGTCAGCGATTGCGACAGTAGCGCCCTTCGCGTCAACTGCAGTGATAATGCCTTTAACGACACTACCGCGCTCGTATTCTGACGTGAAGCTAGCGAAGGGGTCTTCGCCAAGTTGCTTAACACCGAGCGAGATGCGCTCGCGCTCAGAGTCGATTGACAGGATAACGGTCTCAATCTCGTCACCTTTCTTGTACTCACGGACTGCTTCTTCGCCCGTTTCATCCCAAGAGATGTCTGAGAGGTGAACGAGGCCGTCGATGTTGCCGTCGAGACCAATGAAGATACCAAAGTCGGTAATCGACTTGATGACGCCCGCAATCTTGTCGCCCTTCTGGAATTTTTCAGCAAAGCCATCCCATGGGTTCTGGAAGCACTGCTTAATACCTAGAGAGATACGTCGACGCTCTTCGTCGATATCAAGAATCATTACGTCTACTTCCTGCCCAAGTTGGACAACTTTTGACGGATGGATGTTCTTGTTAGTCCAATCCATTTCGGATACGTGAACAAGACCTTCGACGCCTTCTTCTAACTCGGCAAAACAGCCGTAGTCAGTGAGGTTTGTGACAACTGCCTTAACTCGTGCGTCCTTAGGATAACGACCTTTGATCGCCAACCAGGGATCTTCGCCTAGCTGCTTGAGGCCAAGAGATACGCGATTACGCTCGCGATCATACTTGAGCACTTTCACGTTGATCTCATCGCCAACATTCACGATTTCGCTTGGGTGCTTAATGCGCTTCCACGACATATCAGTAATGTGGAGGAGACCGTCTACACCGCCGAGATCGACGAACGCGCCATAGTCAGTGAGGTTCTTAACGATACCCTTGACAGCCATGCCTTCTTGTAGCTTAGCGAGTAACGCATCACGCTCTTCTGTGCTAACAGACTCGAGCACTGCACGACGTGAAACAACCACGTTGTTGCGCTTTTGGTCGAGCTTGATAAGACGGAACTCGAGTTGCTGACCTTCGAGGTGGAGTGTGTCGCGTACTGGGCGAACGTCGACCAAAGAACCCGGAAGGAATGCACGGATATTGTTGAGGTCGACAGTAAAACCACCTTTAACCTTGCCATTAATAACACCGGTGACAATGTCATTCTTCTCGTATGCAGCTTCGAGCTCCATCCAAGATTCTGCACGCTTCGCTTTTTCACGTGATAGTTTAGTCGCACCGAAACCATCTTCGACTGTCTCTAGTGCAACTTTTACTATGTGGCCTATCTCGAGAGCAAAATTACCCTGCTCGTCGAGGAATTCTGACTTAGCGATTACTCCCTCTGACTTAAGGCCAGCGTGGACAGTTACCCAATCCGAATCGATATCAATGACCGTGCCGGCGACAATCGCGCCTGGGTTCATATCTATTTCGCTTAGGCTCGCTTCAAATAATTCTGCAAAACTTTCACTCATGCTTTATTCCAACTCAGTTGTGCTCGTCGTCGGTAGGCTTAGCCTGACACTCGACTCGCTTCTCCGCGCCCCAGCGGCGACGGTGTTATTGCTAAATTCGACAGCTCGCCACCTATGCTGGTGATGTGCCGGCTGTCGACTTATCGAATTCACTGCTTTCTGTGCACCGTCAAAACTCTTTATAGGCTTTGAAAATACGTGTCTCTCAACCAGAATCAACCAGATAAATTCAATCTTTCAGCCCTACCTATTTAGCTTTTCTCTAGCTAAATCAATTATTTGGGCCATAACTTGCTCGATACTCATCATGGTAGAATCTATGATAATAGCATCTACTGCGGGCTTCAACGGCGACGCGCTACGCTGTGTATCGCGCGCATCTCGCTCCTCGAGCTCGCTCAAAAGGGCAGGCAGAATAGCATCAATACCCTTACCTATCAACTGCTTATATCGTCTGTCGGCGCGCGCCTCGACGCTCGCCGTGAGGAATACTTTGAGAGCGGCATCGGGGAAAACAGTCGTCCCCATATCACGCCCATCCGCGACAAGCCCGTTCGCGCCGAGAAAATCGCGCTGACGCTGCAATAGCGCCGCCCGCACGGCAGGAATGGCGGCGACTTGAGAGGCCATCGCGCTGGCCTCATCGGTACGCATCGCAAGGCTTACATCGTCGCTGCCAAGCCACACGGACCCTTCGACCCAAGGCGAATCAACATTCGGGTGGCCAAAGCCTATCTCTAATCTGCGAGCCAGCGCAGCTATCGCTTCACTATCGCTACCCGGCGCGAGTCCCCCTCTGTCTGCCGCAAGACCAAGCACTCGATAAAGCGCACCACTGTCTAGCAGCGTGAAACCCAATAGTTTCGCGAGTCGAGAAGCGATTGTGCCTTTGCCGGAACCCGAAGGGCCATCGATAGTGATGACGGGGCCAGTATTACTCAACACCAATCTCCAGACCGAGCTCGGCGCTGAGCTCAACAAAATTAGGGAAGGAGGTGGCGACATTGGCGCAGTCCAGAATTCTCAAAGGACCCGCTGCGCGCAGACTTGCGACGGCAAACGCCATCGCGATGCGGTGATCGCCCTGCGAATCGATTTCAGCAGCAGTAAAACAGGCCTGCGGATCTCCCAAGATTCGAATCCCGTCAGGGTACATCTCACTCTTTACCCCGATCAGCGTGAGACCCGCAGCCATGGCTGCGAGCCTATCGCTTTCTTTCACGCGAAGTTCTTCAGCGCCGCGTAAAATCGTGTCGCCCTCAGCAACTGCTGCTGCAATAAACAATGCCGGAAATTCATCGATGGCGAGCGGTATCTGCGACTCGGGTATCGTAATACCATTGAGTGGCGCGTACTTGATAGCAAGTTCCGCGACAGGTTCCCCGCCCACTGAACGCGGATTAAGCACTTGGATATCGGCCCCCATGAGCTTGAGAATGTTAATCACGCCGATACGAGTTGGATTGATGCCAACATGCTCTAAAAGCACATCTGATCCAGGGCAAATCGCTGCGGCAACAAGGAAAAAAGTCGCCGAAGAAATATCGCTCGGCACGTCGATAGTTGTCGCTTTAAGCTGATGGCCGCCTTCGAGACTGACAGTGATACCGTCTGCCGAACGCTTGAGCGGATAGCCAAACCCTTCTAACATTCGCTCTGTGTGGTCACGGCAAATCCCCGGCTCCGAAATCTCGGTTACTCCTTTTGCGTAGAGACCCGCCAGCAGCAAACAAGATTTCACTTGCGCACTAGCCATAGGCATCGTGTACTTTATGCCGTGCAATTTTGACGGCGCGAGTCGAAGAGGCGGCCTGCCACCCTCTTCGGCCTCAATCACTGCACCCATCAAACGCAGCGGCTCCACGACACGTGCCATCGGCCTTTTGGTGAGCGACTCATCGCCGGTCAACTCGCTGCCAAACTGCTGGGCCGCGAGCAGACCAGAAAGAAGGCGCATGGCGGTGCCTGAATTCCCCATATAAAGAGGCTTTCTTGGCGCCGCGAGACCATCACGGCCGACGCCGATAATGCTCAGCTTTCCTTGCTCTGGACCAATAATAGTAACGCCCAATTCACGGAAAGCGGCGACCGTGTTCAGTGCATCCTCTCCTTCCAAGAAACCACTGACCTCGGTGCGACCGTTCGCAATCGCCCCGAAAATAATGGACCGGTGTGAAATCGATTTATCGCCCGGCACTCGCACGCGGCCTTTCATTAGAGGAACGTTCGTGCCGCTCTGACCGGCAACAAAGACGACAGACTTTTCGTTCATAGCATTGTTCGCAGTTGGTTTAAAATGAGTATTAATAAAGGCTTCTCGCGTCTCTTTGGCATGAGTGAAAAGCGTGCGTAGATCCGTGCTTAAACGCTCATCAGGAGATGATTCGAGCGCCGTTTTCAACGCCTGAAGTTCAGCGATCATCGCACCTAAAACCTCTGCGCTTGCTGTTCGATTCGCCACGAAAATATCCGACCACATGCGCGCATCGCTTGACGCCAGGCGACTGAAATCGGCGAAACCGCCGGCCGCATAACGAAATATATCCCCGCTTTTTTCCTGTTTCGCCAGCACATCGACAATCGAATAAGCGAGGAGATGAGGCAGATGACTCGTCGCCGCTAACACCTCATCGTGATGCTTAACACTCATCGCTAGCATGTTTGCATCCAGCGCTCGCCACATCGCGCTCACTAGCCGCAGCGAATCGGAGGAATTATTAGCAAGGGGAGTCAATATGATATTGCGCTTCGCAAACAGACCCCCATTTGAGGTGAGATAACCGCTTTTCTCTGAGCCTGCAATGGGATGCCCTGGAACAAAGCGCGAGGAAAAGTCTGCCGGCAATTTTTCAACGGCCTCGACAACATTACCCTTCACGCTAGCGACATCGGTTATTATTGCATGATCATTACAGAAAGATGCTAGACTCGGAAGAATGGCAGCAGTAGCGAGCGGCGGCAAGGCAATAACCACAAGATCAGCCTCAGCACACGCGAGTTGAACATCAGCCACTCCATACGCAGCATCGATATCACTAGCAGACAACGCCGCCTCTAGCTGAGCGCAATCGCTATCGCAGGCTACGAGTGCCTGGTTTGGATTGTTTTGCTTAAGCCCTCTCGCAATCGAGCCACCTATCAGACCCAATCCTATAATCAGTACCTTTGCGCTCTCGAGGCTAGACATACATGCTCACTCGCATCACTTAGACGCGTCGGTTGGCGCAGCTAAACCCGGCGCGCTGCCGTTTTCAGCCTTTGTGGGAAGCGTTGGGGGGTAACTACCGAGAATACGCAGTGAGGTCGTCCGGGGCTTGAGCAACGCGAAAAGTTTCTGCTCAATATCGTGATCGCCTTGTTCCGTCCCACTGACAATGAAATCGATAAAAAACACGTATTCCCAGGCTCGCAGCTTGGAGGGACGCGCTTCAATTTTTGATAGGTCGATCTGCAGCGTATTGAAAGGCTCTAAGATTCTAAAAAGCGCGCCGGGCTTGTTGTCGGTCGCGACTAAAATACTAGTCTTCCTATCCGGCGACTGCTTCCTCTCATCGTTATGCGCAGCAAGAAGACCCAGAGACTTCTCGACTTCATTCTCTCTCTCTTCCCCGCTCTCGCCCGCTGCGATAATCAGAAATCGGGTTCTATTATGGCTATGGTCTTGGATAGAGCAGCTCAATATGTCGAGGCCATAGGTCTGTGCGGCGAATTCCCCCGCAATGGCCGCCATACCCTCTTCGGACAGCGCCAATTCGGCGGCTTGCGCGTTGCTTGCGCATTCGCGCAGCACCGCGTGTGGGAAATTTCTGCTTAGCCAGCCGCGGCACTGAGCGAGAGACTGCTTATGCGAGGCAATCGTGTGAACCTTATCGCGCGTGAACCCCTCTCTTCCGAGTAAATTATGAACGATAGGGATGATTATTTCGCCAACGATTAGCGTTGACGTCGTGAGCAGACAGTCTTGGGTATTATTGACAGCCCCTTCGGTGGAATTCTCAACGGGCACCACACCAAAAAGGGAGTCGCCTGCCTCGACGCTGGCAAACACGTCTTCGATATTTGCAGACGAGCGCATAAGCCATCCCTCGGTGTTTGACCGAGGGTGCTGCTCAAAGAAAGCTATAGCCGCCGCGTGAGAAAAAGTGCCTTGGGGGCCTAAATAGGCGACAGACGTCGCCGCTTTAGTCGGCATTGTTCTCATCGTTTTCTGACTGTTCGCTGTTTAGCTCTTCAACAAACTCCTCTGCGGGCTCGTCTACGCGCTCTAACCCTACTAATTTTTCGCCTTCTTTTAAGCGAATAAGCCGGACGCCCTGTGTGTTTCGTCCTTGCACCGACACCTCATCGACGCGCGTGCGCACCATAGTGCCTTTGCTCGAAATCAGCATGATTTCATCTGCGTCAGTGACCTGAACAGACCCGACCACTGCGCCATTACGATCACTGGCTTGAATACCTATAACGCCTTGTCCACCGCGTCCACGCAGCGGAAAGTCACTCGACTTCGTGCGCTTACCGTAGCCGTTCTCGCTCACGGTGAGTACTTGCTTGTCATCATCTGCGACCATTAGGGACACCATACGCTGACCGGCACCTAACCTTATTCCGCGTACACCGCGAGCGGTTCGCCCCATCGCCCTGACATCCTGCTCTGAGAATCGAATCGTCTTGCCGGATGTGCTCATCAGTATTAAATCGCGCGTGCCGTCTGTGACTGCTGTACCCACGAGCTCATCGTTATCATCGAGTTCGATCGCACGAAGGCCCACACTGCGCTGCCGTGCAAAACTAGGCAATGGTGTCTTCTTCACTGTGCCGTTTGCCGTTGCCATGAAAACAAACGAGTCTTCGGTATATTCTTTGATCGGCAGCATGCTCGTCACGCGCTCTTCTTCTTCGAGCGGCAATATATTCACAAGCGGCTTGCCCCGCGAGGTTCGACTCGCGATAGGAATCATATAAACCTTGAGCCAATAAACCTTGCCTCGGCTAGTAAAACAAAGCAGCGTGTCATGCGTGCTCGCAACTAGTAGATGCTCAACGAGATCTTCGTCTTTCACTGCGGCGGCCGCTTTGCCCATGCCGCCCCGTCGCTGTGCTGCATAATCGCTAAGTGGCTGAGTTTTCGCATAGCCCGTTTTAGAAATAGTTACCACACGGTCTTCTTCTGTTATCAAGTCTTCGACAGTGAGGTCTTGTTGCGTGCCCACAATCTCAGTGCGGCGCTCATCGCCGTATTCGTCGCGTACTTTTTCTAATTCACCGCGCACCACGCTTAACAGGCGTGTTTGATTGCTTAAAATATCGAGATAGTCGGCGATCTGTTCTAGCAGCGCCTTGTAGTCGTTAATGAGTTTTTCGTGTTCGAGACCTGTAAGCCTGTGCAAACGCAATTCGAGAATTGCCTGCGCCTGCTCTTCTGACAGACGGTAATCGGCACCGCTAAGGCCGTATTTGGGGTCTAGCCCTTCTGGGCGACACGCATCCGCGCCAACGGTCCCAAGCATTGCCAGTACGCTGTCCGATTTCCATGATCTCTCTAGCAGCTTAACTTTTGCCTCTGCTGAGGAGGGCGAACTTTTAATGAGTTCAATGACCGCATCGATGTTAGCTAGGGCAACCGCGAGACCCTCGAGAATATGCCCTCGATCGCGCGCTTTACGCAGAAGGAAACTGGTGCGCCGCGAAACAACCTCGCGCCTGTGACGGATAAACGAGTCGAGAATTTCCCGCAGCGTTAAAAGCCGCGGCTGGCCATCGACGAGGGCCACCATGTTAATGCCAAACACGTTCTGCATTTGTGTTTGCGCGTACAAATTATTCAGCACTACATCGCCCATCTCGCCGCGGCGCAATTCGATCACGATGCGCATGCCATCTTTGTCTGATTCATCGCGCAGCTCGGTTATGCCCTCGAGCTTCTTTTCTTTGACCAACTCTGCGATCTTCTCTATCAAGCGCGCTTTGTTAACCTGGTAGGGAATCTCAGAGACAATAATTGTCTGTTTGTGCGTTTTCTCATCCGTCAGCACCTCGGCCCGTGCGCGCATATAAATGCGGCCACGACCAGTCTGATAGGCCTGCAAGATGCCAGCCTTGCCATTAATGATACCGGCGGTTGGGAAATCAGGGCCGCTGATATGCTCCATCAAACCCTCGATACCAATCTCTGGATCGTCGAGCAAGGCGATAACACCACCAACGACTTCAGTTAAATTATGAGGCGGAATATTAGTCGCCATTCCAACCGCGATGCCGCTGGAGCCATTTACAAGCAGATTGGGCACCTGCGCAGGGAGCACATCAGGAATCTGCTCTGTACCATCATAGTTAGGTGAAAAATCGACGGTCTCTTTGTCCAAATCTGCAAGTAGATCGTGAGCAATTTTAGCCATACGAATTTCGGTATAGCGCATTGCTGCTGCAGAATCGCCATCGACCGAGCCAAAGTTCCCTTGCCCGTCGACGAGCGGATAGCGCAATGAGAAATTTTGAGCCATCCTAACGATCGTGTCGTAAACCGCCGTATCGCCATGCGGATGGTATTTACCAATAACATCACCAACAATTCGCGCAGATTTTTTATAAGGCTTGTTATAGTCATTCGAGAGCACGTTCATCGCGAACAACACGCGGCGATGAACCGGCTTGAGGCCGTCGCGAACATCGGGTAGCGCTCTTCCTACAATGACACTCATTGCATAAGCAAGATACGACTCACGCATCTCGCTTTCTAGCGCTACTGGCAGAACCTGTTTAGCAAACTCGCTCATAGACTTAACTTTCCTAACACTTTGGTTTTCGGCAAAATTATGCGCCCCTATACACCATTTATAGCGGCCGTCTTGCCGTTTTTTATAGGCCCTTTTTGAGAGCGTCGAAACACCCGCAATGGTAGCATAGACGCCACCATTTCGCCCGCCTAAATCGCGCTGTCTTCGGTGCAATATCGCCCTCGCATGCGACAGGAAGTCTCGATGACGGTTATACTGCTCGCTCGCTAAATCACCGAGCACAAGCCACGAGAATTAAGATGACCGATATCCCGCTACTGACTCCAGACCTCGTTGTGTTTGCACGCTGGGTTATCCCTGTCGTGCCGACTCAGACTGTACTCGAAAACTATGCTCTGTTCGTTACCGGTGGGCGCATCACACACCTCCTCCCAGCAAACAACGCGAAGACGATGCTCTCAGATGCTGCTCTCGCTGGCGCGACGCAACTCAACAACCATGCGCTTCTCCCAGGACTCGTTAATGCTCACGGTCATGCCGCAATGACATTGCTCCGAGGCGTCGGTGACGACATGCCATTGCAGGCATGGCTCGAAGAACGGATCTGGCCCTTAGAAGGCGAACTTGCGGATGCCAGCTTCGTCAACGCAGGAGTTCGCCTAGCGGCCGCCGAGATGATCCTATCCGGCACAACCTGTTTCGCCGACAATTACTTTTTCCCAGAAGAAACCGCAAAGGTCACCCTCGAGACCAAGCTCCGCGTTCAACTGGCGTGCCCAGTCCTGGACTTCCCCACACGATGGGCATCGCATGCAGACGAATACATTAACAAAACCACTGCTTTGCACGACCAATACCGACACGACGACCGTGTGCATGTTGCGTTTGGCCCGCACTCGCCTTATTCCGTCTCTGACGCCCCCCTGCGCAAAATCGCTACCTTGGCTGCAGAGTTAGACTTGCCGGTCCATATGCATGTTCATGAAACTCAAACCGAGGTCGACGATGCGGAAGTTAAAGACGGTGTTCGCCCGCTCGCACGATTACACGCATTGGGCCTTTTGACTCCTCGACTCTTCTGCACGCATATGACGGCGCTCACGCAAGAAGAAATAGAATTAGTAGCCAGTAGTGGCAGCCATGTCGCGCATTGCCCTGAGTCTAATCTCAAACTCGCTAGCGGTTTTTGCGAGGTTCAAAAGCTTGCGCGTCATGGGATTAACGTCGCACTCGGAACCGACGGCTGCGCGAGCAATAACGATCTGGATATGTTTTCAGAAATGCGCACAGCGGCACAACTCGGCAAAGCCGTAGCGCAGGACGCGACCGCCGTTCCCGCGAACGCTGCATTGGCAATGGCAACCATAAACGGTGCCAAGGCAATGGGCTTGGACGCCGATATTGGCAGCCTTGAGGTGGGAAAATTCGCAGACCTTTGTGCCGTAGACCTTGGCAGCATCAACAGCATTCCTCTCTATGATGTTATCTCACAGCTAGTTTATTCGACACAAGCAAGCCAAGTTAGCCACGTTTGGAGTGGCGGCGAAGCCCTCCTTTGCGACCGAAAGCTCCAAACTATCGATGAGCAACAACTCAAAAGAACAACCCAAGAGTGGCAGAAGCGCGTAAAACACGTAACAGAGAAGGCTTAACAGCCTAGTTAGCCATAGCGCACACAGGACCAATCATGAGTAATGTCGACGAATTAGAGATCAAAAAATTTGAAGCACTAGCCGCCCGCTGGTGGGATCCGACGAGCGAATTCAAACCGCTCCATGAGATAAACCCACTGCGGATGGGCTTTTTGACATCGAAGACAACCCTTGCAGGAAAGCGCGTCCTCGACATCGGCTGTGGCGGCGGCATACTCGCCGAGGCGATGGCGAGACAGGGCGCCGATGTGGTCGCGATAGATATGGCGGAGGCTTCACTCGCCGTCGCCCGCCTACATCAGTTAGAAAGCAAACTCGACATAGACTACCGGCGCATTCCCGCCGAAGAATTGGCACAAGCAGAACCCGAGCAGTATGACATCGTGACATGCCTTGAAATGCTCGAACATGTACCCGACCCCAGCGCGATTGTTGCCGCCTGCTACGCGCTTGTGAAACCCGGCGGGCAAGTGTTGTTCTCGACAATTAATCGCAACCCAAAGTCGTATCTCTTCGCGATAATTGGCGCGGAATACATCTTAAACCTGCTTCCCCGGGGCACTCACGAATACGCCAAATTTATTCGCCCCTCTGAGTTAGCGAGCTGGTCACGCGACGCGGGATTAACACTGATCGAACAGAGAGGCATGACCTACAACCTCTTCTCGAAGCGTTATTCACTCGGCAACGATCTCGACGTGAACTATCTTGCCTATTATGACAAGCCTGCGCTCGAGGAAAGAGGCGCATGAATCTTGATACGTCCATAGAATGTGTTCTATTCGACCTAGACGGCACGCTTATCGACACGGCGCCAGATTTCGTCATCGCACTTAACCTGCTGCTTACACAGCAGGGAAAACAGCCATTGGATGCCCGCGTGATAACTCACACCGTGTCAGATGGCGCAAAAGCACTTGTTGCACTCGGCTTCGGTATTGACGAAAAAGCAGAAGCGTTCGCCTCTCTCCATACGCAGCTTCTCGCCCTCTATCTCGAGCAAATCGAGTCGACACAATCAACACTCTACCCTGGCATGGAAAATCTACTCGATTCACTCGAACAGGCAGGTATTCCCTGGGGAATTGTTACAAACAAGCCTCGCCTTTATGCGACTGCACTGCTTTCGCGCCTATCACTTCTCGCGCGCTGCCCTGTCTTGGTTTGCCCAGACGACGTGCGAGATAAAAAGCCCCATCCCGAGTCACTCCTTCTCGCGCTCTCGGTGTTAAAGCGAAAACCGGAGCGCTCCGTGTATATTGGAGACCATATTCGTGACATGCAGGCTGCGAAGAACGCAGATCTCATTGCTATCGCCGCCAGCTATGGCTACCTAGCCGACGGAGTCGATCCTGCCGAATGGCCTGCCGATTTCATCCTTAGCCAACCCGAGCAGTCTATTGGGCTTCTCAACTTACTGAAGTTTCGCTCATGACCTTTACCTTCGACGCAGCGCAAGATTGTCTTAACGATAAAAACATACTCATTACCGGCGCGAGCGATGGCATAGGCCGCGCTGTGGCAGCTGGGTTCTGCGCACGCGGCGCAAACGTCATAGCGCTTGGCCGTAGCCAGGAAAAACTAGAAGCGCTTTTCGATGAAATCGAAGCGAATTACCCTGGGCGATTAATCATTCATCCGCTGGATTTATCGACCGCGACGAGTGCAGAGTATGCCACCCTTGCTAGTGCACTCGGCGAGCAGTTTGACACCCTCGACGGCTTAATTCACAACGCCGCCTTACTCGGCGCGCGTAGCCCTATCGAATACTATCCCGACGGGGACTGGGATAAATTAATGCAGGTGAATGTAACTGCGCCCTTTAAATTAACCAAAGCACTGGTCCCCGCCCTCACGCGCTCGAGCGACGCAAGAGTCATTTTCACCTCATCAAGTGTTGGGCGCGTTGGGCGCGCGTATTGGGGGGCTTACGGCATTAGTAAATTTGCACTCGAAGGATTGATGCAAACGTTCGCCGAAGAAGTGGGCAACATCAGTGAGATCAGCGTCATGAGTTTTAATCCGGGCGGGACACGAACTGCAATGCGCAGAGACGCCTACCCCGCAGAAGACCCAATAACTCAGCCTACTCCCGAATCATTGCTCCCACTGTATCTCTACTTAATGAGTCCTGCTGCGAAAAAACATCACGGCCAAGCGTTGGACGCGCGCGGCTTCAAAGGCTAACGAAGCGCTGCCGGCACGAAAAAGGCTTAGGCACGCACTCAGAACTAGCGAGGAGCGGGTTCCGCTTCTTTAGGTTTTTCGACGCGCGGGTAGGCGACTTTTAAGAGCTTGTCCAAATCCTTGCGCGGTAATTCTTGAAAACGTCCTTTCGTAATCGTGCTTGGTATAAATAAGGGCCCAAAGCGCACACGCTTGAGCCGACTTACCTTCACGCCTTGCGACTCCCAAAGTTTCCGCACCTCGCGATTACGCCCCTCGAGAACGACCACGTGATACCACTGGTTTACGCCTTCACCACCAAAATGTTGAATGTCAGTAAACCTGCACATGTTGCCATCGATCATCACGCCATCGTGCATCTGCTGCACCATTTCTTTACTCACGTCGCCGAGCACACGCACAGCATATTCGCGCTCGATTTGCGCACTTGGGTGCATCAAACGATTCGCGAGTTCGCCATCCGTGGTAAACAACAGAAGCCCACTGGTGTTAATATCCAGACGTCCAATCGCAACCCAGCGCCCGTGTTTAATCGACGGAAGGCGGTCAAAGACAGTCGGCCTTCCCTCGGGATCTTTGCGAGTACACACCTGATCCTCGGGCTTATTATAAAGAATCACTCGACGTTCATGATTCGATTTCAACTGTGCTGCGACCTTTTTTCCGTCGACGACAATCTTATCGTCTTCGTCTACGCGGTCTCCGATCTTGGCAGTAACTCCGTTGACCTTAACCCGCCCTTTTTCGATCCACGTCTCGGCCTCGCGCCGCGAGGCAAATCCTGCGCGCGCCATGACTTTTTGTAATTTTTCAGACATACAATCTACTCGATTGGGACGGCATCATCAGACTCGCCCTCGGGTTCTTCGGAACTCAGTTGTCCTACATTTCTCTCGCCAGCAATTGCCTCGCCTAAGCGCGAAGGATCACCGCCTAGGTCTTGTTCTAAGGCTGCGAGTGCTTCGTCTAGTTCAGCGAAGTTTAGCATGATCATTCTCTTCGTCAGCCTCTTCGTCATCCTCTTCGTCATTCTCTTCGTCCTGCAACTCGGGTCGCCCATTAGGATGGAGAATCTCATCAAGAGGTTTCTGCGAGAGCGCGATGGCTTCCTCCTCGGCGAGCAACTCCGCTTTCTCGTCATCGCTTAATTCTATGCTGGCATCGTCTTCAGCATTCTCTGGCATCTCCAACACACGAGCCCCAGCAAGTTCTGCCTCAAAACCTAAATCCTTCGCACCACCGTCGATATCGCGTATCTCTGATAGCGCCGGCAACTGCTGTAAACTTTCGAGATTAAAATAGTCAAGAAACTGTTTTGTTGTTGCAAACATCGAAGGGCGGCCCGGTACATCTCGCTGTCCCACTACCCTAATCCACTCTCTGTCTAACAAGGTACGGATAATATTCGAGCTAACCGCAACGCCGCGAATTTCTTCAATATCGCCGCGCGTAATTGGTTGCCTGTAAGCGACGAGCGCAAGCGTTTCGAGCAGCGCTCGCGTGTAGCGCGGTGGCCGCTCTTCCCAGAGTTTACCTACCCACTCCGCTAATTCTTGCTTGACCTGAAACCGATAACCCGAGGCGACTTTAGTAAGCTCAAAACCCCGGTCACCGCATTCTTCATCGATACGCGCGAGCACGCCGAGCAACTCATCGTTCTCGGGACGCTCTTCTTCATTGAACACCGCTGCAATACTCTCTAATGGCAGAGGCCGGCCCGCTGCGAGGAGTAATCCTTCGATAATCATCTTTACTTTATTATCTACATCGTTCATTCAGTTCAAATTCCTAGTAACGCGCGTCGCGCTCGTCTTCTTGATCACGCTCTCGATCGCCCTCTTGCTTACCATCAAGATCGTCATCAAGATCATCATCGAAATCACTCGTTAGCACCGGCTGCTCGCTTAACGTCCGCGCCTTGACGTGAATAGGCGCAAACGGTTCGCTCTGAACGATCTCGATCATGCTCCCTTTCAACAATTCCATTATGGCCAGAAAAGTAACGACTACCCCGAGCCTTCCCTCTTCTCTGATGAGGAGCGACGACAAGGGGACAAATTTTTTGTCGTTGATGCGAACCAGTAGCTCCGACATTTTTTCTCGAGTCGACAGCGTCTCGCGATGAATTTGATGGCTGCCAAACATGTCTGCGCGGCGCAATACCTGCGCGAGAGAGACGAGGACATCTTTCAAGTCAACATCTGGATCGATAGTCACGCGCTCCATTTTAGGTGGCGTGGCTATTGCTCTATGGAAGTCACGATTCATTCGTGGCAACTCATCTAACTGAGCTGCTGCTTTTTTGAAACGTTCGTACTCTTGTAAGCGCCTTATTAGCTCCATGCGAGGATCGTCTTCCTCGGCCTCGAGATCCTCTTGCCGAGGCAACAACATCCTCGATTTGATCTCGGCAAGCATAGCTGCCATCACCAAATACTCGGCGGCAAGCTCGAACTGACTAGACTCCATCAGCTCCACATAAGCCATATACTGGTCAGTAATTTCGGCGACATTAATATTAAGGATATCGATATTTTGTTTTTTGATTAGGTACAACAGAAGGTCGAGCGGCCCCTGAAAGGCCTCAACCAATATCTTTAGCGCGTCGGGTGGGATATAGAGATCTTTCGGGATCTCGTTAAATGCCTCGCCATCGATCAACGCGAACGGAATGTGCTGTTCTTCCATCAAACTCGATTGTCCTTATTCTCTAAATCGCGTGAGCAGCGCAGGCTACCAACTTGTCAGTCCCATCGCGCTGCGCACATCATGCAACGTCTCACGCGCTGTTTCGCGTGCTGCCTCGCAACCTTCAGCGATAATCGAACGCACAACATCAGGGTCTTTCTCGTACTGCGCTGCGCGCAGCTGAATAGGCTCTAATTCAGCAATAATCGCATCGCTCAACGGCTTCTTGCATTCGAGGCAACCAATACCAGCACTCCGGCAGCCTGCATTGACCCAGTCCTTGGTGGCCTCATCAGAATAAACCTCGTGCAACTGCCACACGGGGCACTTACTGGGGTCGCCCGGGTCGGTCAATCGCACACGCGCTGGATCGGTAGGCATTGTGCTAATTTTTTTTGCGATAAGCTCAAGTGGTTCACGCAGCGTGATCGTATTGTCATAGGACTTGGACATTTTCTGCCCATCGAGCCCCGGCATTTTCGATGCAGGCGTGAGAAGCGCTTGCGGCTCTGCGAGAATCATTTTGCCGCCGCCTTCTAAAAAGCCAAACAGGCGCTCTCGGTCGCCCAACGAAATGTTTTGTTGCTCGCGAAGCAGTGCCTGCGCTTTCTCCAAAGCCTCGTGATCACCCTGCTCTTGAAAGGCGGTCCGAAGGTTATTGTAAAGACGAGCAGACTTCTTACCCATCTTCGCAATGGCAGCCTCTGCAGCAGCTTCGAAACCCGGCTCTCTTCCGTACATGTGATTGAAGCGCCTGGCGGTCTCTCGCGTGAGTTCAACATGGGCAACTTGGTCTGCGCCCACCGGGACGTGACCCGCGCGATAAATCAGGATGTCAGCCGCTTGCAGCAAGGGATAGCCTAGGAAGCCGTAAGTATCTAGCTCCTTTTCATGCAATTTTTCTTGCTGATCTTTATAACTCGGCACGCGCTCAAGCCATCCGAGCGGAGTGAGCATGGAAAGCAGCAGGTGGAGTTCGGCGTGCTCTGGCACACGCGACTGAACGAAAAGTGACGCCGAACCAGGATTCACGCCAACGGCCAACCAATCGATCACCATATCTAACACATTGTTTTCGAAAATTGTCGCATCGCCGTAGTGGGTCGTCAGCGCATGCCAGTCGGCAACAAAGAAAAAACACTCGTATTCGTGCTGTAACTTAACCCAATTGTTAAGCACACCATGCATATGCCCCAAGTGAAGGCGACCTGTGGGCCGCATACCCGATAACACGCGCTGCTGTGAATCTACTGTGGACAAACTCTTCTCCGACTGCTTGAATCAATTAAAAACTAGTATACCTACTCACGGCTAGGCTAGAAACTCACTAGCATCACCGCCGCCCTCACGCATCAGGCTAGGCACTCCTTCTGTCAGGTCAAGCATCGTTGTTGGTATCTCGCTACAGCTCCCCCCATCGACGATGAGATCGACGTGTTTGCCTATCAGCGCTCGCATCTCGTAGGGATCGAGTAATGGCCCTTCTGCGTCGGGCAAGATAAGGCTTGTAGTCAACAGCGGTTCGCCCATCTCTGCGAGAATCGCAAGGGCAATGGCATTATCAGGCACTCGCAGCCCGATGGTTTTACGCTTCGGATGCATTAGCCGCTTAGGCACCTCGGGGCTCGCCTTTAGAATAAACGTAAACGGGCCCGGTGTTAGCGCTTTTAGCAACCGAAAGGCGCTGTTGTTAACCTGCGCATAGACCGCAAGCTCCGACAAGTCGCTGCACATCAGCGTAAAGTTATGCTTATCAGATAAACCGCGAAGCCGGCGAATGCGCTCCAAGGCGGACTTGTCCCCCAGATGACATCCGACCGCGTAGGTCGAATCGGTCGGGTAGACAACGACGCCGCCGTTGCGCAGTGATTCTGCAATCTTCCTAATCGACCGACCATCTGGATTTTTTGGATGAATTTCTAAGTAATCGCTCATATTTCTCGCTCTC
>ENA-OQVM01001286-OQVM01001286.1-marine-metagenome-genome-assembly--contig:-NODE-1286-length-33764-cov-7.572209_pt1 | contig 33764 bp, 24 predicted proteins | sample MGYA00237776_ERZ505498 | MGnify/ENA primary metagenome ERZ505498 (study PRJEB26159, sample SAMN06265151) | marine metagenome | isolation source: Helgoland LTER site | place: Germany:Helgoland, sampling...
TGCAGACATTGCAATGCACGAGAAAGATACTTTTGCCGCATTAGTAAAGCGCGTTGCTCCGGCAGCTGCTGCACAAGCCGCTTAAGAAACGATCCAAAGGCCGCTAACCGCCTCCGGGAGACCTTAATAGAGTGTTCTTCCCGCAGGCTAGTGGCTGACAATTGTTAGAAAAGGGAAGAACATAGTTCTTCCTTTTTTTTGTGCCGCCTTATTTGTAAAGGACAAGCAGCGTGTGTGAATAATAGGCAGCGCAAAAAGACCATTTAGGACAATACGATGGATATTGAAAACATACTCAAGCGCGGGCGCGAAGCCACTGAAAACGCGGCAGACCTGCGCGCCTTAGATGATGTTCGTGTGGCTTATCTCGGCAAAAAAGGTGAGCTCACCAGCTTGCTTAAAAGCCTGGGACAGGTTGATGCAGGTGAGCGACCTAAAGTAGGCGCAAAAATCAACGAAGCTAAAGTTGCACTGCAAGAGGATCTGGCTGCGCGCAAGGACACCCTTGAGCAGGCAGCGTTGAGTACGTCGCTATTGGCGGAAAAAGTGGATGTCTCTCTGCCTGGTAGACGGCCTGCCACAGGTGGCCTGCACCCGGTAACTCAAGCCATGTATCGTATTGAAGAAATTTTTACCGGCGCAGGTTACGAAGTAGTCAGCGGGCCAGAAGTTGAAAACGACTATTACAACTTTGAAGCTCTGAATATTCCTAGCCATCACCCGGCGCGTGCCATGCACGATACCTTTTATTTTGGTGACGGCACGCTTTTACGCACTCACACTTCGCCTAGCCAAGTGCACACCATGGAAAAGCAAGATCCGCCCATTCGAGTGATCTGCCCTGGTCGTGTGTATAGACGAGATTCAGATTTAACCCACAGCCCCATGTTCCATCAAGTGGAAGGATTGGTTGTGGATGAGGGCATTAGCTTTGCGGATCTAAAAGGCACGGTCATCGATTTTCTCCAGCGTTTCTTTGAGAAAGAGCTAGAAGTGCGTTTTCGCCCCTCTTATTTTCCCTTCACCGAACCCTCTGCTGAGGTAGATGTGCAGTGCGTACACTGCTTAGGTAAAGGCTGCCGGGTGTGCAGTAACACCGGTTGGTTAGAGGTGATGGGCTGCGGCATGGTGCACCCCAACGTACTGAATATGGCAAACATTGATACCGAAGTTTATTCGGCATTCGCCTTTGGCTTTGGTGGCGATCGTTTGGCTATGCTGCTTTATGAGGTCGACGATCTGCGGCTGTTTTTCGAGAACGATTTGCGCTTCTTGCGCCAGTTCAACTAAGGATTAGCGCACATGAAATTTAGTGAAGCGTGGTTACGACAGTGGGTTAATCCAAGTTTGGATAGCGCAGAATTATTACATCAAATGACCATGGCGGGACTTGAGGTAGATGGCACCGAACCGGCGGCCAAAGTCTTTAGCGGCGTGGTTGTGGCGCAGATTCAATCTGCCGAGCAACACCCAGATGCCGACAAGCTCAGAGTTTGTCAGGTTTCAGACGGTTCGGATGTGTTCCAAGTGGTATGTGGTGCGCCCAATGCACGCGCAGGACTCATTACGGCATTCGCCAAAGTAGGCGCAGTGCTCCCCGACAACTTCAAAATTAAGAAAGCCAAGCTTCGCGGCGTAGAGTCCTTTGGCATGTTGTGTAGTGCCGAAGAAATAGGCTTGGGCGAAGAAAACGACGGCATTATTGAGTTACCCGATCACTCAGAGATAGGCGCAGATTTGGCCAGCATCGCAGGCGCAGATTTGCCCTTAGACGACCTCACGGTGGATGTTGATCTGACCCCCAATCGCGGTGACTGCTTGTCTCTTAAAGGCCTGGCCCGGGAAGTAGGGGTGCTGAACAACTTAGAAGTCACGTATCCGCAAATTCCAGCAGTAGCGCCGCAAATCGACAGCACGTTTCCTATTGAGGTTGTGGCTGGCGAGCAATGCCCAAGGTATTTAGGGCGCGTTATTGAAGGAGTAGATCTGAGTCAGCCATCACCGCAATGGCTAACCGAACGGTTAAGACGTTGTGGCTTGCGCAGCATTGATCCTGTGGTGGATGTCACCAATTACGTGTTGATCGAACAAGGTCAGCCCATGCATGCTTTCGACTTAAGTCGCTTGCAAGGTGGCATAACTGTGCGCATGGCTCAGCCGGACGACAAGTTGACCCTGCTCAGCGGTCAGGAAGTTGAGTTAGATGCAAAAACTTTAGTGATTGCCGACGGTTCCGGCCCAGTGGCCATGGCTGGCGTAATGGGCGGCGAGCATTCAGGCGTAAATACTGACAGCAAAGACATTTTCTTTGAGTGCGCGTTTTTCTCACCACTGGCTATTGCAGGTACCGCAAGACGCTATGGACTGCACACAGACGCCTCGCACCGTTACGAGCGCGGTGTAGATTCACAGCTGCAACACCAAGCATTAGAGCGGGCGACACAGATACTCATAGACATTACCGGTGGTCGTCCCGGACCCATCACTGAAGCCCTCAGTGAGCAGCACCTGCCTAACATTGCGCCTATTACGTTGCGCGAAGGCAAAATCAACAGCCTGTTGGGTATTGATATTGATCCAACTCAGGTAGATGAAGCACTGGCACGTTTAGATTTTACCGTGCACAGTCGCGAGCCAGTCGATAGTGGGTTGGCTTGGCAGGTGACACCGCCAAGTCATCGCTTTGATATCGCTTTAGAAGCAGATCTAATTGAAGAGATCTGCCGGATTTACGGCTACAACAATATTCCCAGCAGTCAGCCCGTTATTCGTCTGCCGCTGGCGACCGTGCCATTGCAGACGCATAGCGAACCACAACTGAAGCGCCAGCTTGCGGGCTTAGGCTTTCAAGAAGTAGTGACCTATAGCTTTATAGACCCAGCGATGCAAAAGTTGTTTGATCCTGAGATTGAGCCGTTGATGTTGGTTAACCCAATGTCTTCAGAGCTGTCGGTCATGCGTACAACCTTGCTCACAGGTTTGGTGGATGCAGCAAAGAAAAATATTTCGCGCCAGCAAACCAGCGGCCAACTGTTCGAGGTAGGCTTAGTGTTTGATACAGGTTCTATGGCGTCACAAAATAAAGAACTGGTCCAAAAGGTGAAAGTTGGCGGCCTACTATGGGGTCGTAGAGAAGACGAAAACTGGTGTGAAACATCAGACAAAGTCGACTTCTTCGATGCGAAAGGCAATGTTGAAGCGCTGTGTTCATGGGCCGGGATAACGGTGGAAGCAGCGACGACAAATGACGTGGCCCTGCACCCAGGCCAGAGCGCACAACTCACCTTAGCCGGTGAAGTGGTTGGGCGAATTGGACGCCTGCATCCAAGCCTTGAGAAAAAGTTGGGTCTGCCCGAAGTCTTCGTGTTTGAGCTAGATGGGCAAGCTATGATGTCGCGCCCAAGTCGGCGTCATCAAGGCGTGTCTAAGTTTCCATCGGTGCGTCGAGACCTAGCCATTGTTGTAGAGCGCAGCGTCACCGCCAGCGAAGTAGTTGCTACCGTCAGTAATGTGCTGAATGAAAATTGCGTGGACATCATGTTGTTTGACGTATACCAAGGTGAAGGTATTGATTCTACTGAAAAAAGTTTGGGTCTAGGGTTGACGTTACAAAGTCAAACGACCACCCTTACTGAAGAAGAAATCAACGCATTGGCTGAGCAAGCAATCAACGCTCTGGCAGATAAGTATCAAGCTAGACTGCGCTGATTGAAAAGCATTTGTTGCAGAATTTTAAGGACGGATTTTGGGCGCACTGACAAAAGCCAAAATGGCAGACCAACTTTTTGATGAGTTGGGATTGAACAAGAGAGAAGCGAAAGAGTTAGTTGAATTGTTTTTTGACGAAGTTCTAGACTCCTTGGAAGCCAATGTGCAGGTTAAGTTATCGGGCTTCGGTAATTTTGATCTGCGCGAAAAAGCAGAGCGCCCGGGCCGCAACCCCAAAACTGGCGAAGAAATTCCAATCACCGCGCGGCGCGTGGTGACCTTTCGGCCAGGCCAAAAACTCAAAGCGCGGGTAGAAGCCTACGCTGGCGAGTCCACTGAATACGACAACGGACAGTAATGTTAGAAGCAAGTAACAACAATGAACTGCCCGCAATTCCAGGCAAACGCTATTTCACCATTGGTGAGGTCAGCACGTTGTGTGATGTTAAGCCCCACGTACTGCGTTACTGGGAGCAAGAGTTTCCTCAGCTAAAACCTACCAAGCGCCGAGGTAACAGGCGTTACTATCAGCGCCAAGACGTTATTATTATCCGCCAAATTCGCGGCCTGCTTTACGAGCAGGGGTTCACCATTGGTGGTGCTAGGCTGCAATTGGGCAGTGAAAGTGCTCAAGAGGACATTACTCAGTCGGGTATGTTGGTGAAGCAACTGATCACTGAGTTGGAAGACGTTTTGCGCGTCTTAAAAGCCTGATCTCTAGGCGCGCTGTGGTCCTCCTTTAAAAGCGATCAGTGAACAAGGGAAGATGTACCGCGATGGGTCACCACACCTTATGAAGCGCTATCTGAGCCTGCTATTACATTTCGCAGCACTAACGGCTGCGCCGCTCCAAATTGCTACTGCAGCCCCTTCCGAACTGCCCATCGCTTCCCAAATACTCGAATACGATGCTTTATTGAGCACTCTTAATGCGGGCACCTTAACTCTGGAAATAACAGAGTTTGAAGACAAGTACGAAATACTCGGGCGTTTCAAGTCTTCCCGCGCGCTGAGCAAGTACTACACATGGAATGGATTGTTTGCAGCGAAAGGCCACTGGGAGGAGGGCGCGCGGCAAACAGACGGCTACTTTGTGCGCAGTGAAGGGTCAGATGATCGTTTCAAAATGGTGGTTTTATCCAAGCGCGAAGTGCGCCTGTTGGATGGCATTGACGAGGAATTTACAACCCTCGCCCGGCCCGGAGGCACCGACCTAATCAGTGGTCTATTTTTTAGCCCGGGATGTTACGCAGGTAGTCTACTGCATGATGGTGAAGATTTTTATCCAGTCAAAACCATTAAGAGAAAGTTGACTAAGCTGGGTCAAAGCGACCTTCACGTGTCGGGTAAGGCTCAGGAGTGCGTCTATCGAGTGTCAGACAGAAAGCAGCGGAAGCGTAAAATTTACGTCACCCAGGTGCAGCAACAGGGTATGACCGTTGCGGCAAAGATCCGCGTTGCTATTTCTTTCTTTCCTGATCCAACCTTTAGACTACGACGACAATATTCCACAAATTGAAGAACTTGCCTTTCCCAAGGCCTTGGCATCCGTTATTATTCGCGGCCTCGGGGCGTAGCGCAGCCTGGTAGCGCACTTGACTGGGGGTCAAGTGGTCGCAGGTTCAAATCCTGCCGTCCCGACCAATTCAATATCCCACCACATCTCATACTGCCCTTAAGTCCCTATTCTTATTGACATTATTCCAATAAAAACACATCTTGGATGCCAACGGAAGTCATGGGATACCCCCTCCCTTTGGGGGTACAAAGGGGGGTATATCTGTCACTAGCTAAACAGATACCCCCATTGGGTAAGAGATGAAACTGACCGCATCGCAAATTAAATCAGCAAAAGCCACAAATAAGCCTATCAAGCTAGCAGACGGGCGGGGTCTCTACGTGCACGTGAAGCTGAATGGCGCTAAGTACTGGCGTTTAAAGTATCGGTTTGCTGGGAAAGAAAAGTTACTAGCGTTAGGGGTCTTCCCTGCCGTGAGTTTGGCCCAAGCAAGATTACTTTGTGCCGAGGCTAAAGCTCTGCTGGCAGCAAATCGTGACCCCAGTTTAACGAAGCAGATCCAAAAAAAATTATTACAAAACAAAAGCCAAGACACTTTTGAAGCAGTAGCGAATGAATGGTTTGCTGCAAAAATAGCTGACAAATCTGAAAGTTATAAAGCGCGAACTTGGCGGATTTTAGAAAAGGATCTCTTTCCGCGTATTGGTCAGATATCAGCAGGCGATCTAACTGGGCAAATGCTACTTGCAGCATTGCGCGCAATCGAAGTACGCACGATAGATATCGCCCATCGAGCTAAACAAACAGCCAGCCAGGTTATGCGCTATGCCGTAGCGACTGGTCGTGCTGATCGCGACATAGCGGCAGATCTTACTGGCGCGTTAAAACCACGCTCTGTTAAACATGCGGCCACACTTCTCGACCCCTCAGAGATTGGGCAGCTTCTTCGCAGCATTGACGCTTATTCAGGATCACTTATTGTTAAGTCAGCTCTTCAGCTTTCACCGCTTTTATTCGTTCGCCCTGGCGAGTTGCGAACCATGGAGTGGAAGGAACTTGATTGGGAAACCGCGCGTTGGGAAATACCTGCTGAAAAAATGAAAATGCGCCAGCCGCATATCGTTCCCTTGGCCAGTCAGAGTTTGGACGTGCTAAGGCGGATACATCCCCTAACTGGGCGTGGTGATTATGTCTTTCCATCCGCTCGCAAAGGGGGCAGGCCGCTCAGCGATAATGGTGTTCGCACTGCGCTACGTTCGCTTGGCTACACCAATGAGCAGATAACGCCGCATGGCTTCAGGGCTATGGCCCGCACGCTGCTGGATGAGGAGCTTAAGTATCGCGTCGATTACATCGAGCATCAGTTGGCTCACGCAGTGAAAGACCCTTTGGGGCGCGCTTACAATCGCACGAAACATTTGAGCGAAAGGGAAAAGATGATGCAGCGTTGGGCGGATTATTTGTATGGGTTAAAGGCTAAGAACGACGACTGACGTTTTCAGTTTGATAAAGTACCAATTAGGTAGATAAGTACTTTAAACCACATTTCCCCCAGATTGCCAAAGTATCTTGATGACGCTCTCTTTCATCTCAGAGAGTCAGGGAGTTAGTTTTCGGCGGAAGTTGGTCAACGTCTTAGTGGCCCACCAAGCCAAGCCGCATTGGCACTGAATCCGGTTCGGTGATTGACTATTTTTTTTTTGCAGGAACAGAGGTTTCTGCAACACAGTACCGCGTGGAACAGGAAATGCTATCAGATCACTACGGGGTTTCGGCGGTGTTTCGTTATGAAGCGGGTAACTGCCTGCACACAGACTAATTTCTACTATTGCGTTCATGCGTTGATTTAAGTGATGTGCGCAATGGCGCATGCATCACTCGCAGAACACAAGCAATTGATCTATCTTTCTAATCTGATCCCTTGAATCGTTCTAAGGAATATCGACATTAAAACACATCAAAGAAGATTTGGTCGTCAGGCACGGCCTGGTTTTTTAACATAGATGTTGTTGCGTCGATCATCAAAGGGGGGCCGCACAGATAGTAGTCCAAGGCAGAGGGGCAGGGGTGTGCTGCTAGATATTTTTTTGACACAACATCATGAATAAATCCCGAGTGAGCGCGAATATTATGCACTTCGCTTTGTTCGGAAAACGCCACTTCAAAACTGAAATTTGCATGTTTCTTCTCGAGCGCTAAAAAGTAGTCCTGGTAAAACAGTTCCTGCGGACTCCTGGCGCCATACCAAAAGCTCAATTTTCGTTGCGTATTTTCTGTCTCTAGCCAGTGGGAAATATGCGAGCGCAGCGGCGCCATGCCGGCGCCACCGCCAATGTAGATCATCTCCCGAGGCGAGTGCCGGGGATGGAAATTACCCATAGGGCCTCTCGCCGTCACTGTGTCGCCAGGTTTTAAGTTGAAAGCGTAAGAAGAGCCAGTGCCTGCCGCACAATCCAATCCGTTCGGCGGCAAGGCTATTCGAATATTAAATTTCAAATGCTCTGACATATTGGGGTTGTTAGCAATGGAATAGTTACGAAAGGACGGGGTCTCATTATTCGCGATAAGATTAAACAGCTCCATTCTTCTCCAGGTATCAATAAAGGTATCGCTTATGGCCAGCTGTGAAAATGCCAGGTTGAACGAGGGAATTTCCAATTGTAGGTAATCACCCGGTGTGAACTTAAATTTTTGCGAGTCAGTTTTTGGTCTGAGAATAAGTTCTTTGATAAACGTAGCAACGTTAAGGTTGCTCACGACTTCATAATCTAAGGTACCGTGGTCAGCGGTAGGATGTTGTGGCTTAGGTTGTATGTATAACATCCCGTGTCGGTTTTGCACGGGATATGTGTTCAGGCGAACGCAGGCGGGCCCTCGCTTTACTCCGCCATTACGAATATCAAAACGAGCGTTGTGTTTTGGGCATTCAATAATATTGCCGTTTAGCCTGCCATCAACCAGGTGGGTATTGCCGTGACTACAAATACCGTCCGTGCAAAAAAACTGATCATCGGTAGTGCGGTAAATTGAGTAGGTGTGATGGTCAAAATCAAAGCGAACGATATCTTCCGGCAACAGAGCATGGGCGGGGCAGGCTGATATCCAGAGACCGTTATAGTTTGCCACCGTATTGTGGAAGCAAACACTTTCCTTCTGTTGGTCAGTGGCAATAACAGAATCTGGAACTGTTTTACGAACATAGAAACCAGGGTCTTTTCTTTGTTGCAATAGGGCGGGAATAATTTCTCGATAAGCGGCCAAGGTACTGTTATAGGGTTTCGGGCAGTCTGCTTTGATTAACTCATGCAGTTTAGGCAGGGCGTGATAAGGCACCATTGGGAACATGTGGTGTTCGAGGTGGTAGTTCATGTTCCAATATAAAAAACGAAGCAGGGGATTCATGTAGATGGTACGGGTATTAAGACGATGATCCAGTACGTTTTCAGCCAGGCCGGCATGTTGAGTGATGCCAAAAAATTGAGCCAAGGGGCGACCGTATAAACTGGGCAAGCCTATTAATATCAATGGCAGTATGGACATACTGTAAACACTTGCGATTATTACCAGAGCGTAAATTGCAATATAAATCCGTGCTTTGAAGAATATGGTTTTGTGTTCGGTCGCGGGAATATAGCTTGCTTCTTCCGCCTCTAATCTGCCGATGCAGTGTAACAACATTTTACTCACCTCCTTCGGCACACTTCTTAGCCCAAAAACTTGCAGGAGTAAATTCCTAATACTGGGTGGTCGAGGCACCGCAATCTCGGGATCCCGGCCTACTATTATCGTATCGCTGTGGTGTCGCGTGTGACTCCAACGCCAGACCGTAGATTCTCTGAAAATCATAAACGACGCTATTTCGTAGAGAATATTATTCAGCCAATCTGTTTTGAAAGCAGTTCCATGAGAGCTTTCGTGCCACCGAGAATCTGAAACCGAGCCATAAAGAATACCGTACACGGAAATGGGCACGATGACCCACAAACTTCCCCATAACATCACTAAGCTATAGGCACTCATGGCTAAGAGCGAAAACCAAATCAGCGTATCCCTGATGGCCGGTCCATCTCGACGGACCAAAAGTTTGCGCATGTCTTCGCGCGCTACCTCGCAGGTATACCAGTTCGCATTCGCGAGACCGCTACTGATGGCATTAGCCGTTTGCGTACTGATCAGGCTGTAGTTATTTATTGTTTTAAGGTTTGTCATTGCTTGCCGTTGCTGATTCTTCGCGTATTTATAGTGGAAACCAGCCCGGTGTAATCCCGGTAGAGGTCTTTGGATTAGTTGTGCGATCTTTGTCGGTCCGTTCTGCGTTAGTTGAGCAAGACCGACTAGATTTGATACACACCCTTAAAACACCATGCGTGCAAGGCTTTCAACTACACAGGCCGGTTTTTCCTGGCCTTGTATTTCCACGGTGATCTCCGACATGGTTTCAACCATACCGCCTTTAATAACGGCAGATTTTAGTTCCGTTTGGCTTCTAATCATGCTTCCAACGGGTACTGGCGACGGGAATCGGACCTTGTTAAAGCCATAGTTAATAGTAAGTTTCTGACCTTCTATACTTTTTTTTGCGTCTTGTACCGTACTAGTGCGTCCGATTACGCCAAGAATTGAAAGGGTTAATTGTCCGTGTGCAATGGTGCCACCAAACGGCCCCTTTTTTGCGCGTTCAACATCGATGTGAATCCACTGGTGGTCACCCGTTGCTTCGGCAAATTTGTTAACCATTTCCTGGGTCATTTCAACCCAATCAGCCTCGGGACTTTTTTCACCAATACGGGATTGCATGATTTTTAGTGCGTTTTCAAGATTAGACATAAATGAATCCTTAGAGATAGGGTTATTGTTTACGAAGTGGACAAGTTCAGGTCTTGGCTAGGTATATCATTAGGATTTCTTTCACTTTTTTTTATTGTCGCTAACTGTTGCTGAATACCTTCAAGGGTTTGCTTATCGATCTTATAACCGGTGTAAATCAGCGCCGCGATGAGTCCCCAAACCATTGCAAACGGGCCGTCAATTAACCCAAGGGCAAAAATTTTATCTGGAGGAATTTCGCTGGCGGCAACGCCTATTGGAAATTCAACCGCATCAAGAGCGATACCAGCAACGATGTGGCCAATGCCATTGGTTACCTTCGCAAAGAAGGTGCGTGCCGAATAGAATATGCCTTCTTGCCGACGGCCGGTTTTGAGCTCATGCTCGTCGGCAATATCAGCCAATGCTGACATCACACTAATGTTGAGAATGGAGCCGCAAGATGCGGCTATCGTGGTCCAGAAAACCACAAACGCGACCAGAGTATAGGTGGAGTTGTCAGGCGCAGCGTCAAACAAACGTAAGGTCACCGCCATTGACCATGCAACGCTTAAACCGGCCGAAGTAGCCACGATCGCCCAGCGTTTCTCAAAGCGTTTATGTAATGCTGCGGCGGTTAAAAAACCAATCGCGTAGCCGAAGACATTGCCGAGAATCAGCCAGCCCATTTGGTCGTCGGTAAATTGCCAATAAAAAGTGCCCATATAGAGGGTGAGCGTTTCATGGGTACCAATGGTGATAGATAAGGCGAATAAACCCAGCAGTAGGTAAACGTAGTTTTTATTTTTAAGAGTACCGGCTATCTCTCGAAACAACTGTCTTAGACTAAATGGTGGTAGGTCATCGGGCACTTTACTCATCCGGGCTATTTGTCCTCGAGTAGCGAATGCCGAACTGAGCATGAAAACCATGATTAAACTGCAACAAAAAATCACGATAGGCGAATAAGCTGCCTGGTTCGTACGACCATCATCAAAGGCTGGAAAAATAACAAACCAAACCACCACGTGCATAATAATTACGCCAAGGTAGCTAAAAATGCTGTTGTAGCTCATCACCTTGGTACGCTCGATATAATCGTTTGTCAGTTCCGCGCCAAAGGCGAGGTGTGGTACGGCAAATAAGGTGGTGCATATACGCATCAATACGGTAAATAACGCAAACCAGACAAACAACTCCATATCCGTTAGCCCCAATGGCGGGTTGAAAATAAAATAGAGAGTTAAAATAAGTGGCACTGGTGCGGCAAACATGAACGGATGTCGTCTGCCCAGTTTCGAAACCCAGCGGTCTGATATGGAGCCCATGAGAGGGTCACTGATCGCATCTGATAGGATGCCTATAGTGACCGCCGCTGCGGTTAAGGTGCCGGATAAGCCCATAACTTGCGTGTAATAGAAAAAGGTCAGGGCGTTAAATATCCAGTTGGTGACCGCTTCTCCTGATGTACCAATGCCAAATGCCAATTTTGTAGACATGGCTACGGTGGATTTACTCATTTATTTAACTTCCTCTAAAGCAAAGTCCCTTCCTAGCTCTGTGCTAATTTGTGCTGCGCGATTTCAATAAAAAAGTTTCATGGTTGACACTTCTTCACGTGATATGACAGACTTTAGCAACTAATGACACCGGTGTCATTATTTTTGGTTCGATATAAATTTAATTACATTGTTATAGAAGGGGAAGAGAGTGAATAGAAATAGACCACGTTTTAAATACAGTAAACTGTTCATGGGCGTTTCGGTTTTTGCCTTGCTAAATCTGCCGCTCGCTTTGACCAGCTATGCTGCAGACCAGGGTTCTGAGTCCGCCGGTGTACTCGAAGAGGTAACAGTGACTGCAAGAAGGCGCAGCGAAAATTTGCAAGAGGTGCCGATAGCCGTTAGCGTTATTACCGATGAACTAATTCAGGATGCCGGACTTACTGACATTAAAGAATTACAGTTTTTGAATCCAAGTTTAACGCTAAGAGATGGTAACGTTGACCGCGGTGTAGGATTTGTGATGCGCGGTGTCGGTACTCGATCGTTTAACACCGGTATTGAGCCCAGTGTAAATGTTGTTATTGATGGTGTGGTTAATGGCATCCAGGCGCAAAATATTGCCGATCTTGCTGATATTGAACGAATCGAAATATTGCGTGGGCCGCAGGGTACTTTGTTTGGTAAGAACTCAACCGCTGGTGTAGTCAGCATTACAACCAAGGCACCTAGCGAAGAGTTAGAAGGCAATTTGTCGGTGGGTTACGGTAGCAACGAAGAAGTAAAAATTAAAGGCACTATATCCAACAGCTTAAGCGATAACGTGGGAGCCCGGCTTAGTTTTTACTCAAACAGCACTGATGGCTACCTCGACAATGTGAGCACAGGTCCAAAGAATGAAATTGACGAGTACGGACTACGTGGCAAGGTTGTATTTAACATGTCAGACGATAGCAGTTTACGCGTTACTGCCAATTACTCTGACCGAGACTCTAATTGTTGCTACTGGGTTGCCAGGGTCGCCGCGCCGGACAGTGGGTTCGCCAACAGAATCGCTCCGGTCATCGCCAGTGAAACCAATAACGAAATTAATCTTGCCAATGATTTCTCGCAATTCAACGATATAACTAGCACGGGTATTTCTGTTCAATATGACAGCGCATTCAATGCTTTTGATTTAGTCGCAATTGCCGCTTGGAGTGATTGGGAGAGTGACGTTAATACTGACGTGGATAGCAGTCCAGTCGACCTGATAGATATCAATGGCGGTTTATTTACTTCACAACACAAAACCTTTGAGCTGCGCTTGCAAAGCAATGGCTCAACCGAACTGCAGTGGCTAGCTGGCTACTTTTACGCCGATCAGTTTAACGATGGCAAGCAGGACATTGGCAGTTTCACTTCACTACTGCTGGGTAACCCGGAAACACCTTCGAACTTTGGCACCTTAACGGAATTCGAACAGGATATTACCAATTGGGCTGTGTTCGGCGACCTTACTTTTGCTGTTAGCGAGACTGTAGATCTAACCGTGGGTGTGCGTTATTCAGACAAGAAAGGCGATGGGCAGACGCAAAATTCTGCGCTGCCAGGCTTCGATGCAGCGGCTTTCTTCCGGCCACCATCGGCACTGCAAAAAAGGAGTGTGGATGATGATAATGTATCCGGGAGGGTGATCGTTCGATGGCGTCCCGGCTCTGAGACAATGGTCTATGCCTCCGCGACACGTGGTTATAAGGGGCCAGGTTTACTCGAAGCGCAAGTAGAGGATGTCGATGCTGAAATTCCTACCAGCTTTGAGTTAGGTGTCAAAAGCAACTTTCTTGATCAACGTTTAAGAGTGGCGGCGACCCTGTTCAAAACTGATTATGCCGATTTTCAGGCGCAAAGCCTGGCGCTGGATGAAGCCGGCGACCCGAAGTTCTTTTTTAACAACGCCGATGAGTTAGAGACCTCTGGACTAGAGCTGGAGTTTGATTTCCTGGCGACATCAAACCTGATGTTATCAGCCCAGTTGGCGGTGATTGATGCAGAGTTTACTGACTTTGATAACGCGCCGTGTTATGCCGGCCAGACCGAAGCACTGGGTTGTTCAAGCGTTGCTGGCTTTAGTACTCAAAGTCTAAACGGGAAGTCTTTGCCGCTGGCGCCTGATACCAGTTACACCTTGAGCGCACGTTATGATTTCCAATTTCTTGGCGCCGATGCACACGCCTATGCGTCATACGCTTATAGAAGTGAAACAGAAGGTGATCTAAACAATCCTGATTTCGTGATTGACAGTTTTGGCCTATTAAACGCGAATATTGGGGCGAATTTTCGAGAAGGCAAATACTCAGTAATGGTGTGGGGTAAAAACCTTACTGATGAGTTTTACGTGACGCGAATATTTAACACCTTTGGCGGGGGTACTAGCCATTATGTCAGTCCGAACTCGAAAAGGCGCTTTGGCGTAACGGCAAGTTATAACTTTTAATTGACCTCTAATCCGCCGGACTTGAGGTGGTTCGGCGGATGCGATGTAAACAAAGTCTGGGAAGAAGTATGGAAGTCACTCAAGAAGTTGCTACGCACCAGCAACCGCTATCAGGATTGAAAGTCTTGGACTTAAGCTCAGGCCCTGCCGGTGGTTTGGCCACCATGGTGCTTGCGGACTTTGGTGCCTGCGTTATCCGCTATGCCGATAGCGAATACGAATATCAAAATGATATGCCCTCAGCGAAGATGTGGTTGCGTGGTAAAGCGGCAGGGAGAGATCTTGAAGGTGACCTGTTGGATGCGGACATTGTCGTGATATCCAGACCCAATGGATTCCCAAAAATGACTCATGCCTACTGCAAGGCTAGCAATCCGGCGTTAATCTATTGCGATATCAGTGCCTTTGGCGATGATTCGACGGTACCTGTTGATGAGGGCGTGGTGGCTGCGATAGCCGGCCGCATGCAAACCTTACAGGGTATTGTGCCCAATGTTGGGCCACACTATGCGGCGGTACCGGTGGCAACTCATGCCACAGCGCAGAATGCTGTTGCAGGGATGTTGGCAGCTGTATTCCAGCGCTTAAGCTCAGGCCGAGGTCAGAAGGTGAGCACCTGTATGCTGCAGGGGCTTATGTCCTATGATCAGGGCCAGTCGTTATTGTTGCAACTTAATCTTGAAACTCCGGTAGACCCGAGTGCACTGCCGAGTTTGAACTATCATCCGGTGCAATGTGCCGATGGGAAATGGTTGCAATTGGGGAATTTGTTACCCCATCTGCTGAAAAATTTCATGCGAGTCATTGGTCTCGAGGAGCTGTTTTCTGAGCTTCCTGAAAACTTGGAAACCGTGCGCTATCGTATTCTAGAAACGATGCAGACCAAAACTTGTGCCCAATGGATGGCCTTGTTTATCGCAGATGGAGATGTCGCCGCACATCCATACCAGAGTGCGAACGACGCGCTAAAAGATCCTGATATGATATTAAATTATCACGTGGTTGAGCTGAATGGTATTAAGCAACTCGGTCCATTGGCAAGATTGACCCGAACACCAGCGAAAATAACCACTGCTGCTAAAAGTGCCGGCGGTTTCAATTGGACCCCTGCGGTAACTGCTACTAACGACCCTGCATTACCGCTCAAAGGGGTTGTAGTGCTCGAGTTAGCCAGCATAATTGCGGCACCGTTGGGGACCTCTTATCTCGCGGAAATGGGCGCCAGGGTCATCAAGGTAGAGCCCATTGGCGGCGATCCATATCGCAATATGTTAGGTGGCATAGGAGCGGTGCGTTGCAACCAGAACAAAGAAAGTATCTGTGTCGATTTAAAGAGCGCTGAGGGCCAGCAGATTGTCAGGCGGTTGGCAAGTCAGGCTGATATTCTTATTCACAACTATCGCCCCGGTGTACCCGAACGGCTTGGCTTTGGCTATGAGGCAATAGAAGGCATTAATCCCCAAATTATTTATCTATCCGCCAACGGTTATGGCACGAAAGGGCCTAGTGCACTGAGGCCGTCCACCCATCCCATTCCCGGCGCGGCCATGGGCGGCGCACTGTATCAAGCCGGTGAGATTGAACACAAACTGCTTGATATTGCCGCTGTCTGCGCAACCGCCAAACGCCTTATGGCAGCAAACGAATTAAATCCAGACCCCAATACCGCGTTGGTAATTTGTGCCAGCATTCTGCTTGGTTTGCTTGGCCGCGAAAGCACTGGCACTGGCCAACAGATATTTGTCGATATGTTTGTCGCAAATGCCTATGCCAATTTTGATGACATGATTTGGTATCCGAAAAAAGCGGATCGGCCCGGTTTGGGCGAACAACTTAAAGGACCTTATCCACTGTATCGCCTTTACCCCGCCCAAACGGGTTGGGTTTTCCTCGGGCTGAAAGCCGCAAAGGAGTGGCGAGCCTTCTGTGCTCTTGTAGACCCTTCGCTAGCGTCTATAGAGCAGCCGTTTAATGCCGAAAATACCAACTTGGCCAGTGCGCTGACAAAACTGTTTGCCACGAAGCCTGCGGTCGAATGGGAAATGCTGCTTAGTGCTAACGGTATTGCCTGCGTGCAGGCGGATAAACATACTCTGGCCGAATTTTTTCACAGTCAATGTCATGACGAGTCAAAATGGATGACCAAAGTGTCACATGATGAACTGGGCGATTACTACCGACACAAATCGATAATCGACTTCGAATACGGTAGGACTTCATTAAAAGCGGGTGTTCGTGCAGGTGTTGATGGCCAACAGTTATTGTCGGATCTTGGCTATAAATGTGACGAAATCGAAACACTTTTTACTAAAAATCTGCTTTGGTCGGTAGACCGAGCATAGGAAAAATTTGTTCAGGCACAACATCATTTAACGCAAACAACAAAACATGCAAGAGAGCTACAAATGAGTTACCAGCACATTATTTATGAGTTAGACAAAGACACTCATGTTGCCACGATCACGCTCAATAAACCTGAGCGTTTGAACGCGATAAACGCTCAAGATCATCTCGATTTACTCGAGCTTTGCCAGCATATTCAGGACGATGATGATGTATGGGCTATTGTGTGGACCGGTGCAGGTAAAGGTTTTTGTGCCGGCGCAGAAGTCGGCAAAGGTCCCGTGCCTAAAGCAATAGACGAGCAAAACCTGAATGAGTTATTAACCGAGGACTCTTGGATTTCTCGTCAGGGTAAAGCGTTGTATGCTATCGACAAGCCTATGATTGCTGCGGTCAACGGCGTTGCTGCAGGGGCGGGCCTGTCTATAGCGCTATATTGTGACTTGCGAGTTGGCTCGCCTGATTCCCGGTTTGTTACGGTATATCAGGAGCGATGTTTGCCGCCAGAGGGCGGCATGTCTTTCTTGTTGTCGCGTATTGTCGGTTTAAGTCGTGCCATGGATCTGTCCTTGACCAGTCGTCGAGTTGACGCCGATGAAGCTTATCGAATAGGGCTGTTAGACCGTCTTGTTACCGCCGACGAAGTATTGCCGACCGCAACTCAAATAGCTATTCGAATGTGCGAATTGCCGCCGGCAGCGGTCAGGGTGAGTAAACGTGCTATCCGCGCGGGATTAAACGCAAGTTTTCTTGAGGCGACTCGAAATGAAACCCAGTACGGCAGCATTATTCGTCGCGCGCGGCAGGATGTAACCGAGTCAGTGCAAGCGTTTTCCGAAGGCAGAAAACCCAAGTATCAGGGGCGTTAAAAATATTGGCATGTTGCCCTGGTCGTTAACGCCCGGGCTTAGCGGTAGACCCTCTGATCAGTAACTCCGTTTCAAAGTAAACATGGGGATTGCTTGTTTGATCCTGCTTTCCCTCTGTGATTAACATTCTGGCTGCGGCTGACGCCATGCCTGTGGTGTCCTGGCGTACTGTGGTCAGTCCAGGCCAGACTTGGCCAGCGACCTGTAGATCACCAAATCCTACGATCGAAAGTTCATCGGGAATGGCGACGCCCATCTCATGGGCGCGACGCATGATACCCACCGCCATGAGATCATTAGCGGCGAGGATTGCCGTAGGTTTATTTGGTTGATTTATAATTTCTGTGCCTAGTTCATAACCCGCTTCAAATGAAACATCACCGTATAAAATGGCAATATCGCTACCTTTGACACCCGCTTTATTGAGTTCTTCAAGCGTTCCTTGCAAGCGTGCGCGCACGAAAGGTTGGTGTAAATCACCTGCCGCGATAGCAAAACGTAGGTGGCCTAAGGACAAGAGATACCGTGCGCGGACTCGCGCTCCTTCTATGTCATTGTTGAATACCGCTGGGTGTATGCTGTCTTCATTGTCGCTAAGGATACAAGCTATTGGGATGCCCCAGGAATCCACCTGCGCCAGAAAGCGTTTGTTTGAACTCCAAGGTGCGGTCAATACCAAGCCTGCCAAGGATCTACTCAGTACCGCTAGACGCAAGGTTTCCAACTGCTTTTTACTGGCCGAGGTGAGTGAATACACGGACACCGAGAAGCCATGCTTCTGACACTCGTGTTGGACACCAATAATCACATCTGCATAATAAGACCAACGCGGGAAATCGAAAATTACCAGTGCTATGTTATTGGAACGGCCGAGGCTTAGCTGCCGGGCAAATATATTTGGGCTGAAGTTCAGTGCTTCTGCAGCACTTAACACCTTTTCACGCGTCTTGGGCCGTACAGTCGTTTCATTGTTAAAAACTCGTGAAACGGTTTTAAACGATACGCCGGCTTGCTTTGCTACGTCTCGAATCGTTACTTTTTTCAACGGCCCTTCGGTAGGGCTTTCATTGGTGGGCTTAGGCATTAAGTCGGCGCTTTGGAATAACGTTAATTTTATTCAATTGTTATAGCTCTTGGATCAGTATCAATATTTTTTTAGTGATGCTGAGGTATTGGTTGTTTCCGCTATGGCTGCGCGGGTCTGTTTGAGCCGAGATTAGTGTGCTTAATTGTATTGGTAATGAAAATCCTCACTTCTATGTACAACATCGTTATCAAGGTGTTCAGGAAACAAACGCAATCGGGTGCGGACAACATCGCTAACAAATTAACTCTTCCCATTCACAAGAATAGAAATATACTCATGCGAATGAGTTTTCACACAGTGTCGAGCTTTTTTTTACACCTGATAAAATACAGTTATTCCAAAAGATGTAGGACTCTTCTGAATATAGGAATTATTAAACTTATTATCCCAAATTGCAAAAAGTATCCCAGTCGGTGGTATTGGCAACTTAACAGCCAACATAAGCATCGCCTCAGATCTGTCGTAACCATCGTAACCAAGGTGCAATAGGGGTTACGACGGTTTCTCGGGTTACGACACTTACTACTGACCTCTAAGGGTGCGCTTATTGCCACTGATGCCTATGGGCGCCCTTTGTCCACCTGCCCGAGCCTTGGCGACAACTTCACGTAAACTGTAAGGGGCATTGAGCGTTTCTGCGCTGGAGTCTGGATACAAGATTCCATGAGAGAAACTTAAAAGTGGTTGGTAGCTGGGCGCTTTTCTGCTGCACCTGCGCCCGGGGCGCCCCGACCGCCAGGGATTGGATAGAACCGAACTCTTTTCCGCCGTCAGTCAGGGATGTTAGCCGTGAGATACCTTAAATAAGCTCCTAAGAAAAGCGTATTTAAATTACTAATTGGGGTCTCGGTAATTCGAGAGGCGCATGGGGTTAGCCGGCGGAAATTGGCTGTAGCGGCACTATTTGTCTTGGCACCTTGGCAAAACGCTGTCGGGTTTTTGGACCAATGGTTAGGCTTAACGCTTCCCAGATTTCGTAGTCCACATCGTTCCAGCCGAACGCCATCGAGAAACGGTCTTGTTCGATAAAGCCTGCATCGGCGCTGTCCAGAAACACTTCACAGCTCAGGCATGCGTTGCGTTGAAAATGAAAGTACCGCACTCGCTCTTGCGGAGTAAGAGCGTCGATAATCCGGCGCAACTGGCTTCGATTGCGCAGCGGTTGATTGCGATAAGCGCTGATTTTTTCAATCGTGGTGAGTAGTCCTTCGTTTTCCGTAATGCGCAGCATGTTCTCGGCGCTGCGATTTACAGAGTTCACGAAATCGGAGTGCCGAATGGAGTCTCGCGTTAGTCGCAGCTCCTTCAACAAAAAGACGACTGAAACGACGAGAGCTATGGAAGCTAATACGTCTGCTGTAACGGATACATAAGGCAGCATCTGGATTTCCTTTATTTTGACGTGTCAATTTTTCGACGTTTGAGGCGTTGGAAGGCCTTCTTTTAAATGAAGAGCAAAATATGTGCCAGCTGGGCAGGGTTTGCTACAAGAGGGGTGTTTTGTCGGTGAAGCGTTCTGTCAAAGTTAATAAATACGAGCGCGACGCACGCGCCGAAACTAATGTGCCAAATAGTTCAGGGGGTACTTTGGGGGGTATATATGAGTAGGATATTTATCTGGCCCTGCTGTGCAGGCCTTTGAAGCGACTTATCAAGTCCACCCGTAGCTACCATTTCCAAATATCTAATGCTGGTGTCGGTGCTGCTCGGCTGCCGGTCAGTCCACCCGTAGCTACCACGTTCAAATATCTGTATCCGCGCCCATCGAACGACGCTCATTCTGGCGGGTGCAATTGCCCGACATGCGGTCAGTATGCGCGGTAGATGAATTCCCAACGGTATCTTGTGCCGGTCTGTGCTTTGGCTTGGAGTAATAAGCGGCGCTCTCAAATAACCACAGTGAGGTAATTCAAAAGGCTTGCGTTTTTCTCCTTCCTAAGTGATAAGTGGATTCCTGTTTTTTCTGTTATATTTTTTCCAAAGACAAAATAAGGGTGCGAATATCCCATGGCTAGAGCAAAACATCCCCAGCAGTACTACGACCAAATCAAAGATAAATTTCGAGAGGAACGCAATCTACGATTGGGTTATCGCCCTCCGGGAACGGATCAATTCACCTCGGAGTTCAGTGGTGATCTCGCAAAATATGCAGTTGACCCCTACGCTAAGGATGTTCCTAGCAGAGAACCTATTAGCGACGAGGTGGAGGTCCTGTTTATTGGCGGTGGTTTTTCTGCCCTGTTAACGTCAGCTCGGTTAAGAGAACGCGGAATAGAGAGCGTTCGCATTGTGGAGCGTGGGTCCGACGTAGGGGGCACGTGGTATTGGAATCGATATCCCGGCGCTGCGTGTGATGTTGTTAGCTACGATTACCTGCCTCTGCTTGATGAACTTGACTACGTGCCGGTGAATCACTATTCGCGTGGTCCCGAAATTTTTAGTCACTGTCAGGCAATCGCCCATAAGTATAATTTGTACGACTTGGCGGTGTTCAATACAACGGTTACCGAGACGCGTTGGGATGAGTCAGACCAGCTTTGGCATGTTAAAACCGATCGTGGTGATGTGATGCGCGCCCAGTTCGTAATTTGCGCAAATGGAACATTGGCGAAGCCAAAACTCTCGGCGATTGCTGGCATGGAGAGTTTTGCAGGCCATTCTTTTCACACTTCTCGGTGGGATTACGATTATACCGGCCAAAATTTGGAACACTTGAAAGACAAGGTGGTCGGTATCATTGGCACCGGCGCCAGTGCGGTGCAAATAGTCCCGGAGCTTGCCAAGGTGGCAAAGGAAGTATTTGTTTTTCAGCGAACGCCCTCATCGATTGATGTTCGCGATGACTGGCCCACTGATCCGAATTGGGCGCGTAAACTTGAGCCAGGTTGGCAAAATAAAAGACGCTCAAAGGTGCTTGCAGCTGTTGAGAATTCGCTTGAGAAGCGTGCTGCAAAGGGTGCATCGTCACCTGAAGAAAAGCTAAAAAAGCAGGAAAACGCAAATATTGATTACATGATGCGCATCCATAAACGGATCGATGAAATTGTTGATGACCCGGCGACCGCGGACGCGTTGAAACCTTGGTACATGTTTATGTGTAAGCGTCCATGTTTCCATAACGAATATCTCCCTTCATTTAACCTACCTAATGTCCATCTAGTGGACACTCATGGGCAGGGCATAACCAAGATCAACCCCAAAGGCCCGGTCTTCGAGGGTAAAGAATATGGTCTAGATCTGCTGATTTACGCAACCGGCTTTGAGGTTCAGCAGACCGGTATATACAACGATATTGTTGGTGTCGACGCTGTCAATCTTCAGGATAAGTACGCCGACGGCATTCGAACCTTGTTGGGTATTCACACAGCAGGTTTTCCGAACTTGTTCATCATGGGCGGGTATCAAGCATCCTTCCAATTTAACCTCACAGAAATGCTGCAAACACAGGGTGATCATATTGCCGCTTGTATCGACTACGTTTTCGCTAACGGTTACCATACGCTTGATGTTAGTGATGCAGCAGAAGAATGGTGGGTGCAGGAGGTCATTGGACATCGAGGTAAGACAGGCCGTTCAGAGGAATGTACGCCCGGTTATTATAACTTTGAGGGCAACGAGCAACGACGTCAGGATGGTAATTATAATGGCGGTTTTAGGCAGTATTTTGAACACCAAGGGTTGGTGCGCGAAAAAATGCAAGAAAACTTTCATTTAGCCTCTAGGAAAACTTGAAGGATGTAATCTGGGAGTAAGGGATGAGTTACCCACTAACTGGACTTAAAGTCTTAGATTTATCGCGTGTTTTAGCTGGGCCTTTTGCAGGGCGAATGCTATGTGACCTTGGCGCTGATGTAGTGAAGCTTGAGCCTCCAGAAGGTGATGTTAGCCGACACTGGGGTGTCAAACGAAGCGGTATCTCTGGCTATTATCATCAACAGAATGCCGGGAAACGTAACATTGCGGTGGACCTGCGGCACCCAAAAGGAGTGTTGATTGCAAAGTCACTTCTGGCACAGGCAGATGTGCTCATCGAAAACTTTCGGCCGGATGTCATGGAACGTCTAGGGCTTGATTACGACACTTTGGTAGAAATAAATCCGCGCTTAATCATGCTGTCTATCTCTGGTTTTGGCGCAAACAACGCAGACAGTCACCGAGCGGCCTACGCACCCATCATTCATGCAGAGACAGGGCTGATAGCCCGACAAGCCGAATTAACGGATGCGTTTCCTACCGAGTTACCTCTTTCTGTGGCTGATACCAACGCTGCTATGCACGGGCTTGTTGGTCTGCTGGCGGCGTTATACGCAAGAGAGCAATCGGGGCGAGGAGACCATGTGGAGATTTCCATGATCGATGCAACGGTCGTGACCAACGACGGCATGCACTATGCCCTAGAGAAAAGAAAAGAAAGTGGCAAAGAACAAAAGAGCGAAAGGGAAAAAGAAGGCAAAAAAATAGCCCTGGCCAACGAGGTGCATGAAACCGCAGGTGGTTTGCTTATGCTCGCGGGTGAATTCAGATATGTGTGGAAATTACTCAACTCGATTTGTAATGTCAGCGATGGCCTGGAAGAGGCGCAAAACACTTCGTTGGACGAGAAAATTAAAGCCCGTCGTGCTGCCTCGAAACATTTTTTCACAAAGACCTGTCGCAATAGGGAAGAGGTCATTGCAGCGCTTGATCGAATGAATATTGCTTGGGGTGATGTTAGGCAGGCATCTGATGTCCAGAAGTTAGCCTCCGTTGAAACGCGAAGCTCTATTGTTCAAGTCGATGATCGAGCAGGTGGAAAGCGATTAATACCTTCGTCGCCATACAAATACAAACACCTAGAGTCAAAAGTTAGAGCGGGCGCGCCACATCTGGGTGAGCATAACGAAGAAGTACTTAAGCAGTGGCTGGGTTGGTCAGCGGAGCAAATAAATAGCGTTCAATCAGCATTTTTAACTACAACACGCGAATAATTTAGGGGGCAGACGATGCAGGAGTTTTCCGGACGAACTGCGGTGATTACTGGTGGGGCCAGTGGTATTGGGCTAGGCATGGCGCGTTCTTTTGCAAAGCGAGGTATGCACTTGGTGCTCGCCGACTTAGATGAAGAGCTCTTGCGAGCAGCAGAACAGGAATTTTCCGGTGCTGGCGTGTCTGTTGTTAGCCAAGTTTGTGACGCTTCGAAGCTTGAAGATGTTGAGCGTCTGGCTGAGGCGGCTATGGATCGTTTCGGGGCGGTCCATGTGGTTTGTAGCAACGCCGGTGTTGGTCTCCCAACGTCGGCTCTCAACTTCAAGCTGTCTGACTGGGAATGGATTATCAACGTCGACTTGTGGGGACCAATATATGCGGTGAAAACTTTTTTGCCGCTCATAGAAGCGCAGGGTGAAGGCCATATTAATGCAACGTCATCAATGGCCGGGTTGATCTCGTCGCAGATGATGGGTGCTTACAATGTTGCCAAGCACGGTGTTGTCGCATTGATGGCGGCCACAGAGCGCGAGCTTCGGGCCAAGAAAAGTAATGTGCGAGCATCAGTGTTATGCCCGGGACCTATCAACACGAATATCAGCCGCCACTCGGTTGACTATCGTCCGGGCCGCGGTAAGCCAAAAAACGATACCGAAAAGGCGGGGAAGTTGGCGGGTAATATCCAGTCTGCGTTGGAGCAGGGTATGCACCCCGATGAGGTGGGAGAACTCGTTACCCGAGCCATTGAAGAGGAGACGTTCTGGATACTGACTCATCCGCGTTGGGCTAAGGCTGTTCAAAAGCAACTGGATGCAATGGTTAATGATCAAACGCTCACTCGCGCATGAGCGTTATATCGCCTAATAAGTAAGCTGCCTGCGCTCGACTAGCATTTTGCCGAGGATAAAAGGGCATAAAGCTTCCTGCAAATAGCACCGAGCCTAAATTTTCTAAGTAATAGAGTGGTTGAGGAGGAGATCCTATGAAAAGTACACGATTGTCGAGATCAGTATGGTTTGTTGCGCTGACGTTTACTGTTGCCGCTTGTTCTAGTGGCGATAGTAGTTCTAGTAGTCAAACGATGCCGCAAAACCAATCCAAAGCTCCGCTTGAAGCGCAATCTGAAGCGCAAGCAATGAAGCAAAACGCACCCGAGATGGTTGCTTCAACTGGTGAACGCTATGCCTATTTTGGCGACCTCCACGTCCACACTACTTATTCTATGGATGCGTTTCAGTTCGGCACGCTGGCAACGCCTGATGATGCTTATCGGTACGCTCAAGGCGAGGCCATCAAGCATCCGGGTGGGTTCGATATGCAACTCGACCGGCCCCTAGACTTTTATGCTGTCACGGACCACGGCTTTTATCTTGGCGTAGTCCGGGCCGGAGCAGACACCACAACTGAAATCTCCGACTACTCGTCGATGCAGCAGATCCATAATCTAAATGCGCCAGAGAACCTCACTCTTGAGAGTATCCCAACGCGGAATTTCCGTGCTTTTATTCGTGGGTTCAGAAAAGACATGGTTGGCTCCGAACCATTCAAGGCAGAGGTAGGTCGTATCATGAGTACCACTTGGCTGGATGAAGTGCGTGCCGCGGACCAACACTACAAGCCGGGTAAATTCACTACCTTCGCGGCCTATGAATTCTCAACCACCAAACAGGATGGCGGCAGCATGCATCGGAATGTCATCTTCCGCGGCACCGAAAATATGCCTGTAGTGCCGTTCAACAGACTTATGTCACTGGATCCAGAAGATCTTTGGAATTGGATGGACGGATTAAGGGAAGAGGGTGTTGAGAGCCTAGCTATTCCCCACAATTCCAATAAATCCAATGGTCAGATGTTCGAGCTGGCTACCTGGGCGGGCGACCCGATGACATTGGAACATAATGAAAAGCGCATGCGTAACGAACCGCTGGTTGAAATTACCCAGGTTAAAGGCACTTCGGAAACCCACCCAGCTCTGTCGATGAATGATGAATGGGCAGGCTTTGAGATCGATCCGTACGTGGCCGGTGGTGGCAGGTTAAGAAATGCTAAGCCTGCGGGTGGCTATGTGCGTGATGCGCTAAAAAACGGCATGCTGCTGGAGGCCGAAGGATTAGGCAACCCGTTCAAGTATGGCTTTATTGGATCTTCTGATACGCATACTGGCGCAGGTTCCTACGACGACTCCAATTTCTTTTCGAAGGTAGGTCTACTTGATTCGACTGCGGTGTTACGTGGTTCAGTGCCGATTGATGACGACCATCACAAGGCTCTGGGTTTAGCCGGTGCAGATGACTCGGCATTCTATGTCGCTTCAGATGGCAGGCGGTATCTGCAACGCAATACCTCATTCTTTGGTGCATCGGGTTTGGCGGCTGTGTGGGCGGAAGAGAACACTCGAGAATCAATTTATGACGCCTTTCGCCGTAAGGAAACGTTTGCAACCTCCGGGCCACGTATACAAATACGTTTTTTTGCGGGACACGACCTTGAAAGCTCCATGCTGCAAACGGCTGATGGTATGTCTCGTGCTGCTGGCCGAGGGGTACTGATGGGTGGTGACCTAATGGTGAACTCTGCAGAAGCTCCCGAATTTTTGGTTTGGGCGACTCGAGATACGCAATCTGCACCGCTGCAACGCGTGCAGATCATCAAGGGTTGGTTAGAGGATGGTGAATCTCATGAAAGAGTATTTGATGTTGCATGCTCGGACGGCTTGGCAGTTGATCCGACAAGCCATCGATGCCCCGACAATGGCGCCAAAGTGAATCTAGCTGATTGTGCTATTTCTGCAGACCGGGGGGCGGTGGAACTAAAGACTCTTTGGCAAGACCCAGAATTCGACAAAAATCAAAAAGCCTTCTATTACGCTCGCGCACTGGAAAATCCAACTTGTCGTTGGTCTACATGGGATGCGCTTCGTGCCGGAGTGGAACCGCGCGACAATCTAGATTTAGTTTTGCAGGAACGGGCTTGGTCTTCGCCGATTTGGGTGCGCCCCCTTCCTGATTCTGCAGGAACTGCCACGAAAACTGCCCTTTGATGAGATGATCTATCATCTTTACAAGTGACCTAGTAGGTTTTTGACCCTCCTCAAGGAGCCAGTAGTGAAACGCAAACTATAGGAATAGAGTGCAAGCGCAATTGCTTTAAACGGCGCTATGGGTGATCTGTTAAAGAAAGAACGATGACCTAGCCCAGCATAATTTTGCATAGTCACGATCTGCACATTCCCAGGGGTAAAGCTGGAATATATAAGTGGCTCTACAACCCGCCGATTTCTTGATGTGACCTTGCATGTAAACGGAACTCCTCCACAGGCATTCCGGAAGCCAAGGTTGGAGTTTTTTTCTCCAACCCCAATTTACGCCAGACAACGCGAGCTGAAACATTTAGAGTGTCTGCCTTCAATATTAGCTGACATCAGATTAAGAGATACATTTATGACAACAGCAACCACCCCTGAGAAAGGTGAAATGTCCGATCAAATTATGGGGTACGGTACTAAACGTTACCGAACCTATGTGCTTTCAGCCCTTACGCTTATTTACATTATGAACTTTGTCGACCGCGGCTTACTTGCCGTTGTCGGTCCTGAACTCGTGCCCGAGCTAGGTATTTCCGATACCCAATTCGGACTTCTTACTGGTTTCGGTTTTGCCCTTCTCTACACCATAGTGGGTATTCCTTTGGCTCGGTATGCTGATACAGCTAACCGTGTATGGATTATGACCGTTTGCGTTGCTTTATGGTCGCTCATGACGGTGCTGTGTGGGCTTGCAACTGAAGTCACCATCGGCTCGGTAACTATCGGCGCGTTCTGGATTCTACTAATGTGTCGTGTTGGTGTAGGTATTGGTGAGGCCGGCTGTACTCCGCCAGCCAACTCATTGATCGCTGACTATTATGCGCCGCGGGATAGATCTCAAGCACTGGGCGTTTACGCCATGGGTGTAACGCTTGGTACGATGTTCGCCAACCTTATTGGTGGTTGGGTAACAGATGCATTCGACTGGCGAACGGCATTTTTTGTAGTGGGTTTACCGGGTGTTCTAATTGCCCTGGTTTTCAAACTTACAGTGAAAGAACCGCCGCGCGGTTACACAGATCCAGCTGGCACGAAATCCAAAGAGCGCGTTGACCTACGCGAGGCGATCCGTGAACTAACCACGAAGCCCGCCTTCTGGCTAATGACAGGTGGAGCCACAGTCGCCGCGTTCTGTGGTTATGGCATCTCCTCATTCCAGTCAATTTTTCTCGTTCGAGCACACGAAATCACCACTGGTGAAGCAGCCATCTGGATCAATGCCCCGGTATCGTTGTCATCTGCAATTGGTACTTTTGCGACAGGTTGGCTGGCAACAAAACTTTACAAAAAATATCCAGGCGCAATCGCATGGGTGCCGGGCATTGGCTTAGCTTTGTCGGTTCCATTTTATGTCTTTGCCTTCACAACGGAGAATCTACTGTTTGCCGCTTTGGGTTTAATCATCGCTGGCTTTGTAAAGTACGGCTACCTTGCCGCCCAATACACTATTGGTCAGGGCGTTGTAAGTATGCGTGTTCGTGCCACGGCGACAGCAGTACTACTGTTCGTCGCTAATCTGGTGGGCTACGGGTTTGGCCCTCTCTTTATCGGTGCAATCTCGGACGTATTCTTTGTCAACGGCGTGGCTGAACTCGGTGTTGCGGTGGAGGAACTGACTCGCAACCAGTGCCATCCGCGCGCTATCGGGGAGTTAAGTGACACCCTGCAGAATGTTTGCGGTGCAGTTTACGCTCAGAGTTTACAGTCAGCTATGGTCATCATGGCGCTCTTATATATTGCTAGTTCAGTGTTCTTCTTGTTGACTTGGCGTCGGCTGGACAAGGATATGGTAGACAGGAACTAACGCTAAAACAGGTAAGTTAGGCGTTGCAAAGTTGTAATTAGCGAAGTGCTGATTGCAGGTGGCTTGAGAAGAAGCAAAGTAACGGATGCTGCTTGAGTGACACGAGCCGAAATTTTGGTGCGAGAAGCTGACGTTATATCCGGTGGCTGTCAAAATGAACTCGACAGCCATTGATGGCGGCGGTCTTGGTTTAGGCTGTTTGTTCTTGCACCGCACGCCATGCGGCATCAAACGCTGCATCCATTAAAGCAATGGCTTCCGAGTCGGTATTTGCAATGGATATCCGGCCAAATTTGGCGCGGCCGATTTCATGTGGTGCTTTACCCTCCGGCCAGCTTGGATCATCTAGTCCTAAATACGGGTACGCGTACCCATGCGGGATTCGATTTACCGTAATGGCTTGAATGTCGGTTTCATGATCAAAACCGTGCGGCCCCAGAATGCCTTGTAGTTGGTCACGAATCTGTTGTTCGTAGTCGGCGAAGCTAGTGCGATAAATTATGTGACGCCCCATACGCAATTGTTCGCGGCCTGAAATTTTAGTTTTAGGCACTTCCAGTGGTAGTGGAGAATTCATCATAAACACAACCATTGGATCATCCGCAGTCATCGGAGGTTCATAACCCCCAACTGTCATTTTGGGTGCAGTGCTTAGCCACTGGAATGGGTCGAAGGGGCATTGAAAAAAAGACGCCCCTAGCTGCGACCACGCACGGCCGTTTTTTAGTTGCACGTTGGCGTACACAAAGGGTGTTTTTTCACCATAACTTAGGCCCTCCTTCTGGGTGTCTGACATTTCAGGACACAGATGAGGTATCAAAGTGTTATAGCAGGCAAGTACGCAATGTTTGGCCGTAATCCGTTTAGCATCGCCAAGCTGAACATAGTCAACTTCTACACGCGTTTTGTTGGTCTCGCGTACGCCAACGACGGTACTGTTCAGGCGCAGTCGTACAGCTTGGTTTGCTTTATCGAGGGCGCTGTAGTCAAAGCGTGCCACGGCCACATCATGGGGTCCGCTCATATCAGGTGCGGCGTCGGGAATCATTTTATGCACCAGTAGGCGAGCGATGGATGCGTTGCCGTCGGGGAACATACGAGCGCTAAGTAGATTGTCGAGGAAGGCGCCGGCAACCTCGGCGGTCGCTTTGCCAGTCCAGCCAATAGACTTTATAGCAGGCGCTCCACCTGTCATGGCCTCTGCGACACTGAGGTGCCAGCCAGATATGCCATGTAAATGCAGAATCAATGCATTCAGTATAGGCAGTGACTCGTGGTCCAATCCTACGCGCTCCATGAGAAACTGGTTGTATCCGTTGGTGTTGATATAGTCCCAAGTCTCTACTAAAGATAAATCGGCTAAAAAATCTCGTTCACCACCTAAAAATTCGGTTAGTCTTTGTTTTTGTACAGTGGATAGCGGCAGGGCTTGCACTGCCTCAGCGTAACCTTCTCCACCGAACAACACAGCGTTCCAGTTGCCTCCAAGGGTGACACGGCTTTTTGGGCCGGGCATAGTTATGCCGTTGTTTGCGTCAATATTGCCTACAAGAGTAAAGTCGTCAGATGTGAGCTTGGCCATGGTTTCAATAAAGTCATCATTGATACCGATATCCTCCATCAAGCTGTGCGCTGCTTCGCTATAATTACTTGGGCTTTCGATATTTTGCGCACCACCCAGACTCAGCATCATTTTGCCGCCTTGATGAAATTCGTTGCGTTTGGCATGACCGCCAAAGTCGTCGTGATTATCTAAGAGTAGAATGCGGGCATCTATCCCCATCTTTTGCTGATAAAAGCGAGCACTCGCTAACCCACTCATACCGGCGCCAACTACTACTAAGTCGTAGTGTTCCTCCAACGCCTCATAGTCACTTGGCTTTTCGCCACGCCATGCTAAGGCATGTGCTACCTCATAGGAGCCTTCGTGACTGCCTCGCATGCCGGTAAGGGTCGGTGGGTAGTACTCCGTGGGATTAGGAGGCGTGAACGTTGTTGAGATGCTTGGAGGGCGTATCTGACTGGTCGCGTCAGGCTCACTGCAACCAGGCACCAAAATGGCAGCAGTGCCAATCGCCATGCCATTTAAGAAATCTCTGCGTGTCACTGTAGTAGCCATATCGCCGCCAGGTAGTTGCATGTCAACTGACATGCTGTACCATGTCATGCGACATGTCAAATCACCGAGCTTTCTATATGACGGATCGACAGAGCGAAATTTTGCGTATGGCCCTCGAACTTATTGCCGATGAAGGTTACGGCAGTCTGAGCATGCGCGCGCTGGCGAGAGCCTGCGGTATGAAGCTCGGAGCATTGCAGTATCACTTTAGAACTTGGGAAGACATGTTACGTGGCGTTGTTAAGTACATATCTGCTGAATTCAGCAGTCGCCTTGAGGCCAAAGAGGGTGTTGGGAATTCGCCAACCGTGCGTGCAATTGCGGAATTTATGCTGGACGACACAGCGGACGACGGCTTGCTGTCGGACAGACTGTGGCCCCAACTCTGGGCCATGCAACAAGTGGAGCCGTTAGTGTCTGATCTGCTGGAAGATGTCTATGCAGAGTATTTGCAAATGTTGGAGAGTGCTATTGCGCAGAGTAGGCCCCAAGCAACTACCGCTGAAGCACTGTGTCTCATGTCCTTGCTGGAGTCAGAGTCCTTGTTCGCTGGAAAAGGACGGCGCTGGGAACAGGAGCGCAGTGCCATGCGCGAGTTTATTCTTAGCTTTATTGATGAACGATACGGAGAACAGACATGAGTCATGAAAATATATTAGACCAACAGGTCAATCGTTGGGGGTTCTGGTCCGTAATAGTATTTATTATTACGAGTGCTTTGAGTCTATATTTGCCTTTGGACATAGGTAATGGGTATGCCGCTGCACATTTGGATCGCGTAGCTTGGCTACAAGAAAATCGAGGACTATTCATTGTCGGTTGGGTTAATCAGATTGTCTCGATGTTGACCCTGTCGGGCGCGTTTGCGGCAACTGCATGGGTCGCTGCCAGTAGAAATACTTTTTGCGGAATTTTGGGCGCGTTCTTTGTGGCCATGGCCACAATGGCATTTATTATTCCAAAGTTCATTGCAGTTTGGACTATTCCAATGCTCGCCAATGCTGCGGCTTCAGGTGCCGTGGGTTCTGAAATGGCGCACTCGCTTCTCCCCTTACTTAATGTTTCGATTCCTTTTTCGCTTTATACGTCCTTAGATTACTTAGGGTTTTGGTTATATGCGGTCTTTGCTTTGCTTGTGGCCGGGCCTCTTTATGGTGAGGGGTTGAGCGCAAGAATTGCATCTTTCTCGCTCGGCGCGTTCGGAGTGATTTATCACTTATGTTTATTAGCGTTCTTGGCTGGTGGCATTGAGCCTAGTGATATCGAAAGCTACTTCTTAAGCACTACACTACTGCTATTTTTTTATCTGGTGGCAATGTGTGTCGTCTTCAGAGGCGCAAAGCCTAGTGACATCGATGCGAACAGTTAGCGCTGCGATGTTTAGATACATCCAATTACGAGAATCTAAGACAAGGTCCAGTCGCTAGCCCGTATCTGCCGGCTCTTTCCAGTCTATTGACTGCTGAGAAGGGGGGTAGATTATTGTTTTAGCTGCGTTGCAACCAACTTGGAGTATTCGTAGGTCGTTATGGCTAATCTAGATACGCCACCATTTCTTCAGTCTCAATTAAACCTAAAGCTAATCCGACTTGGTAAAAGCTCGACACCGAAAACTCGCTAATTTCACGACTCGTGTGGGCAACAGTGATGCCTCCACAAATCTGCTTGCAAGCAATTTTAGTAACTTCCTGTAGCAGCGCAAAGTCTCTGTAGTAGTCTTGCAGTGGTTGGTTTCCCTGCCCCCTGCGCTTTGAGTTTTTCTCTGTAAGACGCTTATCTACAGCATCTTCGATAGTTTTTAGACTGCTGGGAGTGTCTGCTCGTAATGTATTGGCTACTACCGTGTAGGGGATTTCCATGATTACCTTGTAACGATCAGCATTCGGTGCATGGTAATCCGCGATACTGGGGTCAAGGAAGATCAATGCTCGTACAATTTCAAGTTTGTCGGCCACCAACCGGGTAATCGCGGATATGCCTTTTTCTTCGTACGGATCGCCCTGAGTGATTAGCAGTATCGGCTTTAGCGGGGGATCAACTAACCAATGTACTTTCAATCGGGCAACGACAAGTGAGGCAACTGGTTCAGGTTCTCTTGGGTCATATCCACCCATACCCTCTATTACCAATGGGTGATAGCTTTGCAGTTTTTCAATCAACTTCCAGTCTTGTGCTACTTGCATCTATTAAGCCCATTCTTCGCAAAACCGCCCGCTCATGTAACTCTAACTCTTTGCAGGTGAGTTTGTAATTGGCCGCTAGTGGCGGGTAGTAAGCCACTCATTTCAAAAAAAAGCATCTAGCGCGCCGGCTTCGTGTTTCGCTCAAAAGCGTTCAAATACGTTACCAGTTTAAGCTCAAATTTACTGGAACCAACGGCAGAGAATGCCTAAATCATCCGGTGTTGCGCATCCCCGCCGCGATTCCTGCGATGGTCACCATTACCGCTTCATCTAGTGCAGGGTCGCTTTTCTCTCGCTGCCGGCGCAATAGTTCTACCTGCAGAACATTCAGTGGATCTGTATACACGTTGCGTAATTGAATAGATTCTTTTAACCAACTTTCATCTTCTAGCAGTACATTTTTTTGTTCAAGAGTGAGTACTGTCTTTGCATCTTGCTCTAGCTGGGTACGCAATTCGTTACCTATGTTCTGTAGTTCCTCTGGTACCAAGCGAGCATCGTAATAGGCGGATAGTTCGCCGTCTGCTTTAGCGTAGACCATTTCCAGCATATTTAGACGTGTAGCGAAAAAGGGCCAGTTGTCCGACATTTCTCGTAATTGCTGTAAGTGACCGTCATCAACCATTTTTTGTAGCGCGGCTCCGGCTCCCAACCAAGCGGGTAGCATCAGTCGATTCTGGGTCCAGGCAAATATCCATGGTATGGCGCGAAGGCTTTTAATGCCCCCACCGCCGCTTCGGCGTGCTGGCCTAGAGCCGAGGGTTAATTTTGCCAATTCGGGTTCGGGCGTTGCTAGACGAAAGTAGCGCACAAACTCATCGTTATCTCTCACCAGTTCACGATAACTGGCGCACGAAAGTTCACTTAACTGGTCCATGGCTTGTCGCCAAGTTGTATCCGGGGTTGGAGGCGTTATTAGATTTGCTCGGCAAATCGCTGATGTATACAAAGCCAATGTTTTTACAGCCAACGAGGTAAGTCCTAGCTTTGTCCTAATCATTTCTCCCTGTTCTGTGACGCGAAAACCATTGCGCAATGATCCCGGAGGCTGTGACTGTAAGGCTGCCTGTGCTGGTGCACCGCCGCGACCAATAGTGCCGCCTCGGCCGTGGAATAAAGTGAGTCTTACGTCGGCTTCTTCACAGAGCGATAAGAGACTTTCCTGTGCTCTGTATTGGGCCCATGAAGCGGCTATTACGCCAGCGTCTTTGGCGGAATCCGAATAGCCGATCATCACAATAAGGCGACCTTCAATGTGATTTTTGTACCACGGTAGATTGAACAGAGTTGATACGGTT
>ENA-OQVM01001295-OQVM01001295.1-marine-metagenome-genome-assembly--contig:-NODE-1295-length-33609-cov-59.084039_pt1 | contig 33609 bp, 29 predicted proteins | sample MGYA00237776_ERZ505498 | MGnify/ENA primary metagenome ERZ505498 (study PRJEB26159, sample SAMN06265151) | marine metagenome | isolation source: Helgoland LTER site | place: Germany:Helgoland, sampling...
CTCCTTAGCAAATTTCAAACCAAACCGATCTACCCAGAACCGTACAGTTTCGTAACAAATATCTATTCCACGTTCATACAAGATATCTTCAACTTGGCGGAAACTCAGCGGGTAACGCACGTAATACATAACCGCTAAGCGGATGATTTTGGGCGAGGTTTTGAAGTACTTAAACGGGTTTTGTATATCATTCACATAATTAGGGACCAACCAATGGGACGTCAAGTTTGTCTGACGGCGCCGTTTTGGAGTAGCGAAATGGGGAACGCTTTGTAATTAGGCATGGTTACAAATTAGCCCTGCCCGTCTCAAGCAGTTTTCTCTGACAGTGTCCACTCGCATCTTTCAAAAGTGGGGCTAAAGGTCGACCACTGTTGTTGCTGTTGTTTGGCCAGTTTAGAGGGAGTATATTGGTTTCAACTAAGGAGAAGCAGATGGGTCATGTAATAGATATTTCAAATAAGGAGCGTCTATTGAAAGAAATCTACAGGGTCGTTCAATTGTCGATACCTGATATTTCTACCCTACGTGCAAAAGCTGAACTTCAAATTGAGATAATTGAAATGATGTTAGACAATGGCTTAGGTATTAAAGATACAGGCAAAAAGTGTTTTACAGATTATGGTATGAAATTGGACTATTAACCGAATGAGTGATGAAGAATATACTGAATTAGATTTCACAGATCCTTTAAGAGGATCGTCAAGTTGACGATGCCGCTACGACAGTTCTTTGAGTACTACCGACCTTGGAAAGCTTTGTTCTTTCTCGATTTTGGCTGCGCCGTGGTTTCAGGGTTGCTTGAGTTGGCCTTCCCCCTTGCGGTTAAAGGGTTCATTGACGTTTTGCTGCCCAGCGGCAATCTGGCACTGACCTTATGGGCTGCAGTTGGGTTGCTAGTCATTTACCTAGTTAACGCGGGTCTGATGGTGATTGTGATTTACTGGGGCCACAAGCTGGGCATCAATATCGAGACAGAGATGCGTCGCCGCGCTTTCGCTCATTTGCAACGCCTGTCGTTTGGCTATTTTGACAAAGTTCGCACCGGCAAACTAGTGGCGCGTGTCACGCGTGATCTGGAGGAAATCGGCGAGGTTGCGCATCACGGCCCTGAAGATCTGTTTATTGCGGTTATGACTTTCGTTGGCGCTTTCATATTGATGGCCACTATCAACCTTGAACTGGCGCTTATCACAGCGGTAATAGTGCCCGCGTGCATCGTGATTGTAATGGTCTTTGGTGGGCGGATGACACGAACATGGCGGGCTATCTATGCACGGGTTGCTGATTTTAACGTGCGGCTCGAGGAAAACATCGGCGGTATCCGAGTGGTTCAGGCCTTCGCCAACGAGGAGCACGAGAAAACACTTTTCGAGCACGACAACAGCCGCTACCGGGAGACTAAGCTGTCAGCCTACAAGCTGATGGCGGGATCATCCGCGCTGAACTATGTGGGAATGCGCCTGATTCAGGTGGTGGTCATGGTAACCGGTGCGGCCTTTGTACTGGACGGGTCGCTAACTACCGGTGGGTTCGTAGCGTTTCTGTTATTGGTTACCGTTTTCTTTCGTCCGCTCGACAAGATTGCGGCGGTGATCGAAACCTATCCACGCGGAATAGCGGGTTTCCGTCGCTACTTAGAACTGTTGGAGACCGAGCCAGAGGTGACAGACGCGCCGGGTGCGGTGCAGGCACCAACTTTCAAAGGGGCGATCACATTCAGTGCCGTGGCCTTTGGCTATGGGCATGGACCGGGCGTGCTCAAGGGTATTACACTGGCAGTAAAGCCTGGTGAAAAACTGGCCTTTGTCGGTCAGTCGGGCGCGGGCAAGACGACGCTTATGGCGCTGGTGCCTAGATTTTATAATCTGAAATCGGGTGAGATAACCATCGACGGATTAAATATTTCTAAAATGACACTCAAATCTCTGCGCGACCAGATCGGCGTCGTAAGCCAAGACGTTTTTCTGTTTGGCGGTACCCTGCGGGAAAATATTGCCTACGGACGCTTAAATGCAGATGAGACGGCGATCTTGGATGCAGCGGAGAAAGCCCAACTATCCAAGATGATTGCGGAACTGCCTGCGGGACTAGATACTATCGTCGGAGAACGTGGCGTGAGCTTGTCGGGTGGGCAAAAACAACGGGTTGCGATTGCTCGGATATTTCTGAAAAACCCACCTATACTTATTCTAGATGAGGCAACCTCAGCGCTGGATACACATACAGAACGACAAATACAGATGGCCCTTGATGCGTTATCCGTCGATCGTACGACCTTGGTAATTGCGCATCGGCTTGATACTATCCGTAATGCAGATCGGATCGCGGTGATGCACGATGGTATGATTGTCGAGGCTGGAACGCATAACGAATTGAGCCAAACCTTGGGTCATTATGCCCGTCTGGTGGCCGTCTGACACTAACGCTCTTCCGTCAGAGGGTGGACAGTGGATGGGTTTGTTGCTGAGAACGGTTCTGTCAGACCAACGCGAACACCAATCAGATTGCTGGCATAGCCTAAATCTATGCGCTCAATAATTGTCGCCACTCGGCGAGAGCAGCGGCAGGGTTAAGCTTGAAGTTGGTGCGTGAGTAGAAATGTCCAGCCAAACAAAATTACCCCCAAATGAAGTTACAAGGCTAATACTTAAGGGCCGTGGTCCGTGACACGGGGCCCTAGGATAGGGGCCCCCGGTCCGTGGACCTGAGGCTCAACTGTAGGGATTAGGCACAGTAACCCCTGCCGGTGATCCACGGACCACGGCCCGAGCAAAACCATCCAATGCAAACTAAGATAAGTAAGGCAACGCTATAGGCAGGACTTGGGTGGCTGCTCTATAGACGATAGTGCCTAGGCTCTTGGTTCCCGGTCCACGGGCCTAGGCAAGATGGTGCAGAAACCCCAGGGCAGGTTTCATGCAGCGGGATGGAGAGTGTTTTGTCATACGGAGAGGCTACGAGTCCACCCGACCCGTCTCAAGTTAGTTTTGTCTGACAGTACCGCAAGGAGGGTTATTCTGACAAAACCCAGCCAGATAATTTTATATTTTCAAAAGATCGATGGCTTTTTTATGAAAATCAGGGTTACGTCGAATCTTATATTTTTCTATCTTTTCGGTTGGCGTGCGTGGAAGATCTTGGCAGAAGGCGACAAATCGGGGACGCTTGTTTGCAGGCAGGGCTGAGATGCACCACTCTTTAAAGTCAAGTGCAGAAAGCTCGCCACTAAGGACGATTGCAGCCAAAATTTCATCCTCGCCAAGTGTGGAAGGTGTCGCAACGACGGCGACCTGCGAGATATTGGGATGTCCGGAAATCACAACATCTAGTTCTGCGCCGGATATGTTCTCACCCCTCCTACGGATAATATCTTTGATCCTTTCTATGAAAAAGAAATCACCCTTGTCATTCCTTCGTACAAGATCTTCGGTACGAAACCATCCATTCTGCATTACGGCTTGGGTTGCATCTTGATCCTCAAAATAGCCCTGCATCAGAATTGGAGAACGCACCAGTAATTCTCCGGCATCACCATCGGCAACCGGTTCACCTACACTGTCTACAATTTTCAGTTCAGCAAGGGGGTGCATATCATCAGGATGTAGCGAAATGCGCCCAATACTTCCAATTTTAGGGGGCTCATCAATTGGCTGATTGGTGACTCCCGGAGCTTCTGTCAAGCCATAGCCTTCGCGCAGGCAAGGCACTTTGAACTCAGCTTGAAAACCAGCATAGAGTGCAGGGGTAAGAGGAGAGAGGTATATTTTCGAAAGCGCGTGCGAAGCGACGAACTCAGATCGGTTTCGACGGAGCAAAATATTGCCTGCAGCCGCAATCAAATTCACCTGCGAAGCACGTGTTTTTGCAACGGTCTCCCAGAAGCGCGATGCACTAAAGCGCCGCTCAAAAATTATTGTAGCACCAGACACGAGTGCGCCTGCGAACGAATAGAAGAGCGCATTTATATGAAACAGTGGTAACACGCAAAGCATCCTCTCCTTGTGGGACAAGTCCATGCGCTGAATAAAGCCTTCACCTGAGAGCACAAAATTTCGTTGCGAATGCATGACGCCTTTCGGAAATCCGGTTGTTCCGGAGGTAAACATTATCAAGCAGGTGGATTCTGGATCGGGCTCGGCGGGCAAGTTCCCAGTTACTTGCTCTGAAAGTTTCCACAAATCCGGAATTTTGCTGTCGCTACTGTCCATTAAAATAGCTTCGGGCTGGTTAAGTTTATCTAGTCGATCCTGAGAGCAAAGTATGAGTTTGGGCCTAACTTTGTCCAGAATTTCTAAGATTTCTCTAGAAGATAGCTCACAGTTTATTGTGACAGCCGCTGCGCTAAGCCGTGCAATCGCGAGGAAAGAAATGGCATAAGTATCAGAATTAGTCGCAATCAGTGCTACGCGATCACCGCGGGAAATTCCTTTGCTTTGGAAATAAAGGGCAAACCTTTCCACGGCTTCAGAAAATCTGTTCCAGGTCCAGGCCCTGTCCTCAAATACAAGTGCTGTTTTATCACCCAGTCTGGCCCGTCGGCTTTCCAGCAAATTACTGCAGTTATACCTGTGCGAAACAAACGCAGCGCGGGAGTATTTTTTGCTTTCCATAGTTGGCTTAATACTCCCGCATGTGTTTCGTGGCTTGTTCTTCTATCTGATCCCAGATGGGCTTGGCCATTGGGTTTTTAGCCTCCTCCAAAAGATGAGCGACAAGACCTATTGATCTAGCCATCACCGCAATCCCCCGCATTATATTCCAAGGCAACCCAAGCTCACTACCGATAGCTCCGATAGCCCCAGTTGCATTGATTGGAAGCCGCTTGCCAAATTCTCTTTCAGCAGCCATTTCAATACGCTTCATGAGATCAACATAGCGACCTGACAAATTATGCTGCGCAGCGAGATCAAAAAGGACTGGAGTTCTTGGATCACCTTTTTTGTGAAGGTTATGTCCAATCCCAGGGATTATACTTTTGCTAGCTCGATGATCCTGGACAATGGATAGCGCCACAGCGTCCAAATCAATGTTGTCGGGAGCTTTATTTAGGTGGACCTGTAGAATCCGGGCCGCTCCTTCCATGGTTCCTGCGAAGGTATTGCCAAGGCCTAGGAGGCCCGCCGCAACAGCACCTTGAAGCGATTCTGGTGCGCCGAGATAGGTCAAGCGTGTCGATAAAACGCTGGGCGTCAAACCATGCTCAACTAAGGTTACTGCAAGCGCGTTAAATACAATTGATTCATCTTCGTTTGGCTTCCGGCCTGTCAACTCGAGAAAAGCAAAATCACCAAGACTAAATTTGCCAATAATTTCCAGTGGCAAATCTAGCCCATGAACCAGAATTCGGTCTTCATTGCTCCAGGCGATGTCGGTGCGTATCGTTTCGTTGTTTTTCATGGCTCGAGCCTCTATCTTCTGTTATCGGCTTTGTAAGGGAACGGGAGAAAATTTACCGCAGTCAGACCTGATTTTCAGTCCTATCCCCAATTTTGTTGGATCAATGACTATTTTTCCGCCGCGACGCACAAGCCCCTCGAATGGATCATTAAGAAACATCTCATGCATGGATAAATCATGGGCATAGCGCTGTTTCGGCAAAGCCAGAGCAATATGGGCGCTAATTGCATTTTGCAGGCTAGGCGTAAACATCGCACCAAACCGAAACCCCATGTCGTTCTCAATGCAACTTCGTGCAATATGAACCGTTTGTTGGAGGCTGCCAAAGCGTGAAATTCGCAAACTCACTATGTCTGCTGCGCACTGGTTGATTATAGCATTTGCATCTCTCTTTGAACAAACGGACTCGTCAGCCTCAATCGCAACGTTGCGGGATGCGGTAAGTGCAGCCATTGCAACCAGATCATCGCCGGTCACAGGTTGTTCGAAACTTACAACACCTAACGCAGCAAGCAGAGCAGCAGCATCTTGTGCACTGTCATATTCGTATGACCCGTTTGCGTCACAATAGATTTGAAGGCCATTGCCAAAAACTTCCCGAACATGGCGAACCTTTGAAATATCGCCTTCTCCATTTCCAGTGAGTTTTAACTTTACGGCATTTGTTCCTTTTGAAATACATTCTTCTATGTCAACTTGCGTCTGCTCTCTGGAACTCAAGGGGATTACATCAAGAGTTTCAACACTTCCCCCGTTTGAAGCACAGCCCAAATATTTGCATAAGGAAACACCCGCTAAGCGCGCTGCCAGGTCATGCAAGGCTGAGTCAATCGCCGCGAGGATCGGATTGAATGAATAGTTCAGGCTAAAGAGTTTATGCCGGATTTCCGTTAGGATTTGGAGATGATCCACGACCTCCCTGCCAACGACAACTTCCCTGAAAATACCAAGAATGGGGAGAACGGATGTGACAGGCAGGCCGAGTGGTGGCGTAGCCTCAATCACACCAAAACCATCTTCTCCTTCTTCGGTCGTGAGCTTTATTATAAGGCTTTCCACAACTGTTACAGCCCCAAACTTAAAGGTTATGGCCCCTCTTTTTACGGGTTGTCTAACCACCAGTGTTGAAAGCTCAGCGATTCGCATTTCTCAGCGCCCTTTGACCAAGTCTGGTAGGAAGGTTACGATTTCAGGGAACATAACAAACAGGGCGACGGCAGCAATATCCGCCAAAACGAACGGCAAAACAGCACGGAAGATTTTTTCAATAGGTATATCGGGTCTGACTCCAGAAACTACATAGCAGTTAAGGCCAATTGGTGGGGTCACAAGACCAATTTCAACCATCTTTACAAGAATGATACCGAACCAAATAGGGTCAAAGCCTAGGCTAATAATAACTGGGTGGATAACTGGAAGAGTCAAAAGCAACATGCCGATTGCATTCATAAACATACCTAGAAACAGATACATCAGCAGTATTACGAGAAGTGTGGCAAAGGGCGAGATTGGCAGGCTTGAAACCCATTCTGCTGCTGCAGAGGGTAGGCCCGCAAAGCCAAGAAATCGCACGAAAGTAACGATGCCCCAGATGACTGAGAATATCATTGCTGACAGCTTGACTGTTTCTATAAGCGACTGAGAGAGGTTGGAGAAATTCAGTCTGCCGCGTAACAATGCAAGTACGAAGACAATAAAAGCCCCGAGAGCCCCAACCTCGGTCGGGGTAGCCCAACCGGTATACATACCGCCCATGATCACGGAAATCACAACGACGATAGGCAACACGCCTCCGATGGAGGCAAAACGTTCGCCCCAAGAAATGCCTGTGACTGATGGACCAAGCTCAGGTTTAACCTTGAACATCCCGACCAACAGCAAAATGTAGATGAGAGCTGTAATTATACCGGGGATAAAGCCTGCCAGCAGCAGATCTCCGACTGATTCTTCGACGATTATACCATAGATTACAAGTATCGCTGAGGGTGGGATTAGCGAAGCAAGCGTGCCACCCGCAGCGACTACAGCAGCAGAGATAGCCGGTTGATACTTACTCTTAAGCATCTCAGGGATAGCGATGTGAGAAAAGACTGCTGCTGTAGCGCTGCTAGCACCGGAGACCGCTCCAAAGGAAGCGGTGGCAAATACAGTACCAATAGCCAGACCGCCGGGCAGCCAGCCAAGCCAGGCCTTTGCAAAGCGGTAGGCACCCTTCACCATCCCACCATGGTGAGCAAAGAAGCCAATCAGGATAAACATTGGCAGTACCGACAGCGTGAAATTTGAAACCTCTGAATGGGGTGCCATACCGGCAACCCCAGCAGCAACCTTCCAATTTTTCATGTAAAGCAGGCCGAGAAAGCCAACTAGACCGGCCGCAATGAAAATACGCACACCCAGAAAAATCAGCACGATGAGAACAACAAAGCCTAAATAGCCAACGGTGATATTATCCATGATAATGCTGCCTCAGTCGATTGCTTCTTTGAGAGGGTCTGCCTGTTTTGGTAGTGCTATTTCTGTGGCGTTCGGATCGGCGAGCATGCGCAGGCTGGCGACGAGTTCAATCGCCAGACGCATAGCAAAGACGCTGAGACCCACCACCGCGGCAAGTTTGGACGGCCAGATTGGCCATTCCATGTTCATTGTTGAGTCCCCTAGCACAAGCGAATTGCGGTAGAAGTCGAATAAAGAGGGTAGAATAATAAGGATAAAGGCTAGGGCAGTAGCGGTGGCAAACGTTTTGTAAAACCACATACGGCGGCCCGAAGAGCGACGTACCATCAAATCCATTTTCAGGTGGCCATCTCTCTGATAACAATAGGAAATTGGCAAAACGGCAAAGGCAACGATGCTTATTTCCACAGCTTCAAGATAGCCTGGGATGGGCGAATCAAGAAGCGAGCGAAGAAAAATTTCAGCTGCTCCTGCTAGCATCATGAAAAAAACGACAATTGCTCCTATAGATGCTGTGCAAAACTCAACTTTTTGAAGGCTGCGATCAACAACTGTGAGCCCATTTGTCAGCTTATTTTGATCGTTTGGCATTTCCACCACCTTTGTTATTTACACCCGACGACACTGGGAAGCAGGGGCGAAATCATTTGAGACATCGCCCCCACATTTGGTTGGGTGGAAATCGACTAGTTTTCAGATGCCTCGCTCAGAAGGAAATCAAGCAGTTCCTGAGCTGGAACGCCCCGCTCACTTGCAGATGCGATCCAGTCAGCGTAGATTGACGCTGAATTTTCTATCTCCATTGTTTCGATTGCAGCGGGATCAAAGCTAACCCTGTCTATACCCATCTCTTTCCACTTGGGGAAATTCACTTCTTCGATACCTCCATATGCATCCTTTAATGCACCCTGTGCAACGGGAATAGAATTTATGAGAAGTTGCTGATATTGCGCAGGAAGCTCTTCAAAAGCCTGCTTGCTCACTAGCGAAACTGTGACAAGGCGACCAAACTTGATATCATCGGAATACCAATCAGACAGTTCATCAACCTTAAATGCTGAATAGCCATAACTCGGAAAAGATACCCCGTCCATTGTTCCACGCTGCATGCTTGGATAAGTCTCAAACCCTGGGATTGACACCGGCGTCGCACCAAGCAGTTCAGCGACTCGTGCGCCATTTCCAATAATACGAACCCGCAATCCTTTTAGATCATCCAGGCTCTTAGGCGTATCGCCTTTAGCCATGACACTACTTTCGGGAATGAGTTGTGTTGTTAAATAAATAGCTCCCCATTTAGCGGCCTCTTCAACTAAAACTGGATGATTCAGGTAGGATTGGTGGACTCGTGCCACCTCATCAATACTTTCAAGAGGCAAGAAGGGAAGCGTCAGGGCCGAAAGAGCCGGGGCTTTTGCAGGTGACCAAGCAGAACTCCAAAGACCCATCTCAAATGCGCCCAGTTTGATACTATCGATATTATCCTGGGGTTTCGCAAGAGCGCCACCGTAATGTATATTGATAGAAAAATTACCGCCAGTTTGTTCTGAAATGTATTCGGACATGGCTTCGATCCCGCGGGTCAGTGCGCGTGAGCCACCATGTGCATTGAGGTCCCAATTTACTTTTGGTCCTTCAACTTCTGCTATCGATGCAACCGGCGCAAGAAAGGCACCGGTAAATGTTAAGGCACAGACCCAGAAAGTAGATTTGAACATGAAAGTTTCCTCCTTCAAATAAAGCAACGTTCGAATCAGTTATATAATGATATTACGGTATTACGCAATATTTTATAAATATATAGGTTGCTTGGGTAACAAAATGCTTTATTTATGCACTTAATTTGCTATTCCAGTGGAAATTTAGAGTAAATATTTGACAAATGTTTTCTGAATTCGACATTATGATAATATTGATTATGCCATCCTGAGACTACTTGGTTAAAAGAAAGAACAAATATGAGAAGACCCAACGTTGCGGCTCCCCTCCGTCAGGAGATCGCACAGGAATTGAAAGCCGATTTGGCAAATCTGGCTTTCTCGCCGGGTAGCCGACTGATTGAACGTGAACTTTGTGAGAGATACGAGGTGAGCCGCACCATCATTCGGGAGGTTCTTCGGGAATTTGAGTCGGAAGGGCTGGTTGTGAATATCCCGCAAATCGGGCCCGTTGTAGCGGTTTTATCCCCTGAGGAAGCTGTTCAAATTTACGAAATTAGAGGCATTTTAGCAGGCCTAGCAACAAGAAAATTTGTAGAGATTGCGTCACAGCGAGATATTTCAAGAGTGCTCAGGATTTTTGATCGTATAAAGGCCTCAGCAATTGAGGAGGATATCAGAGCGGTATTATCAGGGGTTTCTGATTTTCATAATACAGTCCTTGATACAATTAATAATGAACCTTTACGTGGGATGTTGGACCGCATTCACACAAGGGTGGCAATTATGCGGCTGACAACTCTATCTGCGCCGGGGCGACTGCCAAACGCTGTAAGTGAGCTTTCCAAAGTTTTTGAGGCCATCAAGAAACAGGATGCAACTGCTGCGGAGCGCGCATTTATTGCACATATTGAGTCGGTAGCGTTAGTTGCGCGGGAAGAACTCAAGCGGCAGCACTTAGAGCAGCCAATGGTAAAGCCAATGAAGCGGAAAGCCAAGTCAACCTGATCGGCTATCAATCCAATTCTAGGCCTGAGAGGCGCTCCAGCCATCGTATCAGCGCTGTGTGGTCGGAGCCTGCTCCCTCTTCAGAGTTGGCAGCATCCACCATTTCTCGAGTTAGGACACTATGCCTACTAGGAGCACCGCACCTGTTAGCCACATCGAGCGCTATCGCCAAATCCTTAGCCATAAGGTTTAATGCAAAACCACTGTCGAATTTGCGCGAAAGAACAAATTGCCCAATCTTGTTTTCAGTTGAATTGTTTCGTCCGGTCGAGGCGTTCAGAACATCCAACATAACTTGACTATCCAACCCAAACTTTTTGCCGATTAGCAACACCTCGCCTGCAGCAATCAATCCTGATGCTGACAAAAGGTTATTGAGAGACTTAATCGCGTGCCCTGATCCAACAGGCCCAACATGAGTTATTTGACGCGACATTGCGCTGAGTGGTCCCCGTACATATTCAATCGCTTCAGCATCACCCCCTGCCATAACGGCAAGTTGTCCAGTGCAAGCCCTTGTTACGTTACCCGAAACTGGTGCATCGACAAGCATGATCCCATCAGCTGCAAGTATTTTGGAGAGCTCCTGAGTTTGGAACGGAGAGACCGAGGACATATCGAGAATTGTGCTACCCTTTTTCAAGCCGTTGATAAGACCTTCCTGGTCATCGCCTAGAACAACATTTTTAACAATATCTCCATTTGGAAGCATCAGTATTATAAGGTCCGTAATCTCAGCTAATTCACGCAGAGACCCCGCATGCTTATCCACACCCAATTCTGCCGCCGCCTCCATATTCTCAATTGATATGTCATATCCAATAACCCTGTATTTCCCTGATGATACAAGACAGGAAGCCATCGGCTTGCCCATGATTCCAAGCCCTACAAAACCAATTCTCATCATGAATTAAGTAGCCTCATTAGTGCCTGCGAGCAGCCCATTCTTTTCCAAAACTGCCTTCGCAGTTCGAAATGCGTCAATACCAGCTGGGAAGCCGCAATAAACCGTTGCCTGCAGTAAGGCTTCGGAAATCTCTTCGGTGGTGCATCCATTGTTGACTGCGCCAATAACATGAGCTTCAAGCTCGTGGGACCTGTTCAAAGCAGTCAACATTACAATGTTTAAAAGGCTTCTTGTTTTTCTCTCAAGACCGGGGCGTCCCCAAACATCATTCCAGCAGTGGCGGGTCACAAAGTCTTGGATATCTCGATTGAAGTCGGAAAGATTGTCCAGAGCTCGATCAACATAGAAATCGCCCATGACCTCCCTTCGAATCTTGAGCCCATTTTCAAAAGCTTTTTCAGTCATTTTTTTCCTATTTTTTTCAGTCATTTTTTTTCCTATTATTGATAACCCAGTATTCAGTTACAGATTTTCCCGCAAGAACCTCAGCAAATCCAAATAAGCCCGCTCGGTCGCCTCTGGATGGTAGGCGGTTTCCCTGATCGGGTTAAAAAATCCGTGCTGTCCACCTGCATGAAGATAATATTCACCGCCGTCGAGTACATCCATCGCGGCACTCAGAATATCACGTGTTTTTTCAGACGAGTGAGGGTCTTCGCTTCCCAAATGAACCTGAACTGGGCAATCAATCTCGCCTAGTTTTTCCTTGTATGTCGGCACCTCTACAGGATAGAAAGCTCCACCGGCATCCAACAAACCTTTCGCAGCTGCCTTCAGAACTATCTTTCCGCCAAGGCAAAAACCAACCGCGCTGACTTTACCTGTGCAAAGCTCGTGAGACCGCAACGCATCAACAGCAGCTTCTGCATCAGCTTGAGCTGCTTGCTGATCTAATAAATTATAATACTGCAACGCTTTTTTCAAACTGGCCTCATCATATCCCAGACTGATATCAGGTTCGATGCGATGATACAGATCCGGAGCGATCACAGTGAATCCGTCTTCAGCCAATCTGGCTGCAATCCATTTTACAAACTCGTTAACACCGAAAATTTCCTGAAGGATTACAACACCGGGAGCTGGCGTCATTTTTGGCGTAAAGAGTGACGACCGCATTGAGGCTCCAGAGACAGGAATTGAAATGTCATTCACAATTTTTCTCCTTTTATAGAATCTTAATTCACTATTGATAATACCGTATTACCATTATATATTAAGAAAGTTCAAGATATGAATCAGCTTATCGCGAAGATTACAGCCCAGCTAAATTAAGAAATAAAATTCGTGATACTGAGGGACGCATAACAAGATAGTTCACTGAAATGGCAGACACCGATGAAACGTACATTTGAATATAACGGCCTTCCCGCCCATGTGGTTTTTGGCTATAGCACAATAGATTCTGTTCGCGCTGAGGTTGAAAAGCTTGGTGTAAAACGGGCTATTGTTCTGACAACGCCAGAATTTGAGGACAAGGGAAAACAGATAGCTGACCTTTTGGGGTCATTGAGCGCTGGTGTCTATCCATGTGCTAAAATGCACACCCCTGTTGCTGTCACGGAAGATGCAATAGCTTTTTTTCAAGCACGGAAAGCAGACGGCACTGTTGCCATCGGTGGCGGGTCAACAATTGGCTTAGGAAAGGCGATAGCCCTGAGGACAGACTGTCCACAATTGGTCATACCGACGACCTATGCCGGATCCGAGATGTCTCCGTACCTGGGTCAAACTGAGCATGGTGTGAAGACCACAATCTCGTCAAGAAAGGTTCTACCTGAAACAGTTATCTACGACGTTGCATTGACACATACTCTCCCATCTCGCTTTGCTGCGGCTTCCGGTGTAAACGCAATCGCCCATTCTGCCGAAGCCCTTTATGCAAAAAATACAAATCCTGTAGTTAATCTAATGGCTGCAGAAGGAATATCCGTACTACGCGAAGCGCTTCCAAAGATTGTGGCGAATCCAGAAGATCGAGAAGGAAGGTTTAATGCTCTTTATGGTGCATGGCTCTGTTCGATCGTTCAGGGGCAGGTTTCAATGGCATTGCATCACAAGATTTGCCATGCCCTCGGTGGTTCTTTTAATTTGCCGCATGCAGATATTCATGCGAACGTACTGCCACATGCAATTGCTTACAATTCAAAGGCAGCAGTTGCTGCAGTAGAAACAATTGCCAACTCTATAGGAAATCAAAATGCAGCTTTAGGTTTATACAACTTTAATTTAGAGATTGGAGTCTACACTAGTCTCAAGGATTTAGGGATGCCTGAGAGTGGTATTGAAGTAATTGTTGATCAGATCATGAATACTCCTTACTGGAATCCTCGAAAAATGAACCGCGGTGCACTGACTAAGCTTTTGCAACGCGTTTGGATTGGTGAACCCCCAAAATATGATCCAGATCAATAGCACCTAAATCGTCCAATCTGTCCCAAAGACTCTGACGTTAGACATGCGAGGGTGCTGTCAAACTAATGAAAACACGCCCCAGATTGCTGGTACAGCCTGAATCTCTGCGCTCAATAATTAACGCCACGCAGCGAGAGCAGCGGCACGGTTCAGTTTGAAATTAGTGCTTGAATAGAGATGGCGAGCTCCCCCCCCAAAAAATTACTCCCCAATGAATCTACGCCCCCAACACTAAAGGCCCGTGGCCCGAGACGCGGGGCCCTTTAATAGGGGGAGCCGGTCCATGGGCCAACGGCTCAACTTTAGGGCTTTGGCGCAGTAACCCCTGCGGTTGGGCCTCACATAATTTCTATGACAAAGCTGATTTAGGCGAAAGCGGCCATCATTGCGCTGTTCGACTCTCAGCGAAAGTATTTCAAGCCACTGAATGCTACCTGAAAAAACTCTGAGATTACAGCTTTTTCAACTCCTTCAGCTTGCATCATTATTCCACTTGCGATTTGGGCATCAACATAACGCGCTACAGTGGCCGTCGAAATTCGCACGCCCAGTTGTCCATTATGCTTAGCGCGATCGGTCCAGTCACGCATCCGAGCCTGTGCATTGTACCACGTCGCATCAATAGCATCATTAGTTTTAGCGCCAAGTTCGTTGCGGCACCCCCGCATTTGCTGAAACAGGCAGCCTGTAGGAAGGCCTATTTCAGCGCGTTCCTGAAGGATCAGATCAGTCAGCGCCGTCAAGGCGTCGTCAAACGGCTGGTCCGCTTCGAAAATCTCGAAAAGTTGCGAAAGGACCAACTCGCGGTAGCTCTCAAGCGCGGCGGTTTTCAGGCCGTCCTCACTGCCAAATTCACGATAAAGGCCAGGTTTGGATACCCCCGCTCGACGACAAATTTCATTGATAGAAACAGCCATTGGGCCATCGTCCCAGTAGCTCGTCATGGCCACCTGCAGAACGTGATCCCGATTGAGCGTCTTTGGCCGCCCGCGTGTCGTTTGAGGCTGAGTACTTTTCATATCGGACCGATCGGTATTTTTATATTGCTATTCAAATTAAAATACCATTCAGTACAAAAAAATCTAGCCCGAATCTGATGGGCCTTAAAACACAAGGAACGATCACTATGAAAACAACACTTCTGACCGGTATCTCCGGCTATATCGGGTTACACTGCGCAAAAGAATTGCTTGAGGCTGGGTATGCCGTGCGCGGAACGGTTCGCAGTCAGGCGAAGGGGCAAGAGGTGCGCGAAACCCTTGCTGCCGCTTCTGTCGATAGCAGCAACCTAACACTCGTTGAGCTCGACCTGACCTCTGACCGGGGCTGGAACGACGCAGCAGCAGGCTGTGATTATGTCATGCATGTGGCCTCGCCTTTTGTTATCGCGAACCCGAAAGATCCACAGGAAATTATCTCTCCGGCTGTTGAGGGTACCTTGCGTGCCTTGCGTGCCGCTAAAAAGGCGGGGGTGACGCGCGTTGTTCTGACCAGCTCGATCCTGTCGATGATGGGCAGTATGAAGACCGGCACATTTGGCCCAAGTGACTGGACAGATGTCCATGCGCCCGATGTCAGCACTTATACTAAGAGCAAAACACTTGCGGAAAAGGCGGCATGGAATTTTATCAGCGCACAAGACGGCGATGCACCAATGGAACTGACCGTCATCGCCCCCGGGGGGGTGTTCGGCCCACCCTTGGGGCGCAACATCACTGGTCAATCCATGTCCATGCTGGACCAAATGCTGCGCGGCAAACTGCCTATGGTGCCAAGAACAGCCTTTCCAATGGTAGATGTGCGTGACGTCGCCAAATTGCATGTTCAGGCCCTTAAGCTGCCCAAGGCCGATAACAAACGGATCATTGCGGCCAGCTCAGAACCAAACGGTTTCCAAAGTGCTGCGCAATTCCTGAAAGACCAGGGTTACAAAGGTCCCAGCACGCGCATCGCCCCTAACTTCTTACTGCGCTTATTGGCGAAGTTCGATCGCGAAGCCAAAGGAATGATCGGCCTTTTGGGAATGGACCTGAGTTCAGATAATTCCGAAACACGCAGTCTGTTTAACTGGACCCCTATCCCCTTCAAACAATCGGTGCTCGAAACAGCTGCTGCCGTGCAGGCCATTCAGGGCAAGGCGTAACTCCCAAACTCGAAAAACAGCCGTTGGCCTTTAGCAGGCCAATGGCAACAAAGTCTGCACAACAGCCGTAAGTGCTTGGCGAAAGCAATGTCTGCTTCTGCAGTTGGCGGCAACAATCAAAATTACTCCTGAATGAGTCTACCACCCTAACACCAAGGCCCGTGGTCCGAGACGCGGGGCACTGGGATTGGGGGCCCCGGTCCATGGTCCTGAGGCTTAAATGCAGCGATTGGGCATAGTAACCCCCGTCGTTGGTCCAAGGACCGCGGCCCGAGAAAAACTAACCAACGCCAACTTAGCTCAGGCAACACCAGTAATAGGTCGACAATACGAAGTCCCATGCCCTCGGCCCTTAGCTCCGTATCTCAAAGTTAGATGTTGGGCTAAAACGGTCATTCATTCAAGTTGCAGCAAAAGGCCGCTTTGAGCCCAACCTGTGAGTTCGTTTTTTTGCTGCGTGCGCTCGCAGCGGAAAAACTGCCGCTCATGCATGGATCAGAGTACTGCCGCGTGACGAGAAGAGCCGCCATTCATTTGGAGCGCATCGGGTTTTCCTTATACAATACTCGAGCGGCAAGGTTTTGTTGTAATTTGACATGCCAATGCGAACGGTTGGTTCCAAATAATTTGTGGATTTGTCAATCAAATAGCTTGTTGCGGGTCCAGTCGAAGGTCCCGGTGTCTCGTTCCTGCACCGCCTGCTTCCAACCGACTTGCTCCACGCGGGCTTTGAAGTTTATGCCTTCGGGCGAATGGCGGGTGATGCCGTCGAACACGGTGGCAAGGCGCTGCGTCTCGTTGATTTTCTCTTCAACCGCCGCGTTGATCACCATCTTCTGCATGGCCAGTTGATTGATCGGCACGGATGCCATACGGACGGCCAACGCTTCGACCTCGGCATCGAGCTGATTGTCAGGCACGGATTTAAGCACCAACCCCATCTCGGCGGCTTCGACGCCGGTTATTTTGTCACCCGTGAACATCATGCGCTTGGCCTTTTCAGGCCCGAGCCGATGCACCCACATTGCAGTTGTCGGACAGCCCCAAACGCGGGTGGGCATGTAGCCGATCTGTGCCGTGTCCCCCATGATCGTTAGATCGGCACACAGCGCGATGTCCGAGCCGCCCGCAACGGCGAAGCCATGCACCTTACAGATCACCGGTTTCATCGCCCGGAAGAGCGACATGAAAGCCTGCGTGTTAGCCCACATGCACTGGAAATCCTGCATCGGGTCCCAGGGCATGTCCTGCACCACCTTGTTGGAACCATTGCGCTTGGCGTAATGGGCAAGATCGTAGCCCGCGCAAAAGGCATTTCCTGCGCCGGACAAAACTATCACATGTATGTCACGATCATGGTCGGCCTGTGCAACCGCTGCCGCTAGTTCGCAAGGCAGATCATCGTCGATGGCATTCATTACCTCAGGTCGGTTCAGGGTGATCCGCCCGATCCGTCCATCTTTCTCAAACAGAACCTTTTCCATACTTACCCCCAATCGCTGACGGCCTTGACCTCAAGGAACTCCTCAAGACCCCAGGCACCACCTTCACGGCCATTGCCCGACTGCTTTATACCGCCAAAAGGCGAGCCCGCACCGCTGAATTTGCCGTTCATCTCGACCATACCAGATCTTAGCTGTCGCGCCACGCGACGAGCTCGAGCCTTGTTCGAGGTTTGTACATAATTCGTAAGACCATAGGACGTGTCGTTCGCCAAGGTGATTGCTTCTTCTTCGCAGTCAAAGGGTGTTATACATAGCACAGGGCCGAAGATTTCTTCCGTCCAAATCGTCATATCTTGCGTTACGTCGGCAAAGATTGTGGGACGCACAAAGTAACCTCGGCTCAGCCCGTCGGGACGACCCAGACCACCCGCAATCAATTTGGCACCCTCATCCATGCCACGCTTAATCAGGAATTGGATCTTGTTGAACTGTACTTCAGATACAACCGGGCCGATGTGGCGGCCTTCGATGTCCGCCGGTCCGACCTCTGTTTTCTCGGCTACGGCTCGGGCGGTTTCAACGGCCTGGTCGTAAATCGTGCGTTCTACCAACATCCGGGTTGGTGCGTTACAGGATTGGCCCGAATTGTTGAAGCAGTGCCGAACGCCACGCGTGATGACCTTTTCATCGGCATCAGCGAATATGATGTTGGCTCCTTTGCCTCCCAATTCGAGGCTGACGCGTTTCACGGTATCCGCAGCTGATTTAGTTATAGCCACACCTGCACGCGTTGAACCGGTAAAGCTAACCATATCCACATCCTCGTGCGACGTTAAATGTGCGCCAACATTAGCGCCATCACCATTCACCAGATTAAAGGTCCCAGGAGGAAAATCTGCCTCATCAATCATTTCAGCCAATAGAATGGAGCTGAGCGGAGAAAGCTCAGATGGTTTCAAAATCATAGTGCAGCCTGCCGCAAGCGCTGGTGCTACTTTTAGCATCACCTGGTTCATCGGCCAGTTCCATGGGGTTATCAGGGCGCAGACACCAACTGGCTCGTATAAGATTATATCACCTGGCGCGTGATCCCCCAAAGGACTTTCAAAGACAAAAGTTTTGGCGGCCCGAATGGTATTTTTGAGATGCCCGGCTCCGGCACCGACCTGTGCTGTCTTTGCCAGCGCAATCGGCGCACCCATTTCAATGCTGATAGCCTGCGCCATGTCTCCAGCCCGTGTCTTGTAGACTTCCATCAACCGCTCCAATGCGGCGATCCTTTCCGAAGGGTTAGTTGCTGCCCAGCTTGGAAAGGCGTCCTTAGCCGCAGTGACGGCCATCTCGACATCAGCAACACCACCTAAAGTGATTGTTGCAATCCTTTCTTCAGTCGATGGATTCTCGACTGCCGTTTCGCGTCCATCAATCGAATTAACCCACTGGCCATTAATGAAGTGTTTGGTTGCGTCCTGCATGGTGATTCCTGTTAGTCAGAGTTCAGCATATTCCCCGGCGACAAAACGATCGCGGAGAATAAATTTCTGGATTTTGCCTGAGCCGGTCAGGGGGAACTCCTCGACCTGCACCCAAACATTCGGCGTTTTTTGTGGTGACATGTTTGCGCGGCAATAAGCGTGCAGCGTACCCTTGTCGAGCAGTCCTGTGCTCCTGATGAACGCGCCTATAACCTCGCCCCATTTTGGGTCTGGCAGGCCAACGACAGCGACTTCGGCCACACTTGCGTGTTCCAACAGGCAGTTTTCAATTTCAGCGGGAAAATGGTTCTCGCCGCCGCGGATAATCATTTCTTTCACACGACCCGTGACTGTGACGTAGCCTCGTTTATCCATTCGACCAAGATCGCCGGTGTGCAGCCAGCCCATTCCGTCTATGGTCTCGGATGTGGCCTTCGGGTTGTCGTTGTATTCCAGCATGACGCAGGGGCCGCGGGCACAGATTTCCCCGACCTCTCCTACGACGACGGCGCAATTGTTATCGACACTGCGAATTGAGACCTCAGTCTGAGCTACCGGCTGGCCTGCCGTGTTGCAGATGTCGTCAATGCTGTCGTCTAGATGATGTTGCGTGATTACCGGACAATGCTCGGTCTGGCCATAGAGTGTCGAAAATCCGGCTCCCATCAGGGTCTGCACCCGGCGCACCAATTTGGGCGCCACCATTGAGCCACCGCAGCTGACGAGCTTCAGAGCCGACATGTCTCGTGGACGCGCATTTTGTGCATCGAGCAAGGCCACCACCATGGTCGGCACGCCAAGGATGATGTCAGCGCCGCTCGCTTCCAACTGGTCAAGCACGACATCCGGGTCAAACAGGCTGACCAACACCATTCGGCACCCCGCCTGAAGGCATCCAAGCGTGACCATCCCGCAGCCCGAGGTGTGAAACATCGGCATGATGTTGACCCAGGTGGTCGCCTCGGTTGTCCCACAGCGACCCGCGTAGAACCGGGCGTTGTTGACCAGTCCGCGATGGCTCAGGACTGCCCCTTTGAGAAAACCGGTGGTGCCGGAGGTATACTGGATCATCGCCGCGTCGCCTGGATCGGCATTGGGCAAAGCAATCGGGCGGGAGCCTTGTGTGTAAAGCGCTACGCTTTCCATGTCCGTGACATCGCGAACCGATGGGATGCTCGCGGCGACTTCAGTCCCAATTTGGCCCATGGGGTTGCCGCGGAATTCTTTGACAAGGAAAAGTGCAACCGCGCCGGATTGTTCCAGCACGTAGGCTAGTTCGCGTGCCTGAAAGGCCGGGTTAGCAGTCACCAGTACTAGACCGGATAGGGCACTGGCATATTCCAATAGGACCCATTCTGGGCTGTTGGGCGACCAAACTACTACCCTTTCGCCAGGCGCAAACCGTGTGGAGAGCGCCATGGCTAGTCTCTCAGCATTTTGCATGAGTTCGGCATAGGTCCAGCGCCGCCCTCTGGCGCCGTTCTGTTTGACTTCTACCAAGGCCTCCGCTTCTGGTCGTGCTGCAGCGACCTCGCGCAGCAATGCACCGATGGTGATATCTCGCGTCTCTATGTCTGACTGAGGCTGAGCATGGGAGGTGGTGAGGTCTAAGTCATACATCGCTGAAATCGCCTCCTCGACCCTTGCCACTGGAGAAGCGGGCTGCACCCTCTATACCTATGGTGACTTCATCTTTGCTGCCCTTCCATTCCTGCTGCAGGGCTTTGCGCATTGAGAGCCCATGTTGGGTCCGCACCGAACGTCTATCTGCGCGCATGCAGCTTTGCGGGAAACGGGCGATGTCATGGGCAAGGGCTTCGGCTTTGGCGCGTGCGTCGCCTTCGGGCACGACATATTCACACAGGCCTATCTGGAGCGCTTCATCCGCATCGACGCGGCGCCCGGTCAAGATCAGGTCCATTGCGCGGCCTTCACCCACCAAACGCGGAAGGCGTACCGTACCTCCGTCGATGAGTGGAATGCCCCAACGGCGACAGTAGACACCCATGAATGCAGTTTCTTCCATCACCCGGATATCGCACCACAGCGCCAGTTCCATACCACCCGCCACGGCAGGCCCCGATACTGCGGCGATCAAGGGTTTGCTGAGCTCCAACCTGCTGGGCCCCATGGCCGCCATCGGTGGCTCGCCCTCATTCGGAAAGTCGAACGGATCAAGCGCTTCGGCACCAGCAAGGGAGGCTGCATGCTTCAAATCCCAGCCAGCACAAAAAGCACCGCCTTCGCCCCAAAAAACAGCAACGCTAGCTGTTTCATCTGCATCGAAGGACTGGAATGCTTCAAAGAGTGCTTTGGCGCTTTCAGGGTCCATGGCATTACGCGCCCCTGGTCGAGAATGTATTACGGTCCAGACGGGGCCGTCCTTTTCAATTCGTACACTCATTGCAGAATCTCTCCATAGTTGCCTGCAAGGAATTTATCACGAATGGCAAATTTCTGTACTTTACCGGAGCCTGTAAGAGGGAAATTCGGCACATGTACCCAGACAGATGGCGTTTTCTGTGCGGACAGATGCGCCCTGCAGTGGGTACGCAAATCGGCCACATCAAGCGACTGGTCAGACAGGATGAATGCCGCGATCACCTCTCCCCATTTCTCGTCTGGTAAGCCGACTACAGCGACTTGTGCCACATGCCTGTTGGTCACCAACACCGCTTCGATTTCAGCTGGAAAATGGTTTTCACCGCCGCGAATGATCATGTCCTTAACACGACCCGTCACTCGCACGAACCCTTTGGCGTCCATTGCGCCCAAGTCTCCGGTATGGAGCCATCCGTCGCTATCAATGGCCGTGGCGGTTGCTTCTGGATTTTCGTTATAGCCGATCATCACTGCATAAGATCGCGCGCAAATCTCGCCCACGTCCCCTATTGGAAGAACCTGATTATCTTCAGGTGAACGGATTGAAACCTCTGTCCACGGCAGCGGCTGGCCGGCTGTCTCCACGATCTGCTCAAGTGTCGCTTCAATGGGGTTTAGACAGATCATTGGGCTGTGTTCAGTTTGTCCAAATGCGCTAAGAAGATGACATCCCAAACGGTCCCGAACCCGGCGGACGAGATCGGGTGGCACCGGAGCGCCGCCGGTTGTTATGACCTTAAGCGAGGACATATCGCGCGGTATTTTTTCTAGAGAGTCTAGAAGATTAAACAGCATAGTGGGCACTGCAAAACAGGTTGTAACGCCCTGTTCCTCAATTAAGCGTGCAAAGACATCTGCATCGAACCTCTTTATTAGTAGCATTTTACATGCAGCTTGAAGGCACCCTAAGGCCCCGGTCGCACAGCCTGCAGTATGAAATAGAGGCATGAAGTTAGCCCATACCGAATGCGGACCAACTTGCTTACGCGTGCAGAACAGGCGTGCGTTGTTTACTAAATTCTTATGGCTGAGTACCGCCCCCTTTGGAAATCCGGTTGTTCCCGATGTGTATTGGATCTGCGCGGCATCATCTGGCTGGACGTTTGGTAGCACAGCGGGCCGTTCTCCAGTGGCGTAGAGCGCATCCTCGTTTTCCAAGTTAACGACTTCGCGCAACGCTGTGTTGCCGCTTATCGCATGGCGTGCAATTTCAGCCATCGGGTTACCCCTAAACTCATCAACCATAAACAAGGCAACTGCACCAGACTGTTCAATTACATATTTGAGTTCAGGAACCTGAAAGGATGGATTGGCTGTCACGAGAACTAAACCCGCTAGACCACAGGCATATTCTATGAAAATCCACTGCGGGATATTGGGCGCCCAGACGACGACCTTCTCGCCTGCCTCAAAACGCGAAGAAAGCGCTTCAGCTAGGTGCTCGGCTTGTTCTAGCAGCTCTCCGTAGGTCCACGATTGGCCACAATCACCGTTGTCTGCGATATCCACCATCGCAACAGCGTCAGGGTAGCTGGCCGCAGTCTTACGCAGCAAGTCTCCAACCGTAATGTTTAGGACTTCAGCATCGCTCTGCGCGGGGAAGTGCGAAAGGTTGAGCTTCACATGGTACATGTCTATTCGGCCGCGATCGGTTTGGTTGGGATATCCACCAGTTTGCCCCTAGGGATCAAGCGGTCGGCATCATACATCGGCAGGGTGCAAAGCTCACCTTCCTGAATAGAACCGTCTGCACAGAGCACATTTACCTTGGTGCCGGGTCCTATGGCGGGGTCGTCCATACGAACAATGCAAACACCGCAATTTTGGTATGGTGAATATCCTGACGAGCAAACGCGTCCAACAACAGTTTCGCCCACCCACATTACGCGACCCAATTGAGAAACACCCCCCATTACACGCATACCCCAGGTTTTTGATGATTTATCTGCAACCTCTAATGCTTTGCGTCCGATGAAATCACGATTTTCGAAGTCGACAAAATTCCCAAGTCCAGCTTCGAAAGGAGTGGTTTCCGCCCCAAAGTCCGATCCTGCATTTAATAAGCCAGCCTCAATCCGACGTGCGCGGAATACCGGTGTCCCGGTGAGTAAGATATGGAACGCCGAACCTACCTCCATGATTCTGTCGCCAATGGCCGCAATATCTGTGTCTGGAAGTAAGTATACTTCCCAGCCAAGTTCGTTAGTAAAGCCTGAACGGCTGATCCAACAAGTCTGACCAGCAATAGAAACCTCGGCGCAGTCGAAATAGCGGAATGGATCTGGCATCGGTCCGTCCAGAGCAGCGGCCAATAGCTCCAGTGAACGTGGGCCCTGTATCTGACTTACCCAGACATTCGGATCATGGATTTTTACATCCAACCCTTCGGCATGTGCTTTGTACCAGCTGAAAAGATCGCCGTCTGCCTGTGCCATCCAAAAACGATCTTCAGATAATCGCAGCAATACCCCGTCTGTGATCATCCCCCCATCATGATAGCATGCGAATTGATATGAGCATCGGCCTGGTTTGACCCTTGATACATTACGGGTGAACACCTTGTTCAAAAGTGTTTCAGCATCTGGTCCGCTTATCTCAATTGGTAACTCACCTGTGTGACGAAAAATAACATTCGTACGTACCGCCCAATACATTTCATCGTCTGACGCAGTGCTTAGTGCTTCGGGTGTTAGTCGAGAGTTGTAAAGCGTATATTCTGGATCATGTGGCAGCTCCATGTAACTCAGTGGGTGTGCTGGCATTGTACGCGCAAGTTCGCGCGGGCGCGCGCCCTTGTTCAGCAAAGCCTTGGCAACGAAACGATAGTGGGAGAGGTCGGTTGTCATGTTATTCACCGTTCAGAGTTGTTAGACGCCTACGGGTAATCTTCGAAAAAGATAGATGATTACCACGCATAAAAAATATATATTTGGTTATGTGGCCGTGGCGCAAATCTAATGATTTGCACAAATCGTTCGAAAAAATTAGACAGTATTAATGCGCTTTCGTTCTTATGATTCTCTCAAGATTTTCGATACCGTTGCCCGCAGTCTGTCGATGACCAAGGCAGCGGACGAAGTGCATCAATCGAAAGGGTCGATCAGTTACCAGGTGGGCAAGCTTGAAGCCGACCTCGGATTTCGCCTGTTTGAGCGTGCGCACGCTACACTGGAACTGACAGAGGAAGGGCGCAGGTTGTGGCATGTGTCCCAAACAGCCCTGAGTCAGATCGATCGTGAAATCGAAGACTTGCGTGGCACTACCTCCGGTGCCGTGACTATTGGTGCACTGACCTACTTCTCGTCACGCTGGCTATCGCCAAGGCTCACCCGCTTCTTCGAGGCCAATCCCGGTATCAGCCTACGGATCGAACCGCTCAACTCCGTTGACATGATGAGATCTTTGAAAATCGACATGGCTGTACTTTGGGGAATTGGCGGCTGGGAGGGTCATAAAAGCGAACTTCTTCTTTCCCTGCCTGCCGTTCCAACCGCAAACCGCGTACTTGCAGAGCAGGTAAAACAGCTTGGGTTGGCTGAGGCGGTCAGACAGCTTCCGCTCTTGGGAGACAGCTCCGGCGATGCGGGTTGGCGCGCCTGGCACAAAGCCGCGGGGCTACCTTACGCGCCCAGCCGGGCCAGCTTGACGATCCCAGACTCGAACAGCCGCGTTCAGGCTGTGGTGGATGGCCAGGGGATCGCCCTGTGGGATGATTTGGTTGCGTCTGAATTTGGTGATGGAACGCTTGTTAGATTATCTGATGTCAGAGTTGAAAACGCGGGTTACTTTCTCGTTTTCACGGATCAGCCGATGTCTCAAAGCGCAGAGGCATTCTTGGACTGGTTGCGGGTTGAAAACGATCGCAGCGAGATGCCGGCCTAAAATCCTGCGGGTTTGCGGCGCTTGAACGGCCGGTTTGGAAAAATGTGGCGCGTCGCGAGTTCCGTGCCGTATTTGCGAAGGATTTCTGCGTCCGCAATAGCTGCACTAGCAAAAGACCGGATTGTCCTGCATAGCAGCCGTTAGTGCTTGGATAGGGCAATGTCTGCTTCTTCAGTTAATGGCAGTAAACAAAACCCCCGTCCAATGAAACTACAACGCTAATACTAAAGGCCCATGGTCCGAGGCGCGGGGCCCTGGAATAGGGGGGGCCGGGCCTGGATCCCACAGATCAAATGTAGCGATAAGGTACAGTAACCCCTGATTAACTCTGTTTTGATCTGATGTTTCATTGTGGGTAGCGTTGTGGGTAGATATTTTTCTTTAATATTAACATTAATTAAATCAGCCACTTAGCTTGGGTATGTGGCGGAGGAACAGGGATTCGAACCCTGGGAGGACTTTCACCCTCGTCGGTTTTCAAGACCGGTGCATTCGACCACTCTGCCACTCCTCCGACAAAAGCTTACATAATCGCGAGAAATTGATTCAGCAAGAGCAAGAATGCTCAAGAGACGCAAGAAATCGCCTTTGTGCGATGACCCGCAACACTGGGCTTTCCACTTGTGCCGCGATTGGGTTAGGTTGACCCGTGACATGGCAGGCCTTTCGATCAAACCGGGCGCGGGTTTTGGGCGACTGGTCTTGACGGTTCGGCCAAAGATTTTTCGGCAGCTTGGGCCCATCAGTGCCACGCGCGAACATAGCAAGGAGGGGATCATGCCCATACGTTCCGGACCAATCTTGATTTTGGCCTTTTTTTGCACCTGGATCAGTGGGGCGGCCTTGGCGTTTGAAACCAAAGCGCAAGCGGCCTATGTGCTGGATCATGAGAGCGGCACCGTACTGCTGGCCAAGCAGGCGGACGTGGCCCTTCCTCCCGCCTCAATGTCAAAATTGATGACTCTCTTTTTAGCCTTCGAAGCGCTCCGTGATGGACGCCTGCGTTGGGATGAGCGTTTGCCGGTCTCCACCCATGCCATGAGCTATGGCGGATCCACCATGTTTTTGGACACGACCGATCGGGTCACCGTCGAGGATCTCATTCGCGGCATTATCGTATTATCGGGCAATGATGCCTGCGTTGTCATTGCCGAAGCCCTGTCTTTGGATGGCACCGAAGCGGGCTTTGCCGCAATGATGACCGATCGCGCCAAGGATCTCGGAATGGAAAATTCAGTCTTTGACAATTCCAACGGCTGGCCCGACATCAACCACCGAATGTCGATGAAGGATCTGGCCATTCTGGCGCAGCATTTGATCACCGAATTTCCCGAGCAATATACGATGTTCTCAGAAACGGAATTTGGATTCGATGGCCGCGCGCCCAGCAACACGCGCAACCGCAATCCTTTGTTGACTCTGGGCATCGGCGCAGATGGGCTAAAGACCGGGCACACGGCGGAGGCCGGTTATGGTTTGGTTGGATCGGCGCAACAGGGCGAGCGGCGAGTCATTTTCGTTTTAACCGGTTTGCAAAGCCAGCAGGAGCGGGCCGAAGAGGCCGAGCGCATCGTCACCTGGGCCTTTCGGCAGTTCACCTCAAAAACCCTAAGCCAGCCGGGCGAGGCTTTGGCCCAAGCGGCAGTTTGGATGGGCAGCAGCCGGAACGTCGGCCTATCGCTTGATGGGGCACCGAAGATCCTGATCCCTGTCACGGGCGGGCAGGAAATCACCTCGAAAGTTGTTTATGACGGGCCGCTACAGGCCCCTATTGCCAAGGGGGATCAGGTCGCCGAACTTGTCATTTCTGTGCCAGGCCTGCCCGAGACCCGCCTGCCACTGGTCGCAGCACAGAGCGTCACGCGTGGCGGGTTTTTACCGCGCTTGCGCACAGCGGCACTCGTGCTATTGCGTAAAGTAAATGGGGGCCTGTCCGGCACATAGATGACTGACGCAAAATTTTTATCCTTTGAGGGCATAGACGGCTGTGGGAAATCCACCCAAGCCAAGCGTCTGGCTGCCCATCTCACCACTGCGGGCCAAGAGGTTGTGCTCACCCGTGAACCGGGGGGCAGCCCGGGGGCGGAAGCCATACGCCAGCTCTTGTTGACCGGTGCCACCGACAAATGGAGTGCTGAGACAGAGCTTCTATTGTTCACCGCTGCAAGGCGCGATCACCTTGAGCGCACCATCACCCCAGCCCTATCCGCGGGCAAGATGGTCATCTGTGATCGCTTTGCCGACAGCACCCGTGTCTATCAGGGCGCAACCCGCGGCGATCTGCGCGGCAAGGTCGATCAACTGCACAGCGCGATGATTGGCCGTGAGCCAGATCTGACACTCATCATTGATGTCGACCCTGAAATTGCCCTCACCCGCGGATTGGCGCGCAACTCAGGCGAGGATCGCTTTGAGGATTTCGGACTGCCGTTCCAACAACACCTGCGGGCGGGTTTTCTGGCACTTGCGGCGCAATATCCGCAACGGTGTCGCATTATAGATGGAAATCGCAGCCCGGAGGCGATTTTCACTGATGTATTGGCACTGGCGACGTCATGAGTGATCTGCCACAAGCCGATCGCATTGCCGGCCTGCCTCACCCCTGTGAAACCGAACTTTTATTCGGCCATGATGCCGCTTGCGCACAGGTCTTGGAGGCCTTCAACGGTGACCGGATGCATCATGCTTGGATGCTGACCGGCCCCAAAGGGATTGGCAAAGCCAGCCTTGCCTATCATATCGCACGTTTTTTGCTTACCGCCGAGCCCGCCGGAGACAGCCTCTTTGGCGCGTCGCCACCAGCGACAAGCCTATTCGTGCCCGCAGATCTTCCGGTGGCGCGCCGTATCCGGGCGGGATCGGAGCCAGGCCTATGTGTCTTGCGCCGGCCCGTGGATGAAAAAACCGGCAAGCTGAAGACCGTGATCCCCGTCGATACCGTGCGCGAATTGCGGCGGTTCTTCAGCCTCTCGGCCGGGGGCAATGGTCGGCGGGTTGTGATTGTCGACTGCATTGATGAGATGAATGCCAATGCGGCCAATGCGTTGCTCAAAGTTCTGGAAGAGCCGCCGCAAGATGCGGTTTTGTTGCTGGTGACACATCAACCAAGCCGGATTTTGCCCACCATTCGTTCGCGCTGCCGCACCCTGGCCTGCGCGCCTCTGTCGCCAGAGGATTTGCAGCGCGCCTTTGCGCAAGCCTTGCCAGAACAGGCGTTTGATCCGGGCCTAACTGCCCTGGCGGCAGGCTCTGTGGGACAGGCTGCAGAGCTGTCACTCACCCATGGCACTGACACCTATGGCGCGATTGTGAGCCTCTGCCACGGCTTGCCGCAGCTCGATCGCAACGCTCTGCTGAAATTGGCCAATTCTACAGGCCGCGCCACTGATGGAAAACTGGAACAACTTCTCGATCTGCTGGATCTATTCCTTGCCCGGCTGGCCCGCGCTGGGGTAAGCGCGCCCGGTCAAGAAGCGGCGCGCGGTGAGGCGGAGGTCTTCGCGCGTCTCTGCCCCGGACCCGCGGCCGCCCGAATTTGGGCAGATGCCCAGCTTGAGCTCGGCCAAAGAGCCAGGCAAGGCAAAACAGCGAACCTTGACCCCAGTTCGCTGATCTTAGATATGGGATTAAAGATAGAAGAAACCGCGTCTAAAATTTTGCGCGAGAAAGGTCTTTCGTGATCGAGGCGCCAAAACTGACCGACAGCCATTGCCATCTTGATTTTCCAGATTTTGAGGGCGAGCTGGACCAGATCATCGCACGGGCGGCCGAGGCCGGCGTGCACCGTATGGTAACCATTTGCACACGCCTGCGCCAAGAGCCCCAAGTGCGCGCCATTGCTGAAACTCATGCGCCGGTCTTCTATGCGGCCGGCACCCACCCGATGAATGCCGACAAAGAGCCATTGGCAAAGGTCGAAGAGTTGCTCGCTCTGGCGACGCATCCGAAGTTTGTCGCCATCGGCGAAACCGGGTTGGATTACCACTACACCGCCGAGAGTGCCGAAATCCAAAAGCAATCCCTGCGCGTTCATATTGAGGCCGCTCAAAAAAGTAACCTGCCTCTGATTATCCATGCGCGCGCCGCTGATGAGGATATGGCTGAAATTTTGAGCTCCGAATATCGCAACGCACCCTTTAACTGCGTCATGCATTGTTTCAGCTCATCACCCGAGCTTGGGCGCGCGGCTTTGGATTTGGGGTTTTATCTGTCCATGTCCGGCATCGCCACATTCCCGAAATCACAAGAGGTGCGCGACATCTTCGCATCGGCGCCTTTGGACAGGATTTTGGTGGAAACTGACGCCCCCTATCTCGCCCCGCCGCCCTTTCGCGGCAAGCGCAATGAGCCAGCCTATACCGCCTTCACCGCGCAGGTTGGTGCGGATGTCTTTGGTCTCTCTTTGTCGGAATTTGCCGCCCAAACAGAGGCCAATTTCGAGCGCCTCTTTTGGAAAGCTGCATGACGCGCCGGGTCACTATATTGGGCTGCGGTTCCTCCGGCGGCGTGCCGCGTTTGGGGGGCAATTGGGGGGCTTGTGATCCAAACAATCCCAAAAATCGCCGGCAACGCTGCTCCATATTGGTTGAGCAATCCGGACCAGAAGGCACAACGCGCGTTCTGATCGACAGCTCGCCCGATTTGCGGACGCAATTGTTAACCGCGCAGGTGGGCACATTGGACGCCGTGGTTTACACCCATGCCCATGCAGATCACGTGCACGGGCTGGACGATCTGCGGATGATCGTCATCAACATGCGCCGCCGCCTGCCGGTTTGGGCGGATGGGCCGACCCGATCCGATCTCTTGTCGCGGTTCTCCTATGCCTTTGAAACGCCCGAAGGCTCAAGCTATCCGCCCATCTTGGAAATGAATAACATAAGCGGGCCCTTCACCATCACCGGTGCCGGTGGCGCGCTAGACTTCACCCCCTTTGAAGTGGCCCATGGCACGATCACAGCTTTGGGATTTCGCATCGGCGATATGGTGTATTTGCCCGATGTCTCCGACATCCCCGAAAATGCCTGGTCACATTTGCAAGGTCTCGACCTTTGGATTGTCGATGCGCTGCGCTATCATCCCCACCCCTCTCACACCCATTTGGAAAAAACCCTGCAGTGGATTGCGCATGTGCAGCCAAAACGCGCCATATTAACCAACATGCATGTGGATTTGGACTACGCCACATTGCAAACCGAATTGCCCAATGGCGTGGTGCCGGCCTTCGATATGATGACAGAAGTCCTCTGATATGAGCATCCTGCTCCAAGTGATCCTGCCGGTGTTTTTCGTTGTTGGCTTTGGATATCTGGCCGTCTGGCGCAAGTGGTTCTCCGACGAAGGGGTTGGGGCTCTGATGGCCTTTACCCAAAATTTTGCCATCCCTTGCCTGCTGTTTCGCGCCATTTCAACTTTGGACCTGGGGCAAACCTTCCAGCCGGGGCTTCTCGGCAGTTTTTACATTGGTGCGATAGCCGGATTTGGCTTGGGCCTGTTTGGCGCGCGCATCTTGTTTAAACGCAGTTGGGAAGACAGTGTCGCCATTGGCTTTTGCTGTCTGTTCTCAAACACAGTGCTCTTGGGTCTGCCCATCACAGAGCGTGCCTATGGGACGGACGCCCTGACGGCCAATTTTGCCATCATCGCGGTCCATGCACCGATCGGCTATGCGCTCGGCATAACGGTGATGGAGCTGGTGCGTGGACGCGGCCTGAGCGGCATGGCGCTTCTGCGTAAGATAATAAAATCAGTATTTAAAAATGCGCTGGTGATTGCCTTAAGCCTTGGGTTTGCGATCAACTTATCAGGCTTTACTTTACCCGAAATCGTCACCGATGGCGTTGATCTTTTGGCCCGAGGGGCTCTGCCGGCGGCCCTGTTTGGCTTGGGCGGTGTTTTGGTGCGCTACCGGCCAGAGGGCGATATCCGAGTGATCTTATATATCTGCGCGATTTCGCTTGTGGTTCATCCTGCCTTGGTTTGGATCACGGGAAGCTATGTCGATCTCTCCACCAGTGATTTTCGCAGTGCGGTGCTGACAGCGGCCATGGCGCCGGGGGTCAATGCCTATATTTTCGCGCAAATGTACGGGCGCGCGCAGCGGGTCGCAGCTTCCGCCGTCTTGATCAGCACCGGTCTCACAATTTTCACCGCAAGCCTCTGGCTCTACGCGCTGGGGTAGTGCTCAAGCTTGGGCAAATCTCGAGGCGCGAAAACTCGACAGCAAGGGGCTCGGGCTGCCTTGCAAAATTTCCTGCGCCAGCAACTGACCTATCAAAGGGCCAAGGGTCACGCCGCTGTGCATAACAGCTAGAAAAACCCCCGGGGCGCCGGGGACCGCGCCCACAACAGGCAGGCCATCCAAGGGCACGGGGCGCTCCCCCAACTTCACTTCTGCCAGCTGAACATCCGGCTGCCCACGCAATTTTTGGCAAATTCGCGCGATCACAGTGTCCGCAAGTGCGGACGCATCCTCTGATGGATCCAAATCGCCGCTGAATATTTCCCCTGCCACAAGACTGCCATCGAGATTTTGTCTAAAATGCACATCAGGCGTCATAAGAATATGATGAATGCGCGTCTGCACCGGCCGGGTTTGCAAAATCATGCCGCGTTTATTGGCCATGGGCAAAGCCCATTCGACACCCGCCAGACCGCGGCAGGCCGCAGCGCCCGTGGCCAAAATCACAAAATCACAGGGCAAATCGCCGGCATTGGTTTGAACAATATGGCCGGCACCGGGACTGGATCGCACCGCCGTCACTTCCCGTTCGGGGCAAAGCTGCCCACCCCGCCGCGCCACATGCGCCAGAAGGGACTGCGCCACAGATTGAGCCTGTGCGGCCCCTTCCATGGGCGTGAACAGCGCATGGGCTGGACACGCGCGCAGATTGGGCTCAAGCGCCGCGATCTCATCGTGATCAAGTCGCCGGGCCCCATAGCCCCGCGCGGTCAGACTGGCAAATTGCGCCTCAAAATCTTGCCCCGCATCTTCCCACCACAGCGTGCCTGGCCAGCTGACATGGGCCTGTAATTCTAACCTCTGCCCCAGGGTTCGGAAGCTCTCTAAGGCCGCGTTGCGCAGATCGAAATAGGCTTGGGTTTCGGCAAAACTGGCATTGATCCAGCCAAAAGAATTGGCACTGGCCACGCCGCCCAAAGGCCCCTGGTCCACAACAATGACCTCAGCACCGAGATCTTGGCAGGCCAAAGCCGTGCTGGCGCCGATGATTCCAGATCCCACGATCACAACTTTTGCAGCTGCCGTCATATCCTGCCCTTCCCTGCGCTGGCGCCTTCTTGACCAGTCATGACACGTTCGCGGCGCGCGACGGAAGCAATTTTCATCCCCAGCGGGGAAAAATGATCACAGCGAGGGATTGAATCGGACTTTGCCGCCCCGCCCCCTTGTTTCTGCCCCCCAGAAGGCCAAATCTAGGAGGCACAAGGAATCAAATATGCACAATAATTCGCCCGAACAAATGCCCGTCTTGCAAAACCCCGCTCCGAATGTGCGCGACCGGGAAAAGATGGAAGGGGGCAAGGCCTTTCGACTTGAAACCGAGTTCACCGCCGCAGGCGACCAACCCACCGCCATCAAAGAGCTGGTGGAGGGGATCACCGCGGGAGAGGCCAATCAAGTTTTGCTCGGGGCCACGGGCACGGGCAAGACCTTCACCATGGCGCGGATCATACAAGACACCCAGCGCCCGGCGATTATTCTTGCGCCAAACAAAACCCTCGCGGCCCAGCTTTATGGCGAATTCAAAGGGTTTTTCCCCGATAATGCCGTGGAATATTTCGTCAGCTATTACGACTATTACCAACCAGAGGCCTATGTGGCCCGCTCGGACACCTATATTGAGAAGGAAAGCCAGATCAACGAGCAGATTGACCGGATGCGTCACTCGGCGACCCGCGCTTTGTTGGAGCGTGATGACGTCATTATCGTGGCGTCTGTCTCCTGTATCTATGGCATAGGATCGGTTGAAACCTATGGGGCGATGACCCAAGATTTGCACAGTGGCAATTGCTATGACCAGCGCCAAGTCATTGCCGATCTCATAGCCCAACAATATCGCCGCAACGACCAAGCCTTCCAACGCGGCACTTTTCGGGTGCGTGGAGACAGTTTGGAGGTTTGGCCGGCGCATTTGGACGACCGGGCTTGGCGTTTGAGCTTTTTTGGCGAAGAGCTGGAGACCATTGTTGAGTTTGACCCGCTGACAGGGGCGCGCACTGATACGTTTGAACGGGTGCGGATCTATGCCAACAGCCACTATGTGACCCCGCGCCCGACCATGCAGCAGGCTGTGATCGGGATCAAAAAAGAGCTGCGTATGCGGCTTGATCAATTGGTGAGTGAGGGCAAATTGCTCGAAGCGCAACGGCTGGAACAGCGCACAAATTTCGATCTGGAAATGCTTGAAGCGACAGGCGT
>ENA-OQVM01001297-OQVM01001297.1-marine-metagenome-genome-assembly--contig:-NODE-1297-length-33512-cov-6.318558_pt1 | contig 33512 bp, 34 predicted proteins | sample MGYA00237776_ERZ505498 | MGnify/ENA primary metagenome ERZ505498 (study PRJEB26159, sample SAMN06265151) | marine metagenome | isolation source: Helgoland LTER site | place: Germany:Helgoland, sampling...
TTAGATATGCTTGCCGACAGTTTCGTTTACGGAATTAGTTTGTTTGCCGTAGGGGGAACTTTAATTAAGAAAAAACGGATAGCAAAACTTGCTGGATATTTTCAAATAACACTTGCGATTATTGGATTTTTAGAAGTATTAAGAAGATTTTTCGGAGACGAGAAACTCCCCAATTTTTCGACAATGATTATCGTTTCGATTTTTGCACTTATAGCAAACGGGTTTTGTCTTTATATTTTGCAAAAGTCAAAGAGCAAAGAAGAAGCACATATGAAAGCAAGTATGATTTTCACCTCGAATGACGTGATTATCAATTTAGGAGTAATATTTGCAGGAATTTTGGTAAATTGGTTGAGTTCCAATAAACCTGACTTGATTATAGGAACAATCGTTTTTGTGTTGGTAATTCAAGGTGCATTTCGAATACTGAAATTGAGCAAGTAAACGAAGCACTACTTACAATAACGTCTATAAAATTTAGCTAGCAAAGGTTTTCCGATAGGTTTGTGTTTATTTACAAAGACCGTTAACTACAAATTAGAAACCAACGATTTCATCAATCCACTTCCTTCAAAATTAAAGGAGGTTTAAAACGATACCTTAATATTCTTAATGAAGGAGAAACGGATATCGTCCAAGGCGAGTGGATCGTCAATAGAAGAAGTTATGCTGCAACTTTGAATAATAGGGGGAGCAAGTTAGAAAGCACTTACAGTAATGTAGGTGCTTTTTTTATACCGCATAATTAGGCGAGAAGTTTATCCCAAACTTGTTTTGGGAAGCCTAAGAGGAGGAGCAAGTTAGAAAGCACTTACAGTAATGTAGGTGCTTTTTTTATGCATCATATTTCTTTCACACCTGACAAACAAACTGCTGAATCAATCCATAGAGAAACGGAAACTGCAGCACTGCACTATGGTTGCGGTTTTCGTTTATTCATTGCAATACTTATCCCCTAACTCAAAAGCATTGTAGGTCTCACGTGAGACGATTGCTTGAGTCCCAGGTGCACTACCTTCATTTAATTGCCATCCCGTACCAGAGACAAAATAGTAGGTATTATTGGTGCTTATTTTTTCGGTGATGGTAAAACAATCATCTGGTTTTGAACAACCCAAGAGCACTAAAAACACTAAGCCTTTTATTACATTATTCATGTCGATTTGTTTTTGACAACAACAATACGTTTGAAAAGATATTGCAGCTTGCAAGCACTACTCTGCTACATCCTAACGAATCAATTGCTAGCTTATTTATTTGATAAAAAGAATTCATAAGGCAATATAGTAATCTGATGATATTAAAACTAAAATTGCAATTTAAAATTTAATGCTATATTTGAGTATTAATCACAAACTATATTTTCCATGAAAAAAATTATTTTAGGTATTTTAACCTTGTGTGCATTACCCATTTTTGCACAAAACCAAGAGGTGGTCTATGAAAGCATCTACTTGATTCCTGAAAAGGCAAAAGAATTAAAACTGGTCGAGGGCGTAAAAAAACACAATGAAAAATTTCATAGTGAAGGTAAAACTACCGCTTCGCTATATAGCGTTTTAATTGGTCGTCGTTCTGGGCAATATGTTTGGCTAAATGGCCCAATGGGGCTGTCAGACTATGATGCTATGCCCAATGAGGTTCATATGGCTGACTGGCAAAAAAACGTTCGCAATAATGTTTCTTCTGAATCAGTTGTGTTGGGTAAACTAAATTGGGATGCAAGTTATACGCCTCCATCTTGGGGAAATCCTAAATATTTACTTCATCGCACCATTAAGATTGGCAGAAAATATGGGAGTTATGGAAAAGTACTCGAAGCAGTTACAAAAATCGGAAAAGTGTTGAACCAAATTAATGCACCAAATCCAAGAAGAGTATACCAAAGTGTTTTTAACGATGAAAACGGTGAGAATATAACGCTCGTTTATCCGTTTAAGTCATTTACTCGATTCAATCAAGACAACGGATTGCCTGCGAATTTTCAACAAGAATATGAGAAAATCAATGGTCTTGGCTCTTTTAGAAGAGATATTTGGGATGTATTATCTGAATACAGTGAGGGACAATCTGATGAAGTACTGCAATTAATTAACTAATCATAAACCACTAAAAATGAAAAAAATAGTATTCTTATTCGCCACAATCACACTCTTTTTATCTTGTGCCCAACCCCAAAAAAAAGAATCACAAGAAGAATCAAAAAAAGTAGATTATATCTATGAAGCCACTTACCTCGATAATTTTGAGATTGGAAATACAGACCTGGTCCTAAAAGTTCAAGAAATGCACCAACACATCATCGCCAAAAATTATGAAATGGTAGGAGAATATTTAGCAGACAATGTTGTATTTGGTCTGGAAGACGGATCGCTCATCGAGGGAAAAGAGGCCTGTATGAAATTTATGATCGAGGGTTATTCATCCATAGAAATTGAAGACTATCAAGTTGCGGTAAATTTAGCCGTAAAAGGTGACAATGGACACGAATGGGTTCTTTTGTGGGATAATGGTACAATTGTTACCGCTGATGGCACAGAAATGGCCTATAATTGGATGGAATCTTTTCAATTTGAAGACGATAAAATCATTACGATGAATCAATTCTCCAAACCGAGAAACTAAGTCTAAAGCCCTCCTTCAAGGAGGAGGGTTATTAATCCACCACAATGTGCTAATAAAGTAAACCCTAACGCACAGCTTTGCTAGCTAAATTGAAATAACTGTGCTGGGTGAGGTTAACAATGGTAGGAGTATCTGTGATTGCTTCAAAATCAACTTCTAGACTGTTTTCAGGGGTCAATGTATAGCTTACCTTAAAATGGACATTCCCTGGATAGCCTTCTTCCCCATCGGGGCTCAAATAAGATAAAACAAGGGAGGACCCCTTGAGGGTTGTTTTTGGCTCAACTGTCCAATTCACTTTATCTAATCCTCTTAACCCGCCGTGGAGATGGTTCTTACCATTGTTGGTTGCAAGGGTATATTCTTTGTTGTTCAAGGTGAATTTTCCACGAGAAATACGGTTGGCAAATCGCCCAACAATTGCCCCAAAATAAGGGCTTTTGGTCAAATACTCTTCTAGGTTGGTAAAGCCCAAAACAATGTTTTCGTGAACCCTTTCTCTATCTGGTACCAAAAGTTTAGTGATAATACCGCCATAGGAAAGAATTTCTACCTGCATCCCGTTAGAATTGGATAAGGTATGAGCGACAACATCCTCTCCGTTGGTCAAGCGACCAAAATGCCTTTTAAGCGTGGTATTCATGAATAAATCGTAAAGTATAAAAGTAGCTGAATTTCATTCTTGGGCATAAAAAAAGCGATGAAAAGTCATCGCTTTAGTGTCAATCTAACCATTATTATGCTTGCGCCTTGAAGGCTTTAAGCTTTTCGATCAATTGCGGAACAACCTCAAAGGCGTCGCCTACAATTCCGTAATCGGCAGCTTTAAAGAACGGAGCTTCTGGGTCACTGTTGATGACAACTTTTACCTTAGAAGAATTAATTCCTGCTAAATGCTGAATGGCTCCCGATACTCCGATAGCGATGTATAAATTGGAGGCTACGGGTTTCCCTGTTTGGCCTACGTGTTCGCTGTGCGGTCGCCAACCCATGTCAGAAACAGGTTTAGAGCAGGCTGTTGCTGCGCCTAAAACTTCTGCTAGGTCTTCAATCATATGCCAGTTTTCAGGACCTTTCAAGCCTCGTCCACCAGATACAACCACTTCTGCATCGGCGATAGTTACTTTATCCGTTGCCTTGTCAACAGACGCAACAGTTACACTAGAAGTGGCTAAATTTGCTGCAAATTCCTCGACAGTGCAAGAAACATTGTTCTCCATACTTCCGAAGGCATTGTTAGACACCCCAATGATTTTGATGTCAGAAGTAATTTCTGACTGTGTAAAAGCCTTGTTCGTAAAAACAGAGCGCTTCACCGTAAATGGCGCTAAACTGCTTGGAGCACCCACTACATTCGTTGCATAGCCCGCAGACAAACCTACGGCTACGAGTGGTGTTAAATAACGGCTATCCGCACTTGAACTGACTACAACAACTTTTGCAGCGGTTTGTTCGGCAGCTTGTTGAATTCCACTAGCATATATTTTCGCATCAAAATTACCCTCGTGGGTAATGTTCATGACCTTGGATATTCCGTAGTTTCCTAATACATCCGCATCGGATGCATTAAAGGCAACTGCAACAACTTCGCATCCCATTTGATCTGCGACAGCCTTTCCATAAGAAGCTACTTCAAAAGCAACTTTCTTTACTTTTCCTCCTTCAGTTTCGGCATAGATTAATACAGACATCTTCTACTTTTTTTAGGTTAAATTACGTTCGCTTCGTTATGCAATAAGTTGATTAACTCATCAACATTATCGGCGTCGACCAATTTTACTTCTCCTTTTGGCGCAGGTTTTTCGAACTTGACGTTGGCTGCTCGTGTTGCAGCACCAGTGGGTTCAATTACATTCAATGGCTTTTTTCGTGCCATCATTATCCCGCGCATATTAGGTATTTTTAAATCACTTTCTTCCACCAATCCTTTTTGCCCTCCAATAACCAAAGGTAGGCTGGTTGTTACAGTTTCTTTTCCGCCGTCTATTTCACGTACCGCTGTGGCTTTGTCACCATCGATTTCAAGGCTCACGCAATTGTTAACATAACTGGCATCAATCATCGCTGCAATCATTCCAGGAACCATACCCCCGTTGTAGTCAATCGATTCACGACCAGCAATAATGAGATCATATCCTCCCGATTGGATAACCGCTACAATCTCTTGAGCTACTTGGCTCGCTTCTAGGGCTTCGGTATTTATACGAATCGCTGTATCTGCTCCAATAGCCAAAGCTTTTCTTAAGGTTGATTCTGTTTCGGCACCGCCAACGTTAATTACGTCGACCTCAGCGCCCTCTTTTTCCTTGAACCACATGGCGCGTGTCAGTCCAAACTCGTCATTTGGATTGATGATGTACTGAACTCCATTGGTGTCAAATTTTGTATCACTTTCAACAAAATTGATTTTCGATGTAGTGTCGGGAACGTGGCTAATGCAAACTAAAATTTTCATATCCTATTCGTTTCAATTAATGCGTTTAGATTGATAAATCAAATGTAAACTATTATTCTTGCATAATAAAATTCTGTACTTTATTTTTTTTGGATTAAATTAAATATAACAATTTGTTTCAAAAAATCTTTAGTTTTCCTTTGAAGACAAGCCTTCTACCAATACAGCAAACACAATCAAGGTACCCCCAATATAGGTTCCCCAATGGGGAATTTCGTTCAAGAAAAAATAAGCAATAAGTATACCATAAAGTGGCTGAACACTTGCAGCAATACTTGCAGAGGTTACCGAAAAACGGGTGAGACTAAACAAAAACATGCTATGTCCAATGACTGTTGTAAAGAGAGCTAAGAACACCAGTGCAGGCCAAAAATCTTGATTCATTGATACTGTTTCTTGGGAGATAAATGGCACAAAACAAAGGGCAATGATAACCACTTGGGCAAGCATTTGCTGGCTTCCGTTTCCAGAGGTACGCGCCTTTTTCAATAGTATATTTCGGATGGCATAACACAGGGCAGAAAAAACACCTAAAGCAATGGCTGGCCCGTGGGTTTTTGCCAAATCAAAAGAAGGCACCAAGAAGTATATTCCAAGCAAGGTGAGGCCGCCAAGAAAAATATGCTTTTTATTAAACCGCGTATTGAAGAACAACGGCTCCAAAAAGGCTGTAATAACGGGAAAGGTGAAAAGAGAAAGCATTCCCACGGCTACATTTGACCACTGTAATGCATAAAAGTATGTCACCCAATGGGTTCCCATTAACACCCCAGCAAGGAGAGTGGAGGCATTCCATTGAAAAGAAATCTTAATGCTTTGTTTGGTTGTCCATAAAAAAAGAAGCAGAAAAGGAATGGAGAATAGACTCCGCCAAAAAATGATCTGTTCTGGAGGTAAATCAATCCACTTTCCCAATGCTCCAGAAGTGCTTATAAACAGAAAGCTAAGGTTTAACCAAAAATAATCTGAAGGAGTGTTCTTCACCTAGGGTGCTTTTTAAAAGATCGTTGGTTGAGGATTTCTAGGGTCCTTGTGGTAGTCGTAAAATCCGCTTTTTGATTTCACTCCCAGTTTTCCAGCAGCAACCATGTTTTTTAATAAAGGACAAGGAGCATACTTGTCTTTCCCAAATCCTTGATGTAAGACTTCTAAGATAGAAAGACATACATCGAGACCAATAAAATCTGCCAAACGCAAAGGCCCCATAGGATGACCCATGCCTAGCTTCATCATTTCGTCTATGGTCATTACATCAGCTACACCTTGGAAAAGCGCCTCAATGGCTTCGTTTATCATGGGCAATAAAATCCGATTGGCCACAAAACCAGGATAATCTGCTGCTACAAGCGGTACTTTTTCAATTTTTTTTGTCAAGGCCTCAATGCTAGACAAAGTACTGGTGCTAGTCCTGTGCCCTTTAATGATTTCTACCAACCGCATCACCGGAACGGGATTCATGAAATGCATCCCAATAACATTTTCTGGCCTTTGGGTATAAGCGGCCAAGGTTGTAATCGACAACGAAGAGGTATTTGACCCAAGAATACAATGCGCAGGAGCCCATTGATCTACTTGCTCAAAAATTTTCTTTTTTACTGCGCTATTTTCAGAAGCAGCTTCTACAATTAAATCAGAACTAGCCGCAGCTTTTTGGAGTTCAGTTGAAAAGGAAATCCTACCCAAGGTCGCTGTTCTATCCTCTTGGGTGAGTATGGCTTTCTTTACTTGTCGGTCGAGGTTAGTTCCGATTTTTATCTGTGCAGTATCAAGCGCATCTTGGGTTAAATCAACCAAAGAAACGCTAAATCCATATTGAGCAAAACAATGCGCTATTCCGCTTCCCATTGTGCCACTTCCAATCACTGTAATGTTCTTCATATCTGTCGGTATTAACCCAAAGATAGTTGTAATTTCATCAAAAAAAAGGCAGCGACTCAACTTGATCTTGGAAATTTGCCCTAACTTTAAAATGATTATGAAGAACAAAAGTCTTTCAATGTCGTTTCTGGCACAAACCACCGATGCAAATTACCATGGAAATGTGCATGGAGGCAAAGTGATGAAATGGATCGACGAAGTGGCTTATGCTTTGGCCGTTCGTTATGCGCGAAAAAATTGTGTTACTAAATTTGTCGACGATATTGAATTTTTAGAAGCAATACACATTGGTGACTTGGTTTTTTTAACGGCCACCTTGTTGCATGTGGGTAACACTTCAATGCGCATTAAGGTTGAAGTCTCTAGTGAAAACCTAATTGGACAGGTGCTCAAAAACAATTGTGCCTGTGAAATCGTATTTGTTGCCATTGACAGCAACGGAAAAAAAACAACTATTTAAAACTATTTATTATGATTTGGCTTTATCGTCTTTTGATTGTACTCGTTTCTGGTACCGTATTTAATGTTTGGTTATTACGGCTAGGCAATGCTACTCCCTACAGAGGAGGAACTGCTTCAACTTTGCAAGAAGAATTTTTAGCTTATGGCTTAAGTGATACTGTTTTTTACCTCATTGGGGGAGTAAAATTATTGGCTGCTCTTGGGTTATTTATTGGGCTAAAAGTTCCCAAAACAGTAAAACCTTCCGCACAAATTATTGCGGTTTTAATGCTCGGAGCTATTGCCATGCATTTAAAAATTGCAGATCCTATTGAGCGCAGTTTACCCGCCTTGGCTATGTTAAGCATGTGTGTGGGTATTCTTCGTTTAAACAAACTAACACAATCAATCTAAATTTCTTAATAGGGAAAATTCGGTGTGAATTTATTCCTGTTGTATCTTTGCAGCATGAATACAACTCTCGCTTCGCTCGTTAAAAGTCTACCCTCTAAAAACATTGAGGAAGGCCGCAAAAAGGAACTCCAAGATTTTGTTGATTACCTTCAAGAAAAGAAGGCGAAAAATCTTCCGTTGCATTTAAATTTTATCTGCACCCACAACTCAAGAAGAAGTCAGTTTTCGCAACTGTGGGCGAAAGCAATGGCACATTACCATGGTCACGAATGCACTACTTATTCAGGCGGAGTAGAGGTCACCGCATGCAACGAAAGAGTCATACAAACACTTATTGGACAAGGTTTTTCAATTGAGCAGGAAGGAGTAAGTCAAAACCCGCACTATCGCATTCAGCTAGGCGGGGTCTCATTGGGTACTTTTTTCTCGAAATTATTTGACGACCCCAGCAGTCCAACCACTGGTTTTGCTGCAATAATGACCTGCGCACATGCCGACGAAAACTGCCCATTCATTCCTGGTGCAGAACAACGGATACCCGTTCGTTACAAGGACCCAAAGGCTTTTGATGATACACCAAAAGAAGCAGAAGCTTACCTGGCCAAATCCATTGAAATTGCCACAGAAATGCACTATGTTTTTTCTTGTTTATAATCGCTACATTTGTGTTATGAGAAGAGCTGGGCTTTTGTTTTTTATCGGTTTTATGTTGACTGGTTGTTCGAAGCAAGAAAGATGCGGAGACATTATTGACAAAATTGCACAAGACGGCCGCTACTTTTTTATTTTCGATCCAAATTCCAATATCAATTTATCGGCCAATCAGAGTAATATTGAGGGGGGTGTCCCTGACAATCGATTAAGCGGAGAAGTATCTCAGGCCATTTACAGTCAATTTTCTGTTGGCGAAGAGTATTGTCAGTAAAACAGTTAATTACTGGTCACTACAAGCCATCCAGCATCCATTCATAGGTATCAGAAAGAAAGTCGACATAGTTTTCATTAAAGCCCTCCTCTGTTTTAAATGCCCGAATATAGCGTTCATTTACAGGAACGGGAATAATGATTTTTTTCGATTGATCGGGATGTATTACACTTACCTGAATAAAAAAGGTCGTAACCATGTAAGGATTTTGCTGTAAGCGAGCTAAGGCATACCGCAGCACATCGATTGGCCATTTTTGTGCTTCAAAACTCAAGCGCATTTGATCTAAATCTTCAATTGCAGGTGCAAAGGCAAGTTCAGATTCAATCGTGATTTCATAAGGGGTTAAGAAATTGATTTGGGCTGACAACTCGAAAGCCAAAAAAAGCAACACAATGAGTAAAGACTTTTTCATGTAATAATCAATTAAGACTTCTCTAAGTTAGTTGTTTTCTTTAAACGTTAAAAATGCGTGGGCCATTTCGTCCGTACTCATTTCCAAATGATACGTGCTTTGCTCGTGAACTAAGTAAGCAAGAATACTTAACTGAAGTTCTTTATTAAACTTTTCTGCATCGATAATTTGCCCGAACTCTTGCTTTACCTCTCGACAAAATAGATCCCAAATATCGGCTTTAGAGGAAAAACCGTGTTGGTATTCATAGGCATGCAGAAGACCCATTTGTTTGTTTGCTGCCCATTGAATAAGCTGTCCAATGGTCGAAAGTTGTTTCCCTCTCAAATTAATAACTCAAATAAATCCATCCATCTTTAATTGGACTCCCATCTCCTTATAATTCAACGCTATGGTACCCATAAACAAATTGGGACTATTAGGCACTGCCCGATAAACAATTACAGGGTCAAGGGAAAGGATTTGATTTATTGCTACGTTCATTCCTCCTGAAAAATATAAATAAGCATGGTCTGTCGCCGTAGTTTCCCAGCCTGCGTTGTCTTGAAAACGCTTGTTTTTAAACAAACTGGGCACACCAATACCCAAAAAATAAATTGGTGTTTTTAACTGAATTCCAACCCCTAAAATTGGAGTGAAATAACTTTCTACAGGGGCCAAAGCCGGATTGTAACTTGTGTATATTCGCTGCAGCTGGTTAGTATCGATAGAATTGTAAAAGCCTCCTCCTTTTAAACCTAAATAAAGGAATTGTTCTTGATTGAGTTGAATTTCATAATTATAGTCAATATTTAAACGTGTTTTATTTTCAATAAATACACGATCATTTTGTGCAGAGAATCCAAGTCTTACCCGTTCTTTTTTTGGCAGATTATAAACTAAGTAGTTGGTGCGTGGTGCTTCCGAAACACCTGTCCACTGGCTGCGACTATTTAACGAAATAAAAGCGCCATTGGTTCCAGTAAAAGCTGGATTAAAAACACTCATATTCAATCGATTAAAGAGAATATGTGCTTCTTGAGCAAACAGTGACCCCGAAAAGAGAAAGAAAAAATAAAAAAAATGCTTCAAATTCAGTTTTTGCTTAATATTATTGCGGATGCTCCACCCCCTCCGTTGCAAATAGCAGCGGCACCGAAATCAACCTTGTTCTTTTCCATCGCATTTAAAAGAGTAACTACAATTCTTGCTCCAGAACAGCCCAGGGGATGACCAAGGGATACTGCTCCCCCGTGAATATTTACCTTTGAGGGATCTAACTTAAGTAACTTAATATTGGCCAAGCCAACCACAGAAAACGCCTCATTTAACTCGAATAAACCAATTTGCTCTTGCGTTATTCCTGCTTTTGCAAGGGCTTTGGGTAAGGCCTTGGCTGGTGCTGTGGTAAACCATTGCGGTTCATGAGCCGCATCGGCATAACTTTCGATGGTGGCCAAAGGACTTAAATTCAACTCTATCGCCTTCTCTTCAGACATTAAGACTAGCGCTGCTGCACCATCGTTGATGGTCGAGGCATTGGCAGCGGTAACCGTTCCATCTTTGGTGAAAGCTGGACGCAGTTTAGGTATTTTATCCAATAAAACGTTGGTATATTCTTCGTCTTCTGAAACGATAATAGCCTCGCCTCTTCGTTGGGGTACAGCGACAGGAACCACTTCGTTTTTCATCACAGCACTACTCCATGCAGCAGCACTTCTACGGTAAGATTCCACGGCAAAGGCATCTTGTTCTTCGCGTGAGATATTGTGCTTGGCTGCGGTAGCATCAGCAAAAGTTCCCATGGCAACTTGATCAAAGGCATCAACCAGGCCATCTTTTTGCATAACATCTTCCAGTTGAGTTCCGCCAAACTTCACTCCTGTTCGCATAGGAACAATATGAGGCGCAAGACTCATGTTCTCCATTCCTCCTGCAACAACAACTTCTGCATCGCCCAAAGCAATAGCTTGTGCGGCCATACTAATGGTTTTCATCCCAGAAGAACACACCTTATTAACGGTTGTGCAAGGGACGGTATCTGGAATTCCCGCTTGTATTGCTGCTTGTCGAGCAGGAGCTTGTCCCACACCAGCCTGCAACACATTACCCATATAAACTTCGTTTACTTGGTCTGGCGAAAGTCCAATTGCTTCTAGTGCTCCTTTAATCGCTACAGCTCCTAGGCTAGGCGCAGGAACAGTAGAAAGACCTCCCATGAACTTCCCAAGAGGGGTTCTTTTTGCTGAAACAATGACAACTTTATGTGTTTTCATATATTTTTTTATTGTTTTTTCTTTTGTCCAATTGCTGCAAAGATACTCCCGTAAATGGAATGCACCAAACTTGAGAGCGCAGATGGTATTGCCGTGGCTGGATTAGTGAAATTTTCTCGTGCCAAAACCGCTCCTAAGCCAGAGTTTTGCATTCCCACTTCTATGGCAATCGTTTTGCTTACTGCCTTGTCTTTGAGAACAATAGCGCTTAGCCCGTAACCCACTAGAAAGCCCAAAAAGTGCAAACACATTATTGCGGCAATTAAGTTAAGTCCAGAACTGAGAATAATTTCTTTTCCTTGCCCAATGATACTGGCCACAATCAATACAATCAACAAAACTGCCACGGGCGGAGAATAAGGAATAATTTTTTGCGTGAATTTTGAAAAATATTGATTTAAAATAACACCCAATGTCACGGGAATCAGAACCACTTTGAGGGTGCTGTAAAACAAGCCCCAAGCATCTACTTCCAAATAACTTCCCGAAAAACTTGCCGTGAGTAAGGGAGTCAATATAATTGCAGCCAAAGTTGAACAAGTCGTCATGGCAACAGACAAAGCTACATTGGCTTTAGCCAAATAAGCAATTACATTGGAGGCTGTTCCCCCAGGGCAACAAGCGACTAAAATCAGGCCTACCGCAAAAAAAGGAGGCAACTCAAATAAAATCCCCAAACCCCATCCCAACAAGGGCATTACGGTGAATTGCAAAAGCATGCCAAAAACAACCCAGGAAGGTGTTTTTAAAACTTGGGTGAAGTCACTCCACTTTAGTGTTAACCCCATTCCCAGCATTATCCCCCCCAAACCGTAAGTAATCCATGGGCCAGCAAACCAAGTGAATAACTCAGGTTTTAAGAGTGCCAAAAAGGCGCAAAGACTCACCCACAAAGGAAAAAATCGCGTAAACATTATAATGCATTTGTATACTAATGTCTTTTTAATCAGAATATTGTATTAAATCCTGCATAATTGTAACAATTTCTTTTATTTTACGTCATATTAGTCAATAAATTAAATTCACCTTTTATGAAAAAATCGCTTTTCTTGCTTTTATTCCTTCTAACCGGCCTTTTGGTGCAAGCCCAAAAAGTCCAATTTGAAGAATATGATTTGCCCAACGGCTTGCATGTTATTTTACATCAAGACAACGGTGCTCCTTTGGTTACTACATCTGTACTTTATCATGTGGGTGCAAAGGATGAAGAACCTCAACGAACTGGTTTTGCCCATTTCTTTGAACACCTTTTATTTGAAGGAACAAAGAACATTGGACGCGGAGAATGGTTTAGTTTGGTGTCTTCCAATGGCGGAAAAAACAATGCATATACCAACGATGATTTTACCTATTATTATGAGGTATTCCCGTCCAATAATTTACAATTGGGCTTGTGGCTAGAGTCGGAGCGTATGCTTCATCCAGTAATTAACCAAATTGGGGTTGATACGCAAAATGAAGTGGTTAAAGAAGAAAAAAGATTGCGTGTTGACAATTCACCTTATGGAAAATTTTTGGAAAATGTCAAGAAAAATCTATTTGTCAATCACCCTTACAAACACACCACCATTGGAGAAATGGAGCATTTAGATGCAGCCTCTTTAGAGGAATTTTTAGCCTTCAATAAAAAATATTATGTTCCCAACAATGCCGTTTTGGTCGTTGCTGGTGATATTGACACTCCTACGACCAAGCAAATGATTGCTGATTATTTTTCAGACATTCCTAGAGGAGAAGATGTTCAACGAGTAGCCGTGGAAGAATCGCCAATTGTTGAACCTATCAAGGCAGTCGCCTATGATGCAAATATTCAAATCCCTGCTGTGATCACAGGCTACAGAATGCCTTCAGTCAAAACAAGAGATTCGAAGGTTTTGGATATGATTTCTACCTATCTAAGTGATGGAAATAGCTCAAAACTATACAAGAAAATGGTCGATGAGGAAAAAATGGCTTTGCAAGTTGGAGCACTTAACTTTAGTCAAGAAGACTATGGGATGTACCTCATTTATGGGCTTCCTCTTGGAGACAATAGTCTAGAAAGTTTGGTAGGCGCCATGGACGAAGAAGTGGTCAAAATACAAACCAACTTAATTTCAGAAAAAGATTTCCAGAAACTACAGAACAAATTTGAAACAGACTTTGTCAACTCAAATGCTTCTGTAGAAGGAATTGCAAATTCATTAGCAGAATACTACACCTTCTTTGGGGATACGAATCTTATCAATACAGAAATCGACGTCTATCGTTCTATCACTCGTGAAGAAATTCAAGCAGTGGCAAAAAAATACTTAAACAAAAATCAACGTCTCGTATTGGATTACCTTCCAGAGTCAGCAAAAAAATAATCTCACCCATGAAAAAATTACTTTTTTTATTCGTGTTCGTCCTTGCTTTGAATCCATTGCATGCACAAATTGACCGAAGTCAACAACCCCAACCAGGGCCAGCACCAAAAATCCAATTAGAAGAACCACAAGAGTTTGTATTGAAAAACGGACTACGCGTTTTAGTGGTCGAAAACCACAAACTACCCCGTGCTTCTGCGACCCTAAATATTGATCTTCATCCCATATTTGAAGGAGAGCTTGCCGGTGCAAATTCTCTGCTTTCTAGCATGCTAGGAAAAGGATCGGTAAACATCCCTAAAGATGTTTTTGAAGAAGAAGTAGATTATCTTGGTGCGCGAGTTAACATTGGCTCTTCAAGTGCCTTTGCTTCCTCTCTCTCCCGATATTTTCCACGTGTACTGGACTTGATGGCCGATGCCGTTCTACATCCAAATTTTTTAACTGAAGAGTTTGAAAAAGAAAAAGAACGCTTAATCGAAGGAATCAAATCTGATGAAAATTCTGTTACTGCAGCAGCCCGACGTGTTGAGCGATTGATTACCTACGGAAAAGACCATCCTTATGGCGAATTTACAACAATGGAAAGCGTTGAAAATGTTAGTCTTGATGATGTAAAAGGGTATTACAAGGCTAATTTCACTCCAGCCAATGCCTACCTTGTCATTATTGGCGATGTAGATTTTGATACTGTGAAAAAGCAAGTCAAAAAATTATTCAAATCGTGGAAAGGCAGTGCAAGTAAAGCTGTTGCTTTTCCGGCGGCAAAAAATGCGGCTGGTTTGGAAATCAATTTTATTGAGATGCCCAATGCGGTTCAATCTGAAGTATCTGTAGATTTCACAACAGAGGTTGTTAAAACAGATGCTGACTATTTTCCCATGCTTTTAGCTAACCGTATTTTAGGAGGTGGAGCACAAGCCCGTCTATTCTTAAACCTAAGAGAAGACAAAGGGTACACTTATGGTTCCTATTCTTCATTTAGTACAGACAAATACAGTCGTTCACGTTTTAGAGCTTCTGCGAGCGTGCGAAATGCAGTGACAGATAGTTCTGCGGTAGAGCTGGTTAAAGAAATTGAAAAAATGCGCTTAGAACCTGTCACTCAAAAAGAATTGGATCAGGCCAAAGCTAAATATGTTGGCGATTTTGTTTTGGCACTTGAACGTCCTGCGACAATTGCTCAATATGCTTTGTCTATTTTAACTGAAGGACTTCCAGCTGACTTTTACACCACCTATTTACAAAAAATCAATGCGGTAAATATTGAAGACATTCAACGTGTTTCGAAAAAGTATTTACACCTTGACAATGCGCGCATTTTTGTGACAGGAAAAGGAAGCGAAGTGCTCGAAAATCTTGAAAAAGTAATGCCCAAAGGAGAGGCACTTCCCATTCACTACTTCGATAAGTATGGAAATACAGTAGAGCGACCAGATTACGATTCCGCTTTACCAGAAGGCGTAAATCCATCAAGTATTATTGCCAACTATATTGAGGCCATTGGTGGGCTTGAAAAAGTGAAAGCTATCGTTTCTAAAAAAGAAATTGCCTCTGCCACCATGCAAGGAATGACTTTAGAAATTGCTAGTAAAAAAACCAATCAGCAACAATCATCGCTTTTGGTAAGCATGATGGGAAACACCATGCAAAAGCAAATCATCAACAAAGACAGAGGCTACAACGAAGCCCAAGGACAGCGAATGGATATGGATGCTGATGCTTTAAGCAAAGCATTGCCAGACACGGCAATTTTCCCTGAACTAAACTTTGCTATCGCCGATCTAAAAATGGTTGGTGTTGTTGACATCGACGGAACAAAAGCTTATGAGCTTAAGGTTTCTGAAAGTAAATCTTTCTTCTATGCGGTTGACTCTTTTTTAAAGATCAAAATTAGCGAAACACAGGAAGTACAAGGAAATAGTATTACGCAAGAAACCATGCTTGGTGATTACAAAGCTGTTGAGGGGGTTTTATTTCCTCACAAAAACACTCAGTCTTTTGGTCCTCAAAAAATAGACTTCATGACCCAATCCATTGAATTGAATCTATCTTTTTCAGCAGAAGATTTTCAATAGACTCAATTCTTATTTAACATCTAAAGCGTCTTTTTTAAGGCGCTTTTTTTGTTTCTGTCACTAAGTAAATTCCACAGAGAATAAAGCCGCTGGCCACCCATTGTAGTCCACCAAATTGTTCGCCATCTAATACGCCCCAAGCAATGGCCACAATTGGCAGAAGATACGTAATTGAAATGGAGAATACCGCCGTAGAAAAAGAAAGTAATTCGTTGAATAGCACCTTGGCAAAAGCTGTTCCCACCAGTGATAATATGAAAATATACCCCAAAGAGGTAAGGATCTCTTGATCGTTGTAGAAGGTTTCCCATTGAAAATTAGAGGTCAAAAGTAAAATTAGAGCAGGTATGCTGATGGAAACAAAATTTGCCAGTGCTATTGCCATGGGAGCTACACCTTTAAGCTTGTATTTTAGTGCATTGACATTGATCCCGTAACAAATTGCTGCAAACACAACCAACAACGCATAGCGGCCATCGCCAGTTGACGTTAAGGAAAACTCTTGAATCACCAATAGAACTGTACCCACAAACCCAACCAAGACCCCCCCAAGCTGTCTTTTTTTTACGGTTTGATGAAAAAAAAGTGCTGCAAAAAGCAAGGAAAATAAAGGTGTTAGACCGTTCAAAACGGCGACTACAGAACTGTCAATTTCTGTTTCTGAAAAAGCAAAAAGAAAAGAGGGGAAAAAGGTACCCACAAAACCCGTAAAGACCAACCATTTCCATTGTTGAGTAGTTAATCCTCTTAAGCTCTTGTATCCAATAAGAGCTAAAATAATTGTGGTAAATAAAATTCGAATGGAACCTAGCTGGATTGGTGTTAAACCCACCAAGCCCTTTTTAATCAAAATATAAGAGCTTCCCCAAATCAAGGATAGAACAATTAGATACACCCACTTTTTTACAGCGATAGACATGTGCTATTTTTTTAACAAAAGTCTGCTTTTTCTAAGGATTTCGTTTTGAATAATTCATTAATTTTACGGCATGAAAAAAATCTTACTTCTTTCTTTTCTTCTACTCAGCATCTACAGTTGCAAACAGCAAAAAGCTGAAATCAAATCTCCACCTTCTAAGGCGGTAACAACTGTAGCCCAGTCCAACGGCCCTAGTTCTGAGATGGTAATGACCATTGAAGGAATGATGTGTGCCATTGGTTGTGCGGCAACCATTGAAAAAAAACTGAATGCAACTGCTGGAATTACTCTTGCTAGTGTAGATTTTGACACAAAAAAAGCCCGGCTAACCTTTGATACAGAAATCTTAACCCCAACAGCCATTAAGGCAATTGTAACCGACTTAAGTGATGTTTATAGTATTACTGAGTTTAGCGTTACTGATTAATGCTCTTCTTCCCATCTAAGGGTTTCCATTAACTTCACCATATCTTTTTCGATATAGCGTGCGGCCGGTAATATCGAATCATAGTTTGGTCGGGAGTAGAAATAAAGAGAACCCACTAAAAAGTGATCTAAACTGTCGGTTAAGAAAAATTGCGCCTGTGAGGCTGCTTCACCCACAATGCGAAATAATGTACCATAGGCCTTGTTATCTGGATTGATAAATACTTTCTCGGGAATAGAAGAGGCCTTTATAATGTGTTTACTTGGCATTTGATAAGCATCGGCAAGCAATGATTCTAAATTGTTTTCTATTGGTCTATAAGACAGGTATACTGTAGCCCGCATTGAAGGGTAAACTATCTTACTTTCACAATTGTTTAGAAGACTAAAAGCTGCATTTGCGTTTATATCAAACAAGTAGGGACAGCTGTTTTCAATCGACACATAAGTCGCCTCTGGATAGTGTAAATTGAGTTGTGCTTTTGGCTTTGGAAGTAAGGGTGAACTGCTACAAGCAAGTAAAAGACAAAGCAGAAAAGAAGTTATTGGTATGCGCATTAGGGGAGAGTTACTTTTACGCGTTTAATTCTTTTTTTATCGACCGACTCAATGGTGAAAGATATGTTTTCAAAATTCAATTTCTGACGTAATCTTGGCAATTGTCCCGCAACTTCAATGATAAATCCACCCAAGGTTTCGGCTTCTCCTTTGGCTTTTTCGAATTCCTCTTCTATGGGTAAATTAGTGATACGATAAAAATCTTTTAAACTCACCTTGGCTTCAAAGACATAGTTTTTTTCATCGATTTTTGAATACTCGATGTCTTCGTCATCGAACTCATCGGTAATATCGCCCACAATTTCTTCGATCAAATCTTCTAGCGTAACGACTCCCGATGTCCCTCCATATTCGTCTACCACCACAGCTATATGGATTTTTTTCTGCTGAAACTCTTTAAGTAAATCGTCTAATTTTTTGTTTTCAGGCACAAAATATGCCGGTCGTAATAGGGTGGTCCAATCAAAATTGGGTAAATGAAGATTGGGCATCAAATCTTTGCTGTACAGAATTCCTTCTATTATATCTAGACGTTCTTTATACACAGGAATACGAGAATAGCCTTCTTCAATTAATTGAGGTAAAATTTCATCTAAAGACATCGACGTTGACAAAGCAAAAACATCTACACGAGGACACATTACTTGCTTGGTGTCTGTATTTCCAAAGGCTACAATTCCCTGTAAAATTTTATCCTCTTCTTGGGTGGTGTCATTTTGTTCGGTAAGTTCCAGGGCTTGCGATAGCTCATCGACAGAGAAGGAACTGGAACGTTGTCCAAAGCGTTTTTCTAAAACATGGGTCACATAACTCATGGGACGGGTGAGGTAAAACAAAAAGTAGGCATCAAGGGCATAGATTGTGCCTGCCATGAATTGCGCAAAAGAAAGGTTATTTCGATTGGCATAAATTTTTGGTAAAATTTCACCAAAAAGAAGGATTATGAATGTAATGACTACAACTTCTATAAAGAGTTGGGTCAGTTCATTTTCCACACCACTAAGCAATGAATTGCTCAAGTTGGCGAAAAGTAACACAATGGCTATATTGATAAAATTATTGGCCACTAAGATAGTGGCCAATAATCGTTTGGGTTGTTTTAATAAACGTTCGATTTTCTCTGTACGTTTAGGCTGACTTTCTTTGGCTTGTTCAATGACCGATGGTGTCAAGGAAAAGAAAGCAACTTCAGCTCCAGAAATCAACGCAGAAGCCAGAAGTAAAGTTCCCAATAATATCCATTTGATTAATGCTGCTGTGGGCAACAAAACTAACATAATAAAAAGGGAGGGTTCTGGATCCAATCGTTTAAATTAAAAAGGTAAATCGTCTTTTTTATCAGACGCTGGCGCAGGGGGTGTTGTGTTTCCATCTGCACTATTTTTAGTGGTTAGAAAAGTAAATTCATCGACGTTTATTTCGGTGCTATAACGATCGTTTCCACTGTCATCCTGCCATTTTCGGGTTTTTATTTTTCCTTCGATGTATACGCGATCTCCTTTACTCAAGTATTTTTCACAAACTTCAGCAGCTTTGTTGCGAACAACAATATTGTGCCATTCTGTTTGTGTTACTTTCTCACCAGAATCTTTTTTGGTGTAGGTTTCATTTGTGGCCAATGGGAAGCGACCAATGCTTCCTCCTCCTTCAAAATAATGCATTTTCACATTATCGCCAAGGTGACCAATCAACATAACTTTGTTTAATGTTCCACTCATAACGGTAAATTTTTAGGGTTAGACATAGTCAAATATAATAAAGTCAATTTAATCGGGATAATGTTTCTCAATAAAGTCTGCAATAACGACCGGCACAGGCAATGTCTTTATTTCTCTGTGATCAAGAGCTCTTTTTGGCTCATGTTGCATTTCTACTGACCAAAACTGTATGTGGAGCTGTTGATGCGAAAGTAAGTGTTTTATGGGATTTGAATTGAGTAGTTTTGGCGGTTTATTTGCCGCTGATTCCCATGGAGCAAAGGCTTTGAGTTCGCTCAGTTCTTTCTGATTAACAAGTATTTCACTTTCTACCAATGGGAATTCATATAGGTTTTGCCATATGTCTTTTCCTGTTCTTTTTTGAAGGAAGGTCTTTTCTGTTGGAGATTTTACAACCAAATAGTTAAAGTAGCGTTTACGCACTTTTGTTTTTTTAGCTTTGACAGGGAATTGATCTACTTTTCCCTGTTGATAGGCCAAGCAAGAAGCAACAAAAGGGCAGCTGCTACATTTGGTTAACTTGGGTGTACATTGCAATGCGCCAAACTCCATCATTGCCTGATTAAAATCTCCTGGAGACTCGCCCTGCATTAGTTCAGTTGCTTTGGCCTTAAAGAAGGCGTGTGCTGGAGAACTGTCAATGGGCAGGTCTATACCAAAATAGCGCGAAAGAAAGCGATACACATTGCCATCGACCACCGCTTCTGACTCTTCAAAACAAATGGAAGCAATTGCACTGGCCGTATAATCGCCAACACCTTTGAGCTGTAATAGGCCTTTGTGTGTGTTGGGAAATTTCCCCGCGTTGTGTTCAACAATCCATTGAGCAGAAAAAAGCAGGTTTCGCGCTCTTGAATAATAGCCCAAGCCCTGCCAAAGTTTCAACACTTGTTCCTCTGGCGCGTTGGCCAAATCTACTACTGTTGGAAAAGCATCGATAAATTTATGGAAATAGGGAAGACCTTGTTGAACTCTTGTTTGTTGTAGAATTATCTCAGAAAGCCATACATGGTAGGGTTTTTTGGAGTTTCGCCAAGGAAAATCGCGTTTATTTTCGCCATACCAGACCATTAAAATTTTTGTCCAATTCATCATATGTAAAAATACAGCATCTAACGGATTAAATTCATAAATATTAATGATTTAGGGAATAACAATTGTAATTATAAATTTATATATTTGCGAACCTCTTTCGAAAAGAGGAAATTGTTTAATTTTTTAAAAAAAACGAAGACATGACAAAAGCAGAGATCGTTTCTAATATTTCAGACCAATTAGGGATAGATAAAGGAGATGTACAGGCAACTGTTGAAAAATTCATGGAGGAGGTAAAAGGTTCTCTAGAAGACGGAGAAAATGTTTACCTTAGAGGATTCGGGAGTTTTGTAATAAAAACCCGTGCAAAGAAAACAGGGAGGAACATATCAAAAAATACTGCAGTAATTATTCCAGCCCATAACATTCCTGCATTCAAACCTGCAAAAATATTTATGAACGGCGTAAAATCGAAAGTCGCTGTAAAGTAATCATTAACCTTAATTAATTGTAATTATGCCAAGTGGTAAGAAACGTAAAAGACACAAGGTAGCAACGCACAAACGTAAGAAAAGACGTAGAGCGAATCGCCACAAAAAGAAATAGTGATCGGATTCACTTTAAAAAATTCATCGTTCTTTGAAATGAGATGCGCAGCTTAACTGCACATTTCACAGGTTAAAATCCTGAAAAATTATTGTTTAATCGGTTTGGAGAACACCTCTCCCTGCCACAAAATAACTCAGAGTGAATAAAGAATTGATTATTAGATCGAATTCCTCTGCTGTTGATTTTGCTCTACTCAAGGATGGAAAATTGATTGAGCTCAATAAAGAAGTTGAGGACAACAAGTTTTCGGTTGGTGATATATTTTTCGCCAAAGTCCGAAAATCTGTATCAGGTCTCAACGCTTCATTTGTCAATGTTGGACACGAAAAAGATGGTTTTTTACACTATCATGATCTTGGTCCAAAATTGCCTTCTTTATTGAAGTTTATTAAACAAGTAAGTACAGGTAAAACAAAAGACTATCTGCTGAAGAATTTTAAATTCGAAGCAGAAATTGAAAAAACAGGAAAAGTTAGTGACATCATCGACTCGAATCAACACATTCTAGTTCAAGTTGTCAAAGAGCCCATTTCGACTAAGGGCCCGCGCATTAGTTCAGAACTATCGTTAGCGGGGCGTTATATGGTGCTCGTTCCATTTTCGGATCGAATTTCGATTTCACAAAAAATTGAAGACAGAGAAGAAAAAAATAGATTGAAACGACTGGTTCAAAGCATTCGCCCAAAGAATTTTGGCGTGATTGTACGGACCGTTGCTCAAGATAAAAAAGTGGCCGAATTAGACGCAGATCTCCAGCAATTGCTAACGCGCTGGAAGAAAATGTGTGCTAGTCTATCGAAAATCAATAAATACCCAACCAAGGTATTGAGTGAAATCAACAGATCATCCTCAATCTTGCGCGATATTTTTGATGATTCCTTTACAGGAATTCATGTAGATGACAACGACCTTTTGGAGGAAGTCCAGGATTATATAGAAATCATAGCACCAAAAAAGAAGGATATCGTAAAGTTATATTCAAATTCGTTGCCCATTTTTGAAAAATTTGGGATTGAACGTCAAATCAAAACTGCGTTTGGAAAAACTGTTTCCATGCAGAAAGGTGCCTATCTGGTTATCGAACATACAGAAGCTTTGCACGTCATTGACGTGAACAGTGGAAACCGCTCCAATAAAGCAAAAAGTCAAGAAGATACTGCCATGGAGGTCAATATGATCTCTGCCACAGAAATCGCACGTCAATTGCGCTTACGTGACATGGGAGGTATCATTGTTGTTGACTTTATCGACTTAGGTTCCAGCGAGAACCGTCGAAAGCTTTTTGAACATCTCCGGGATGAGATGAGTACAGACCGAACCAAACACAAAATTTTACCCCCTTCCAAGTTTGGTTTAATTCAGATCACGCGTCAACGGGTTCGACCAGAGATGAAAATTAAAACAAAAGAACCCAATCCAAATGTCAACGGAGAAGTCGAAGCTCCAATTGTTTTACTAGACAAAATCAACGCAGACCTTATCAAAATTGTTAAGGACGCAAAGCATAGCAAGAAAAAGATACAGTTACATGTACATCCTTTTATTGCAGCTTATCTTAACCAAGGCATTTTTTCCATTCGGATGCACTGGTGGTTTGAGCATAAAAGAAAGGTGACAATTGTCCCTAGAGATGCTTACCAATATTTACATTATCGCTTTTGTGATGAAAACAACAAAAGCTTACGTGTATAATAAACCAAAAGCGGTACTCATTGAGTGCCGCTTTTTTTTGTGAAAAAAAGTATCTTCGTTTCATGCAAAACAGCACTTCTTTTACCATTCAAGAAGCCCAAAAAAAATTGGAGCACTACTGTGCATATCAAGAACGCTGTCACCAAGAAGTGATTCAAAAACTTAGGGGAATGAACATGATTCCTGAAGCCATTGAGATTATTATTAGTCAGCTAATTGAAGACAATTACCTCAATGAAACGCGCTTTGCACAAAGTTTTGCCAGAGGAAAATTTCGCATTAAAAAATGGGGGAAAGAACGTATTGTGCGTGAATTAAAGTTCCGAAAAATCTCTCCCTTTAACATTAAAATTGCCCTCAAAGAAATTTCATCAGAGGACTATTTCACGACCTTAAGCGAGCTTGCTGAGCGATTCTGGGAAGCAAATTCAACCAAAGACAAGTACATGCGTAAAAAGAAAGTGATCGATGCCCTCCGCTATCGAGGATGGGAATTACCGCTTATTTTTGATGTCGTGGCTAATCTAGAAAGCGAAACGTAAACCAAATGTACCGTTACTTAGTGGAAGCGGTACAAGATTACTTTCACTATATACCTCATCAAAAATATTAAAGACGGAAAGATTAAGCTCTACGGCATTAATCTTATAGCGAATGCTGGCATCAAACACATGGTAGGTGTCACGTTCGGGACGCTGCCCCAATTTGTAATTCCACGTAAGGCTTAGGTTTTTGTTGAAGTTTGCAACTTGATTAAAGGTCAAATGATGACGGAGTGAATTGATGCTATAGAGAGAAAAATCAACATTGATTTGGTCTACATCATCGGTCAAATAGGTATATCCAAGTGTGAATAGTTGGGGTTGGTTCCACGAAACAAACTGCGTTTTCACTTCCAATTCGATCCCCTGTGTATTTACCTTTCGAATATTGGTCGCTTCATAAGGACCTTCGGCTGTAGGGCGGATATAGTCGATCAAATTCTCTGCAGATCGATTGAAAAACGCCATAGAAATCTGAGCTTTGTTTTTTGCCCAGCGAAAACCAACTTCCTCTGTTATGGCTTCTTCAGCGTTTAAGTTTTCATTTCCTATGGAAGTGGAACTGCTATAATATAAATCTGTAAAGGTTGGAATGCGGTAGGTATATCCAGCATTAGCATAAAGTCTAAATTGCGGGCTGATAGCAAGCCCAATGTCTATCCCTGGAAAAAATTGTGTCCCAAAATCAGTATAATGAGACACGGCTAAACCTGGAGTTATATCCATCTTATTACCCAATAATTGAAAACGGTGTTCGGCAAATAAGGTGGTTACAAAACGTTCTCGTTCTCCCAAATTATTACTGTCAATACTCACACGGGCAAGGTCAATACCCAAACCTGTGGTTCCAAGATCTGAATAGTAAGATACGTCTAGAGATGCACCCACCTTATGGGTGATATGCAAATTGCGGAAAATCGCCGGATTATTACGTACAAAAAGGTACATGTCTTGTCCGCGACGCCAATAAAGTCTTGGCTTAAATACCCATTTGTCTTTTTGTATTCTAGTGGATAGCGCGACTAGGCTAGCCTGGGTTTCTTCGTATTGGTCTGCATAAGAGGGCAGGGCATAAAAGCCGTTGGCGCCAAACTTTCTATCCGAAAAAGAAGCGATGACATTTATGGGGGTTGTTGTCTTGTTGAATTGTCCTTTTAAAAATACGTTGTGGTTGGTAAAGTCGGTATTGAAGCGGTAACCATCAGAAGATTTGATGGAATAATGCGCTAATAGGCTTGAATTTTCGTTTGAAGTACCAAAGGTTGCTTCTCCATTGCGTTGTTCAAAAGAACCTACTCGTGCAGCTAAAACGGCTGTCGTTGACAAGCTTGTTTTAGTCACAATATTGATTGCGCCAGTAAAAGCATTTTGCCCGAAAACACGGGCTGCAGGACCCTTCACAATCTCTATACGTTCAATGACTTCTAGTGGTAGTGCAAAATTAAGGGTATGGTGTCCCGTCTGGGCGTCTTCTAGTTTAATGCCATCGATCAATAACAAGGTTTGATCAAAGCTTCCACCGCGAATATAAAGGTCTGCCTGAGTACCGTCTACGCCTCGTCTTCGAACGTCTACTCCGGCAACTTGTTGCAGCAAATCAGCCACATTGTTTACTCCAGACTGGCGAATGGTTTCAGCCGTTATAATTTGAATACTCCGAGAGTTTTCACTTAGCGGAAGGTCGATCCTACCCGAAGCTACAACCACTTCGTTTAAACGATTGGTCGCAATAGAGTCGTTTGCTTGCTGAGCATAGATGGCTACTGCAAGAAAAAGAAAGTAGGGAAAAACATACTTTTTCATGAAAAAAAATTAATGTTAAACTTGTGGAGTCGTTGCTTTAGCTAACGCTTAATCGCTTAGAAGAATGATTTTGTTGTCACGCATTTCTACTGTTCCAGAAGAAATAACGTAAAGGGTTTCATTCTTAGAAACAGATTCGAACTGCGCTTTTGCACTGTCCGAAAGACTAATGTTTCCTTTGATTTTAACCGACCCAGCTTCAAGTGTAGAAACAATGGCCGCATGGTTTTCCAATAATTGAAAACTTCCATCCATACCAGGGAGGGTAAGTGACTCAATCTCCCCAGCAAATAAGGTGGCTTCAGGTGAAATAATTTCTAAATACATGCTTATTCTTCAGATAACATTTTCTCTCCTGCTTCAATGGCTTCTTCAATGGAACCCTTAAGGTTAAAGGCTGATTCTGGAATATGATCCAATTCACCATCCATGATCATGTTGAAACCTTTGATGGTTTCCTTGATGTCTACCAAGACACCCGGAATTCCTGTAAACTGTTCTGCTACATGGAAGGGCTGAGACAAGAAACGTTGTACACGACGTGCGCGTGAAACGGCTAGCTTATCCTCTTCAGACAATTCTTCCATCCCTAAAATAGCGATGATATCTTGTAATTCTTTATAGCGTTGTAGTAACTCCTTTACACGTTGTGCACAGTCGTAGTGTTCGTCTCCTAAAATGTCTGCCGTTAGAATACGTGAAGTAGAATCCAATGGGTCTACAGCAGGATAAATCCCTAATTCAGCAATTTTACGAGACAATACTGTTGTTGCATCTAAGTGAGCAAAGGTTGTTGCTGGCGCTGGATCTGTCAAGTCATCTGCAGGTACATAAACGGCCTGAACAGAAGTAATCGATCCTTTTTTGGTTGATGTAATACGTTCTTGCATTGCTCCCATCTCGGTCGCAAGCGTTGGTTGGTATCCTACAGCAGATGGCATACGGCCTAACAAGGCAGATACCTCAGATCCTGCTTGGGTAAAGCGGAAAATGTTATCAACGAAAAACAAAACGTCTTTTCCTTGACCATCTCCAGCTCCATCACGGAAATATTCGGCTATGGTTAGTCCAGAGAGGGCTACACGAGCACGTGCTCCTGGTGGTTCATTCATTTGACCAAAGACAAAAGTTGCTTTTGAATCTTTCATCGCCTGCTTGTCTACTTTGGCTAAGTCCCATCCGCCTTCCTCCATGGAATGCATAAAGTCATCACCGTATTTGATGATGCCAGATTCTAACATCTCACGTAATAAGTCATTCCCCTCACGTGTGCGTTCTCCAACTCCAGCAAATACAGATAATCCTCCGTGTCCTTTGGCAATGTTGTTAATCAATTCTTGGATGAGTACAGTTTTACCAACTCCTGCACCTCCAAAGAGACCAATTTTACCTCCTTTTGCATAAGGCTCAATCAAGTCAATTACTTTAATTCCTGTAAACAAAACTTCGGTAGAGGTAGACAATTGATCGAAGGCGGGTGCTTCACGGTGAATTGAAAGTCCATCATTTCCCGTTTTTGGTAAATCGCCAAGGCCATCAATTGCATCTCCAATCACATTGAATAAACGTCCGTAAACGTCATCTCCTATTGGCATTTGAATTGGGTTACCCGTTCCTATTACCGTTGTCCCACGGCTAACCCCGTCGGTAGAATCCATCGAAATGGTTCTAACCGTATTTTCACCAATGTGAGACTGAACCTCAAGAATTAGTTTCCCAGAGTTTGTTTCAACTTCTAAGGAGTCGTATATACGAGGAAGAGCATTGTCTTTTCCTTCAAAAACTACGTCTACGACAGGTCCGATGATTTGTGAAATTTTTCCTGTACTTGTTGCCATATGGAATCTTTTTTATGCTATAGTGATATATGGGTGCAAATATAGTATTTCCGTTAAATATAACGGCCCTTATAAAGCTTGTTTTTCTCCTTTTTTTATGGAAGTTTTCACTTAACTTTATCTTTGTTGTCTCAATCAATCGATGAAGAAAAAATTTTACAATTTTATTTGTTCGCTACTTTCGTTTTACAACCGTTTTTACTTTCGAAAATTAAGGATTGTGGGAAGAGAAAATATTCCAACAGATGGCGCAATTCTTTTTTCGCCAAACCACCAGAATGCCTTAATTGATCCTATTCTAGTGGGCACCACTTGCAATCGCTCAGTGCATTCGCTTACCAGAAGCGATGTCTTTGGCGGTCCATGGCAATGGTTTCTAGATGCCATGCAAATGCTTCCTGTATACCGAATTCGAGATGGCTACAAGCAATTAAAAAACAATCAAGGTGTTTTTGAGCAGTGTTATGCACTCTTGGGAAACAAAAAACATATGATGATGTTTTCGGAGGGAAAACACCACGACCAATATTATTTACAACCACTCTCAAAAGGAAGTAGTCGTCTAGCCATGGAGGCTCAATTGCGTGCTCCAGGACACACCATTTACCTTCAGGCTGTTGGATTAAATTATGGTAGTTACGTTCATGCACGGCACGATTGTGTAGTTGTATACGGAAAAGCGATTGCCGTATCTGACTTTGTGGACATCTATCTAGAACATCCCGCAAAAGGACTCAATGCATTGCGCGACGCGCTTCAAATCGCCATGGAAGAATGCTTGTGGTTACCCTATAACGACGAGCGTTACCCACAACAAAAGAAATACATCAACCACCACACAACAAGTCTTCCCTTCTCGAAGCTAAAAAAGAAACTGGAAGAAAAAGAAAACACGCTTACTGTTGCTTCTAAAAAATCCTTGCTCAATACATTTTTGATTATTGTCTTTTCTTTACCCAATGCTCCTGTTCATTTGGGGCTTTATTCCTTACGTAAGCAGTTTGATGACCATGTGTTTCACGGCACAACGAATTATTTAGGAGGGCTTGTATTGTTCCCATTATGGTGGATAATTGGAATGCTGTTCACAAGCTTTAATTATAGTCTTTATTCGGGTTTAGCTGTTTTCTTAAGCTACACCATCTCTTTAGTTATTCGACAGTATCTTATTGTAAAAAAATTATAATAAGTATTTGTTATAATGTCTTCATAAAAGAAAAATTATTTTATTAAAAATTGTAGTGGCTATAATATCATCAGTATATATTATTATTTTATATATTAAATAGATTTATCTTATTGATTAATTGCAGATGAATATCAGTACAATTACTAACCATATTTTATTCCTACCTTAGTGGCATGAAAGACCTCATCATTATAGGCGCTGGACCCATTGGTTTAGCCTGCGGTATAGAAGCCAAAAAAAACAAGCTAGATTACCTTATTCTCGACAAAGGCATGTTGGTTAACTCGATCTATCATTACCCGCAAAACATGACGTTCTTTTCTACCTCAGACCGACTTGAAATAGGGGGAATTCCTTTTATCTCTCACAACCCAAAGCCCACAAGAGCAGAGGCTTTAGAATATTATCGAAGAGTGACTGCTGCATGGGAACTAAATGTGAAACTCTACGAGGGTGTCGATCAATTCGAAAAAACAACTGACGGATTTATAGTTCATACCCCCAAAGGGAGTTACACCACCAAAAACATCGTCATGGCTACAGGTTTTTACGACCTGCCCTACTTACTCAATGTAAAAGGGGAAGATCTCCCTAAAGTAAGTCATTACTACAAAGAGCCTCATCCCTATTTTGGCATGGATCTCGTGGTCGTTGGCGCGGCAAATTCTGCTGTAGATGTTGCCTTAGAAACCTACCGAAAAGGAGCCAAAAGCGTTACGCTTGTAGTCCGCGAAAAAGAAGTAGGGAAAAATGTGAAATATTGGGCGAGGCCCGATATTGTTAACCGGATTGAAGAAGGGAGCATCAAAGCGCTCTTTGAAGCTGAATTAAAAGAAATAAAGCCCTCTTCTGTTGTAATTTCTTCTGCTAATGAAACCCTTGAAATAGCCAATGACTTTGTACTGGCCATGACGGGTTATCAACCCGACTTCTCCCTCTTAGAGTCGCTGGGCGTAGCATTTCATTCCGATGAATACCAAACACCCGTGTACGATGAGTCAACAATGGAGTCCAATCAAAAAGGAATTTATCTTGCTGGTGTGGTTTGTGGCGGATTAAAAACCAATAAATGGTTCATCGAAAATTCGCGGATTCACGCTCCGCAAATCATCAAAGCCATACTAGAAAACCTAAACTAACTTGGCCAAGGCCAATACCGAACCAATGTGAAGACCGTCGTGAAACAAAACAAAGGTTTGCGCTGTACCAATGTCGTTTAATTCCATGTTCGTCGAAGTTGAATAGGGTACAAAATCTGTAAACAACCCTTGCTTTGAGTCTTCAACCAACTACTCGTAAGCAGAAAACAAAGCCGCATCTATAGCCGACACTTCATCTGCCGTGAGTTCTCTTTCTGGCTTGGCTCCTTTAGCAAACATGATTACCCGCTCTCTAGGACTATGCAGTGGCAAACCAAATAAGTTGTAAATTAATAGTTGTTGAGTCACCAAGGAAAGTGAAGTGTTCTTAATGATATTGTTGTTAAAACCCTCTGAAATAGTATTTATTTACTCAATATTAAATCGAGTTATAAAATGGTGGAATGCTTTACGGTTGTGTAATTGAGTGTCGAGTTTTGCTTGCATGAGTAATGGTTTAATATGTCTGTGTATATAAAACAATCATTCAACTTTAACAAAATAGGAACATTAGCGCTGGAATTTGATTTTTTATTAAGTTAATAATATTATATAGAATGAATAAAACCTGTCAAACTTTGACCTTTTTGAATGTTCAATTTCTTTTTAACTCGGTATTTCTTACTCTCTACAGTTCGGATAGAAACGCATGTTAGCTTGGCAATCTCATCTGTACCGTGGTTCATTTTTAAATAAGCACAAAAACGTAAATCGTTTTGAGTTAATTTATTTGAATATTTGATTAATGCTTTGAAAAATCCTGGATATACATCCTCAAAATGCTTTTCAAAACGATCATTTAAATTCTCAGTGTGTAAAAGATCTTTTATTCTTCGTTTAATTTGATGTGAAGAATTGCTTTCATTATCTTCTACACTTTCTAACAAATAATGTAAATTTTCATTTCTTTGGGAAATAAAATTAGATTTATTTAATAATTCCACTTTCTTGTGGTTTAAATCATTTTCTACTAATACCTTTTCATTCAATATTTTTTTAGACTTCAATTTTTCTAGATTAAAGTTTAAACGAAGAGAGACAAGAGAAAAGGCTAAAATTATAAAACATATTATTAAAATGAATAAATACGTGTTGTACATAATTCGATTCTGATTTATTTCTGATCTATTTTTGGATAAAACAATATTAGTTTCCAAATCAATCATTTTATTGCCAATATTTAAATCATACTCACCTTTTGTAATTAGCAGTAATGAATCTTTAATTTTAATTAAATTATTAAAATCTCCTTTTTCATGATAAATTTTTTCAAGGATTTTATAATTATTTAATTTTGATTTATTGTAGAGATTTAACTTAATAAGTTTGATGTTCTGTTTTGCAAAAGCAGTAGCTTTTGTGTAATTTTCTAAACCATAATAACATTCTGCTATTTTTGATTGGAGAGATGGTAGCTCACTAGGATAATCGGATAGTAATTCTTGAGATTTTTCGAAATACTGTTTAGCAACTTCGTGTTTTTTAGCTTTTAAATAGAAATCCCCCATTTTTTTGTAGGCATAACCATAATTTCGAGTAGTATAGGTTTTACTGAAATTATCCCCCAAATAATTATTCTTTTCTTGATTATATAACTTTTCAATTTCAACAAAATGTTTATTAACATTAAACATTTTCTGCTGTTTCATGTTAATTTTCATAAGATTTATTTCGGAATACAATAAGTCTTCTATTTTATTGTTTTTCTTTCTTATTTCATAAGCTTTAGAATAATATTCTGTCGATAATTCAAAATCATCTTCCATCTCTGCGATTAATCCTAAATTATCATAAACAGTGGAAATGCCAAAGTTTTTGTTTTTAATATTCTCAAATAATTTAAAATTCAACAAAGCTTCGTTGTATTTTAAATTTGCTTTTTCGTAATCTTTATTTATAAAATAAACATTACCTATGTTCACCAATATCCAAGGAGGAAGAAAAGTTTTTTTTTCAACTCGAAATTCTAAAGGCACAGCTTCAGATAATGTAAGTGCTTCATTATAAAAACTAATAGCATCAGCATAAAGACCACGGTAATATAATATTTCTCCTATTTGAGAGTGAATCCCTATAAGAGATGGGATTGGATTTGATAAATCAGCAATTTTCAAAGCTTCAAAACCAAAGGTTAAAGCTTTATCTGGATCTGAATCCTTATGAACTAAAACTGAATCTCTTAAAGAATTAATTTCTTTATTATAGTCTTGTTGACCTAAACAAACATTGCACACAATAAATAAAATAACAAATAATCTCAAAGAATTAAATTTTTAAAAATGTGAATAATATTAAACTCAAAGCTAGTAAAAAAATAATTTCCAATAATTCATTTCGATTCATGATAAGAATTTCATAATTATCAAAAATAATTTAAATCTATTTTACAATAGAAGAGTTTACTACTGCATTGTCACTGCTAGATATTTCAAATAAATGATCTAGCTTTAAATCAAAATCCAAGTATTTGTGTTTAGCGTATGATGTTAAATTACTAATTAAAATATTTTTGGTGTTTTTATTTGTTTTAAAGAAATCTATGCCTAAACATGAGTCGTTATTTTAAAAGATTACATTTTGGGTTTTTTGAAAGTCTTGTTAAGCAAATAAAAATTGAGTTATCAATCAAAAAATAAGTTAGTTTAAACTTCTAAAAATAAAGTATCTTAAAACTCGACTTTCTATTCAATTGGTATTCAGCCTCAGAACAATCGGGGTTATCTAAACAGACATTATCTATATTTTCTTCACCCAGTGCTTTAATCACTAATCGTCTTGAATTAATCCCTTTATTTGTAAGCCAACTTTTAGTTTTAATTGCTCTTCTAAGAGAAAGGTCTTTGTTGTATTGAATTGATGCTCTAGAGTCAGCGTATGAGGTTATTTGTAGAATCATATTAGGGTATTTAGTCATTGCAATTACCACTTTGTTCAATGAAAGTATAGAACTACCTTTTAAAGAAGCACTGTTTAAATCAAAGTAGATTGGCTCAATACCTAAAACGCAAATTAAATCGTCTGGTAAACAATTTGTTGACCATTCTAAATCTATGTTTTCAAAAATATTATAATCTTGTTTAAAATCTAAAATCAAAGTTCTAGGAGTATAACTAATCCCGTTTGAAAATCTCACTAAATATGATTGTGAACAATCTAAATTTTTATTAAAAACAAATTCTCCTAAATTGTTTGACTTAATTTCTTTTATTATGTTATTATTTTTGTTCAATAATTCAATAGTTGCTCCTTTAAGTATTTCTTTAGTGTATTTGTCAAAAACAACACCCTTAATGCTTGCTTGACATTGAGAAGAACTTTCTGTAGATCGATTAAAAATCTCTTTTTTTATGATTTTATATACTTCATCCGATGAGCTTCCATTTAGTCCATTCCGATTGGATGATATAAATCCAAATTTTCGTTTATCATTATAAACATATCCGAAATCATCAAATGCTGAATTAACTGGTTTTCCTATGTTTGAGATTTCATATGGATAACCCCTTGGGTTTAATTTAGCTTCATACACATCAAAACCACCAAGCCCTAATTTACCATCACTCGAGAAATACAGTTTATTTTCTAAATCAATAAATGGGAATGATTCTCTGAATTCAGTATTTACATTTGGGCCTAAATTAATGGGTTGACTGTAAGTTTCATCGTCAAAAATATAAACAAACCAAATATCGGACATACCGAAAGTACCGGGCATATCAGATGAAAAATAAAGTTTTTTACCATCGGGGCTTAAAATAGGATGTGCAGTAGAATACTGGTTTCCATTAAATGGAAGTTCTTCAATGGAACCCCATAAATCCTGACTCTTAGTTGCTTTATAAATCTTTAACTTTACCTGTTTGTCTCTTGAGGATTTTAATTTACCCTCATAAAAGTTGTTTCTAGTAAAATACATTGTATTACCATCTTTACTTACTGATGCAGTAGACTCATGATACTTTGTGTTGACATTCCCTTTAAGCTGCTCACGATCCGACAAATTACCAAGTGAATCAATTTGAGCTATATATAAATCTAAAAAAGGCTCATTAGACCATTTAAATTTTTTACTTCCAGTCGCACCTTGACTTGAGGCAAATACAACTTTATCATTATTATAAAAATTCAATCCGAAATCAGAATTTTGTGTATTAATGTTTGTTTTGAAAAGGTTATAGTTTCCGCTACTATTTAAAATACTATCTAAGTA
>ENA-OQVM01001301-OQVM01001301.1-marine-metagenome-genome-assembly--contig:-NODE-1301-length-33375-cov-7.522224_pt1 | contig 33375 bp, 35 predicted proteins | sample MGYA00237776_ERZ505498 | MGnify/ENA primary metagenome ERZ505498 (study PRJEB26159, sample SAMN06265151) | marine metagenome | isolation source: Helgoland LTER site | place: Germany:Helgoland, sampling...
GCCGAAATGGCGCGCAAACTTGGCCTTGGCGTGCGGCATGATCTGCCAATCTCGGCGGTGGCGCAAGGCCTCGCCCCCGACAAAGAATGGAAGGCGCGCGTGCGCGGAGAGGACTGGCGGATCGGTGACACCGTCAACGCATCTATCGGACAGGGTTATGTCCTGACCTCGCCGCTGCAACTGGCTGTGATGACCGCGCGCATTGCGACAGGGCGCACTGTCACACCGCGCCTAATCCGCTTGATAGACGGTGTCGAACAGCCTTCGGGCTTGGGCGAAAGCCTTGGCATAAATGAGAATACGTTGCGCCGAATCCGTGCTTCAATGAATGATGTGTGTAACCACCGTCGCGGCACCGCCTATGGATCGCGAATTACGGACGATGCCCATAAAATGGCGGGCAAAACGGGCACCAGTCAGGTGCGCCGCATTACACCGGAGGAACGCGCCGCAGGTGTTACAAGGAACGAGGACCTGCCATGGGAACGCCGTGACCATGCCCTGTTCGTCGGGTTCGCTCCCTACGACAATCCAAGATATGCGGTGTCAGTCATCGTAGAACATGGCGGTGGCGGTTCACGTGCCGCAGCACCCATTGCACGCGACATAATTCTACAAGCGCAGTACGGCGGGCCGCCTCCGCTGGAAGCTTACCCAGCCGGGGTGCGTGACAGGATCGCCGAACAACAACGTCGCATCGAGGCACGCGTACCACCGGGCGCAAAAGGGCGTAGCCGCGTATGAGCTATCTTGAGTATAACACCAAATATGTACCGACCGGACTGCGCAAAGTCCTGCATCTGAATTGGCCAATCATTCTATTGCTGATCGCCGTGGCAAGTGCCGGTTTTCTGATGCTTTATTCAGTCGCAGGTGGTTCAATGACGCCTTGGGTCGAGCCCCAATTGCAGCGTTTTGCACTGGGAATGGCATTGATGCTTTGCGTTGCAATGGTGCCGATCTGGTTCTGGCGGAACATGGCGTTCGTGGCCTACGGCGGGTCATTGCTGCTTCTTCTTGGTGTTGAGTTTTTTGGTGAGGTCCGCATGGGCGCCCAGCGCTGGATCGATATTGGTTTTATGCGATTGCAGCCTTCTGAGCTGACCAAGATTACGCTCGTTATGTTTCTGGCTGCCTATTATGATTGGTTGCCCAACAAGAAAACCTCGCATCCATTGTGGGTTCTCTTGCCGGTCTTCTTCATCCTTGCCCCAACAATGCTCGTGTTGAACCAACCTGACCTGGGAACTGCCCTGCTTTTGCTGATTGGCGGGGCAACCGTCATGTTCTTGGCGGGGGTGCACTGGGCCTACTTTGCGACCGTTTTCAGCGCTGGCGTCGCCACAATCGTTGCCGTGTTTGAAAGTCGTGGCACGCCTTGGCAGTTACTGAAAGACTACCAGTATCGCCGGATTGATACCTTCTTCGACCCTGCCAACGATCCACTCGGGGCTGGCTATCACATCACCCAAGCTAAGATTGCACTTGGGTCAGGCGGCTGGACCGGGCGCGGGTTCATGCAAGGCACGCAGTCGCGGCTGAATTTCCTGCCCGAGAAGCACACCGACTTTATCTTCACGACACTGGCCGAAGAATTTGGCTTTGTCGGTGCCTTTACCCTTCTCATGCTCTACCTCTTGATCGTCTTGTTTTGCGTCATCTCTGCACTTGGTAACCGCGACCGATTTGCCTCTCTGCTGACACTCGGTGTTGCGATGACGTTCTTTCTTTTCTTTGCTGTGAACATGGCAATGGTAACCGGACTTGCGCCTGTTGTGGGCGTGCCGTTGCCGTTGGTCAGCTACGGTGGATCAGCCATGCTGGTTCTCTTAGTGGCCTTTGGCCTGGTTCAAAGCGCACATGTTCATAGGCCACGCTAATGTTAAACGTTCTCTTCTCTGCCAAACCTGCCGCTTGGGCAGAATATGAAGCACCGCTTAACGCGGCCTTTGCTAGCGCTGGGATTACAGCAAACCTGTCCCTCGATCATGCGCCAGAAGATGTAGATTACATCATCTTTGCCCCGAACGGCCCTGTCTCGGATTTCCAACCCTATACCAGAACCAAGGCCGTCATGGGCCTTTGGGCTGGGGTTGAAACGATCGTCGACAATGCAACATTGACCCAACCATTGTGCCGGTTGGTCGATGAAAGCCTGACGAACGGAATGATAGAATGGGTCACCGGACACACTCTGCGCCATCACCTTGGGATGGATACGCATATCCTAAACCAAGATGGCGTCTGGCGTGATGACAGCTTTCCACCCGTTGCGGCCAACCGGCCCGTGACTATCCTTGGTATTGGTGCACTGGGTGCCGCATGTGGGCAGGCGTTAGACGCGCTTGGCTTTCCCGTAACAGGTTGGAGCCGGAACGCCAAAGACATCCCCAATATCCGCTGCTTGCACGGTGATGATGGGCTGCGCGAGGCACTGACAGGCGCACAGATCGTCATCCTTTTGCTGCCGCAAACGACAGAGACGATTGACATTCTCAATGCCGACACTCTGGGGTTGATGGCGAAAGGCGGGTTTGTAATCAATCCCGGACGTGGACCCCTGATTGATGATGCAGCTCTCTTGGATGCGCTCAACAGCAGGCAAATTGCACATGCGACGCTGGATGTATTTCGCACAGAGCCCCTGCCGAAAGATGACCCGTTCTGGGCACATCCGCAGGTAACCGTGACACCGCACATCGCATCAACGACACGACCCGAGACAGCGGCAGAGGTGATTGCCGAGAACATCGCGCGTGGCGAAGCGGGCGAGCCCTTTCGCTATCTCGTTGATCGCGGTCGCGGGTACTAACGCAGTTTTGGCGGCTTTTCCGGGTTCATCCCTGGCGCGCCGGGAACATGAGGTGTTTCCGGCTCTGGCAGATCGAAACGCAGGCCGACCTTGGCAAGATGCGCGGCAAGCGGGTCGCTGGCGCGGACAAACAGCACATCCATCATACCAGCTTCGATGCCCGAAAATGTAAGCGCCTCGCCCGCTGCTGATGCGAGTGCCTTTTCAGCGCCCTCCACTGCATCCACAAAAGCCAAGACATGGCCGCGCGTGCCATCTTCGTAAGTTGCTGCCGCGAGATAGGCAAAACGGGCAAGCCCGGCTGCGATTGCCAGCTTGCGGTCCAAGCCGGATACAACCGCTTCTGGCAGGCCGCCCGGTGCGGACACTTCGGTCAAACGGGCCTCTGTTTCATCAGGGCCGTGCGACAGGGTCGCGACTAACCAATCCACGGCCTCTGCGGGAATGAGCATGGCAGACGGTGCCACTTCAAGGTTCAGCGCAAGCCCGATGCCCTGCCCTGCCAGCATCTGCGCGAGCCCGCGCCCCGGAATGCCTGCATAAGGAGCGACGCGGCCCACAAACTGCGACAGGCGTTCTTCACGGTCGAAGACGAGCGCAAATTGTTGATCTTCGATCTCAAATAGCTCTGGCGTGATCTGGTCACCGTCGGCCTCTGCCCCCAAGAGCATAAAGATTTCGGTGTCAGCCAGCCGCTCGTAAAAACGCAGGCGTGCGGCGTCATCCTCTGGGGCCGCTTCCATTGCGGCGTGGGCTTGGTCAAGGTCGGTCATGTCAAAGCGTCTTTCACAGCAGCGCGCAGATCGGGCAGCAAGTCGGCCGCGAACCACGGATTTTTCTTTAGCCATCCGGTATTGCGCCACGACGGATGAGGCAAGGGAAAGACGCGTGGTGCAAGGTCGCGCCAATGGCGCACAGTTTCGGTCACCCCCTCTTGTTTGCCCAGATGCCAGCGATGCGCATACCCACCAACAAGGATCGTGAGCGCCGGGTCACCCAATTCATCCATAACGCGCGCATGCCACGTCTGCCCACAAATCGGCGGTGGTGGCAGATCAGCGCCCTTGGCATCATAGCCGGGAAAGCAAAACGCCATAGGCACAATCGCAACCTGCGCGCGGTTGTAAAATACGGCTTCATCCAATCCCAACCAGTAGCGCAAACGATCTCCGGACCGGTCTGTAAATGGCTTGCCGGATGCGTGGACACGCATCCCAGGCGCCTGCCCTGCAATCAATATCCTAGGCTTCGTGCCAAACCACACCACTGGACGGGGCTGATGTTGCGACGCAGTTACCGCAAACCGATCTGCGCATATTCGGCACCCCGAGAGTTCCTCTTGAAGTGACGACTGTTGGAGCTTTGTGGGGGCAGTGGGCATTTCACATGTTTCAAAATGAGGGCTACACTTCTTTAACACCCTTTCGTCTTTGACCGCGACCGCCTTGAAGCGCCCTTCAGGCGACAACACGCTGACGGGCACAAATTCATTGTAAACCATCACGCAAACGTCGCTATATTCATGTCGCAAAGTCGCGGTATGGAATTCAGTCATGGCGTGCTAGGTTTCGCGCAATATCAAAGCAGCACCGCAAACAGCGGGCTGGAGCAGGATCGACATGTTAGAATTTGCGGAAGTCAGCAAATCTTTTTGGACAGGCACACAGCGCAAGGTGATCCTTGATCGCGCGTCGTTTCGTGTCGAGCTTGGCAATTCTTTGGGCATTCTGGCGCCAAACGGCACCGGCAAAACGACCCTGATCAACATGATGTCCGGTCTCGAAAAACCCGATGAGGGCACGATCCGCCGCGGTTGTCGAATTTCCTTCCCGCTTGGCTTTATGGGTGGCACAGACAACACGCTGTCAGCGATGGAAAACAGCCGCTTTATCGCGCGGCTTTACGGGTTGGACCCTGACTATATCGAGGCGTTCTGCCGTTGGTTATGTGGCTTGGAAGAATATTTTGACATGCCGTTGGGTACCTACTCTTCGGGCATGCGCGCGCGGTTTTCTTTTGCGCTGCTTCTTGCGCTCGACTTTGATATCTATCTGATTGACGAAGGCATGCCAGGATCGACAGATGCAGAATTTAATCGCAAAGCAGGTGAAATCCTGCGCGAACGACTGGAAAAGGCAACCGTGATCATCGTATCGCATCAACCCGCCACGCTTGAGCGACTTGCCAAGTCGGCGGCTGTGCTCAAAAATGGGCAATTGCATATGTTTGACACCTTGGAAGAGGCTCGCGTGCTTTATGACTACCAAACCCAAGGTTAAAAAGTTCCGCATCCGGCGGAAATCTCCGCAAGAGCAGGCCGAGCCAGAGGCCAAGGGAGAGGCTGTTGAAGAGGCGAAATCGCCGTCTCATGCCGAACAGATTGATGCGATCAGCAAAGAAGGTCTGACCGGCAGACAGTTACGAATGGCGCGGCGCGTCGCACTCAAAAACGGGTTCGAAGCATCCTCTGATTACGATGCTGTGCGGCAGCTACGGGATGCTGGAATCGATCCATTTCAGCGCAGTTCGGTTCTGGAATTGGTCAAACCTGACGGTGCAAAGCTGCCAGGCAGGGGTGGACGCATTCAACTGCCAGAAACGACCCAAAAAGATGGCATCTCTTTGCCATCTACGAACACACAATCAGCCCTGAACCGGAACGCCTCTGAGATCTTGCAAATCCAGCGCGATATTGCCCGCCGTCGCAGGCGCAAACTTGCCCTGCTTTGGACGCGGCTGTCCTTCTTCGTGTTTCTGCCAACCTTCATGGTGGGGTGGTACTTTTATAACATTGCTACACCAATGTACGCGACGAATTCGGAGATCGTCATCCAGCAGGCACAGCCCCAAGGTGGCGGCCCGCAGGGATTAGCCACTTTGTTTCAGGGCACATCGATGGCCACACAACAGGATAGCATTGCCGTGCAGTCCTATCTGGCATCACGCGAAGCGATGCTGCGCCTAGATGGAGATCACGAATTCAAAGCGCATTTCTCGGATCCAGACATCGACGCGATCCAAAGGCTTGAGGATGGCGCAACCAACGAACAGGCATTTGGCCTGTACAAAGATCACGTGAAGATCAGCTATGATCCGACCGAGGGGTTGATCCGCATGGAGGTCATCGCTGCTGACCCCGACAAGAGCTATGAGTTTTCACAAGCCCTGATAGGCTATGCCGAGGAGCAGGTAGATCAACTGACAAGCCGCTTGCGCGAAGATCAAATGCGTGGCGCATTACAAAGTTATGAAGAGGCAGAGCAACGTCGCGCCGATGCGCTGGCCACATGGCTGGCCATCCAAGAAGACGTCCGCCAGATTGACCCTCAAAGTGAATCGAGCGCCCGCTTAGCCCAGATCAACTCATTGGAATCTGAAAAACAGCGCCTTGAATTGGTTTTGCAATCCCGACTGAATGTCGATCGTCCGAGCGAGGTACAGGTGCAATCACTGCGTGATCAAATTGCGAATATCGATACCTTCATCGACGATTTGCGCGATCAACTTGTTGGCAGTATCGGCGAAGGCACGTCGCTTGCAGCACGTAACACAGAGCTGCGCACTGCCGAAGAGAACTACAGTTTTCAGACAGCGATGGTCCAGCAGGCGCTGACCCAAATGGAAACAGCCCGCATTGAAGCCAACCGCCAGGTCCGCTACCTGTCTCAAAGCGTGCGCCCGATCACTCCCGATCAGGCGACCTATCCACGCGCTTTTGAAAACACGATCCTGGCGTTTTTGATATTCTCAGGCATTTACCTGATGATCTCGATCACGGCTTCGATCCTTCGCGAACAGGTAAGCTCTTGATGCATACAGTTGAAATCGGTGATCTCGCGATCAGCAACGACCTTCCTTTGCTGGTCATCGCGGGGCCCTGCCAGTTGGAAGGCACGGACCATGCGCAGATGATTGCAGGCAAGATGGCCGAAATTTGCGCTGCACACGGCGCGCAATTCGTCTTTAAGGGCTCCTACGACAAGGCCAACCGCACATCTTTGGGCGGCAAGCGCGGGCTTGGCATGGATGAGGGCCTTAAGGTCATGCAATCGGTCAAAGACAGCCTTGGTTGTCCGGTCCTGACTGACATTCATAGCCCCGATCAATGCGCAACCGTGGCCGAGGTTTGCGACATCATGCAAATCCCTGCATTCCTGTGCCGGCAGACCGATTTACTATTGGCCGCTGGCGAAACCGGCGCGGTTATCAACGTCAAGAAGGGCCAGTTCCTTGCCCCTTGGGATATGCCGAATGTGGTGTCAAAGATCGAAAGTACTGGCAACAAGCGGATTATGCTGACGGAACGCGGTGCATCCTTTGGATATAATACGCTGGTGGCCGATATGCGCTCGCTGCCGACGATGGCGCGCACAGGCTATCCTGTAGTGATGGACGCAACCCACTCCGTCCAGCAACCCGGAGGCATGGGTGGATCATCCGGTGGGCAACGCGAGTTTGCACCGGTGATGGCGCGGGCGGCCGTTTCGCTTGGTATCGCAGCAGTGTTTATTGAAACCCACGAAGATCCTGACAACGCCCCTTCGGACGGGCCGAACATGATCCCGCTGGATCAGATGGATGGTGTGATCAAGAGCCTGATGGCGTTTGATACCTTGGCCAAGGCTGATCCGCTGAGGGTGTGACGCTGCCGTTTTCCTTGGTATGCTGCAACGGTAATTGACGGATTGATTTGATGCGCCTGTTCCTTCTGTTTGCTCTCTTTTTGACCTTTGCCGTGCCGGTTTCGGCACAAGAAGCGAACGGCACGATCACGACCGAGAACTCGTCCCAACAAGACGCGGCCATTGCGATGCGCATCCGCGAGATCCTAGGCGAATTGGGCAATTACGAAGACGTCACTGTCATCGTGAATGAAGGCGTTGTCACGCTGCGCGGCACCACAACATCAGCAATCGAAGTCGTTGAACTCGATCAATTGGCCACCCGCATCGAAGGGGTCGTCGCTGTCCGCAATCAGGTCACAGAAACGACCGACATCGCTGAGCGGCTTAACCCGGCGATTGAGCGGTTCCAGTCGCGGATCGATCAGTTTGTCGCGTTTGTGCCCTTGGCGCTGATCGCGGGGGCGGCCTTTGCTTTGGTTGTCTTCGTCGGCTTTACGCTTGCACGGATGCGGCAACCTTGGGAACGTCTGGCCCCCAATACATTTATTGCGGAAATCTACCGGCAATTGATGCGAATCGTCTTCGTTATCTTCGGTATCGTCATTGCACTCGATATTCTGAATGCGACAGCGTTGCTTAGCACCATATTAGGTGCGGCGGGTATCATCGGATTGGCGCTTGGGTTTGCCGTGCGGGACACCGTGGAAAACTTCATCGCATCAGTGATGTTGTCCTTTCGTCAACCGTTTCGACCCAATGACACGGTTGAAATCAACGGTGACGTAGGCAAAGTGATCCGACTGACAAGCCGTGCAACCATCCTTTTGTCATTTGACGGCAATCATATCCGTATTCCCAATGCGACCGTCTTTAAGAGTAGAATCATCAACTTCAGCCAGAACGCTGAACGCCGGTTCATGTTTTCAGTGATGGTCGAAAGGGACGCCGATTTGTTGGAAACCCGCACTTTAGTTGAAAAGACCGTTCAAGACCTGCCTTTTGTCCTTGCAGAGCCCGCTGCCCAAACGTGGATAGAGGCGCTGCACCCCGCTGGGATCGAATTGGTTATCACAGGATGGGTCGACCAGAATGAGACTTCAATTGTACGCGGCAAGGGTGAAGCCTTGCGACAAGTCAAACTTGCGATCCTGTCAGCGGGCGTTGTCATTCCCGATGCAACACAAGCCATTCAACTGACCCGCGACGCCAACACTGCGACGCAAGAAGTGCAAGAAAGCACAGAAGTTGAGGTGGTAGACGCCAGCGAAGATGCCGCTTTGGACCGCATTGTCGACGCCGAACGCGAAGATGAAATCTCAGAAGATCTGCTGCGCAAAGACAGCCTGAAAGAATAGCTGCATTTCTTTGCAAACGGGGCTTGAACCGCTGGCCCCTTCGCAGTATCTAGCCCCTCGCTGATGGGGTGTAGCCAAGTGGTAAGGCAACGCTTTTTGGTAGCGTGTACCGTAGGTTCGAATCCTACCACCCCAGCCAGCTTTTCTTACTTCATGATCGCTTCATAGACACAGAGCGTTTCTGGTCCTTGAGTTGAAGCAAAGTGCCCCAAGCGATGCCCCGACTATGGCTCCGTCTCTCGATGATAGACCTTTAGAATCATCTCGAACTCCGGCTCTCCATAGACCCCGGAGAGAGGACCTGTGAGGGAGTAGCCACTGACGCTGTCATCGAATGTCTGATCTACTTCGAAGAGATGTTCCGGCCAGCCATCGAAAGCTGCGATGACGACGATGTCGCCTTCATTAAGGTCTTGGATAGGCATTGGAAAACCTCATGTGGTTGGTATCGTTTTAGATACGGAGGGTCTCTCGGTTTGTTTTGGGGGATCAGGGCTGCTTGGGGCCTATTCCGGACATTGATTACAAATCGATTGCCGCGTTGCAACTTCCCGAAAGCAGGCCTTGCGGATTGGCAATTCGGTTTTTGAAAACCCTGGGCGCCTTGTTGTGTCTGGAAGCAAAAGAAAGCCATTCAATTGAGGTGCGCCTAGATTTGTAGACGATTTGCTTGGTAGTTTTGAAACCGAGGAGATACGGATACGGGCAAAAGAATTCGGTTTGCGGATGAGTTCAAGCAGGACGCCGTGAAGTGTTCCGGCGTTTTTCGTGTCCAAACGCCATGCAGCGAAAAACGCGCTTTGGATCGGCTGTTCAAAATCTGTAATAAATGTCCGCTTTTTCGACATTGGCTGCAACATATCGAGAAGACCGCCGCATGTGCAAAACGATGCTGCGTCAGCGAAGAGGGATAATCCAAAGTGGGGTCTGTCTGCACAACAGCCGTTGTTCGCCTTCAACGTAAAGTTCTGCGGTCAGCCCAAAGCTGTCGTCCGTAAGATCTCGGAATGCTGCAATGGCAGCCTCCACAGCGGACCTTGGTCCGCCTGAACTACCAAGCCGCTTTGTACAAACCGATGATGTCTTCCGCTGTTGGAATGCGTGGATTGTTTGCGGGTGAACCAGAGGCAAGGGCTTGCTCTGCCATAAGCAAGAACATTGTGTCATCAGCCCAATGACCCAAGTCCGACGGACTTGGTACGGCCAATTCCTGATTGAGCTTGCGCAAGCCATCCACAAGTTTGGCGCAGGCTGTTGCGTCAGTATCACTTTCGCTTGCCATCTTCATGACCCGCGCGCAGTCCGCATAGCGGTGAGGCGCAGCCTCCACCGAAAATGCAGTCACCGCAGGCAATAACATCGCATTAGAAAGCCCATGTGCTACATGAAAATGCGCCCCGATAGGTCGGCTCATCCCATGGACCAGCGCGACCGAGGCGTTGGAGAAAGCCATCCCAGCTTGAGACGCCGCAAGCATCAAAGCTTCGCGAGCTTCTGCGTCGGAGGGATCGTTGTAGGCGCGTTTTACGTGGGCCGTGATTAGCGGCATGGCTGACAGTGCGAAGGCGTCGGTATAAGGAAACGATTTGCGACTGACATAGGCCTCGATAGCATGCGTCAGGCTGTCGACAGCCGTATCGGCGGTAAGGCGAGCTGGCTTTGTGACCGTCAGAGTCCAGTCAACAAGTGCAGCGGTCGCCACACAGGCAAGGCCCGATAGATTATACTTCTCGGGGCTCTTTGTATCTGTGATAACGCACCACCGCGTCAGCTCTGAGCCCGTGCCGCCTGTCGTCGGGATCAAGACTATCGGTACACCGCAGCGATCTATTTGTGCCGGTGCCTTGTAGTCCCTTACATGTCCGGGATTTACGGCCATGAAAGAAACTGCCTTTGCGGTGTCCATCGGGCTACCGCCACCAAAGCCGATCACGCAGTCATAGTCACCTGATTGAAAGGCCGAGAGAGCAGCGTCAACGCAGACATCCGTAGGATCTTCCATGACTTGATCAAAGACGCCCCACCGCAGATCGCCCTTCTCTAAGGCGTCGGTTAACCGGCCTAGATGCAACTGGGCCACCGTTGGGTCAGTCACGATCAAAGGGCATGACAGTCCAAGCTGATGCAGCACTTCCGCGGTTTGCCCTGCAACACCGCCGCCAACACGGATTATGCGCGGCGACTGCACTTGCCCTACTGTCCCAGTATCCATGTGAAACCCTCCTCAGATCAAAGAAGCCCAGGTAATGAATACGAACAAGAGAGAATCGCCGCATAAACGAAAGAAATCGGATTGCGTCGCCTGAGCTTCCGTTGACGGCCCTGTCTGACGTCAGCGCTTATGGGACCAATTAGGGATATTGGCTAAGAGAGGTTTTTGTAGCTCATCGCAACCACCGAGGAGTGGACGATGAGAAAGAAAACGAAGAGCCCTGGCGAGAAGGTCGTCAAAGAAATCAAGCGGGCGACCCGCAAACACTTTTCATCCAAAGAGAAGATCAGGATCGTACTGAGCGGCCTGCGTGGCGATGACAGCATTGCTGAATTGTGCCGTCGTGAAGGGATATCGCAGGGCATCTACTACAAATGGTCGAAGGACTTCACGGAAGCTGGTAAGAAGCGGCTTGCTGGGGATACGGCGCGCGTTTTCCCATTGATCCTGTATCTAAGCCTTGTGGGCCTGGCCCTGTATCTACTGGTTCAGTTTACGCAGCGCAAAGTCGTGTTCTGGCACGAGGAACGCGTGGGCTCATACGATGATCCCGCGGCCTTTGGCCTTGGGGACTTCAGGGAAAATGCGACGCGGATATTCGATGAGATGCGCGCCTCGCAGCCGTTGCCGGCGCATGACCCTGAGCGATTACCGGCCGAAGGCAAGACGGCGGCTGCCCATGCGCGGGCAGCGCGCGGCCTTGACCTCAAGCCCGCGTTGCGGCGGGATCTTGATGCATTTCGCTCCGAATACGGGTTCGACACCACTCTGACTTGATGGAAAACCAAAAGCGATTTGCATCGGATCCGGCATGTTGCGATGCCACCCGCTTCTAGAATCTTTGTCTTCAGAGCCTTCAAACATGAAGAAAAAAGATAGAGTTGCCGTCGTAGGCGCAGGGCTTGCGGGACTTATCGCAGCGCGTGCGATGGCGGATGAGGGCCACACCGTTGCTGTCTTTGAAAAAGGCCGGGGTTTGGGCGGGCGCATGGCCTCGCGCAGAAAAAATGGCTGACGCTTTGATCATGGGGCTATCGCGCTTCGCACGACCGAAGATGACTTTGCAGTAGTCGTCCGCCAATCTCAGGCGCAAGGGTTTGCGGCACCGTGGCACGATGCGACAGGCTGGACGGGGTTGCCCGGGATGAGCGGCAGCGTTAAACCAATTGCCAGCGCCCTGACGATCCATACCCAATCCGGAATCACCAGGCGCCGATGGCTGGTCCTTGCACGGTGTGACGCAAGCTGACGGAGTAACCTTCAGGCACAGATCGACGCTGCTGAAATGAACCCTTGCTGGACATTGATGGTTGGATTTGACGCGCCACTGGCGACGGGCATGACCTATGCCAATGACGTAAACGGCCCAATCTCGGTAATCGCCAGAGAGACTGCAAAGCCCGGTCGGGACTTGCCTGGCGATGGCTGGGTGATCCAAGCCAACGCGGACTGGACCCGCCAGCATCTTGAATGGGACCGTGCTGAGGTCGTGCCCGCTATATTGGATGCTTTCTTCGGGGCGCTTGGTTGCACCCTGGTTGCGCCTGCGATCAGCATGGCGCACCGCTGGCGTTATGCGCTGGCATCGAAACCACTGGGGCAGCCCTATTTGACGGACGTTGCACTTGGCCTTTCGGTCTGCGGAGACTGGTGCCTTGGTCCTACAGCACAAGACGCTTTCAGCAGTGGTCGTCGCATCGCCACGGCGCTGTTGTCTGACTGAACTGGCCTAAGGTCTCCGACAATTCAAGGAAGGATAGGCCATATGAACCACACTGAGATCACTCATTGCCGATCATACTGGCGCGTTGCCTGCCATCGGGGCTATGGGCCGCCCATGACTGAGCTATGATGCATTGTGGAACCTGACCCACGAGGTCGCCGCGAGCCTGAAGGCGATAGGCATTGATGCGGTGACCTTGTGGTGATCGTTCTGCCAAATGGCCCTGAAATGGCAACGGCCTTTTTCACCATCGCGCAAGCGGCCACGACAGCCCCGCTTGATCCCGCCTACCGTTAGGATGAGTATGAATTCCATCTCGACGACATAAAGGCCAGGGCCGTGCTGCTTGCCGAAGGCCATGATGGCCCTGCCGCCTCAGCCGCTGCCAAGCTGGGCATACCGGTGATACGTCTGTCGGTCCTGGATGAAGTAGCGGCGGGATACTTCACGCTTTCTTCTGACCTCAACGGTGCAGCTCAAGCTTTATCAAACACACGCTCTCGGACCTAGGCATTGGCCTGAATGTCAGAGAGAACCTCGGCTGCAATTTCAAAGGATTTCAGGCGCGCTGATTGATCGTGTATCATGCCTGTCACCATCAATTCTTCCGGTTTGTGACGTTCAACCAAGTCAGCCAGCTCGCGCCTAACCGTGTCGCGGCTCCCGGTAGCAGAACATGACAAAGCCTGTTCCACCTGCGCAAGAATCGGCGCAGGGACGTCCGCTGTCAAATCTTGAACCGGAGGTGGTAGTTTGCCGGGACGCCCTGTTAGCAAACGCGCGAAAGCGCGGATCTGGGATGATCGCAAATACCGGGCCTCGTCATCAGTCGCCGCAGCGCAGACCCCCGCTGCCAACATGAAATAAGGTTCGGCGAGCCATTTGGACGGGCGAAATGTGGACCTGTAAGTCGTAATTGCGGCCTCAAGCATCGCGGGGGCGAAATGCGATGCGAACGCATAAGGCAGCCCCAGATGGGCAGCAAGCTGCGCACCATAGAGGCTCGAGCCGAGCACCCAAACGGGAACATGCGTTCCCTCTCCGGGGATGGCCCTGATCTTTGCGCCATCTGACGCTTCCTCAAAATATCCTAACAGCTCCGACACGTCTTGTGGAAAGCTGTCATTGGCATCCATATGCCTTCTCAGTGCTTGCGCCGTCGCCCCGTCGGTGCCAGGGGCGCGGCCAAGCCCAAGATCAACGCGTCCCGGATAGAGCGTGGCAAGTGTGCCGAATTGCTCGGCGATGACCAACGGTGCATGGTTTGGCAGCATGACGCCACCAGCCCCTACGCGGATGGTTTCCGTTGACGCGGCGATCGCTCCGATCACAACGGCCGTCGCGGCGCTGGCGACACCTGGCATATTGTGATGCTCGGCCACCCAATAGCGATGATAGCCGTTCGCCTCGGCCTGACGCGCCAGAGCAATTGTGTTGGCCAAGGCATTAGCAGCAGTGCCACCTTCTGGTATCGGTGCGAGGTCAAGGAGAGAGAAACGCTGCAACTTTTTTCCTTTTTTGCTGAGCGCATTGATAAACTTAATGGTGCAAATCGCCACCGGCCTAGCAAAGTTGGAGATCAACTCTACGTTACGGCATCAGCGCCCGAAAAATGGCACTCTTTAAAAAATAGGCTCAGCAGTTGCACTCCGAAGCGGGGCTTCAGCGTTCGATGATTTCTACGTCATATGAAATAGGGAAATTCACCGAACGTGCAACAAAACAGTACTTGTGAATTTCATGATGAATGGCCTTTGCGCGCTCCACGTCACCGCCGGCTTCAATTGCGATTTTTGGTCTCAGGGTTGCTGATAGAAACCGACCAGATCCATCTGGAAGGTTTTCACCCTCACCAATCGGAGCGTCCTCATAAGCAAGAACCGTGATCTTAGACGTACTCGCCAAATGAAGAAACCAAAGCATATGACATGCTGAGAGCGCGCTGAGCAGCAAGTCTTCTGGATTTAGCTTCGAGGGGTCACCACCCAAAAGAGGGTCATTAGAGCAATGAACAACCTCTTTGCCAGGCACTGCAATGTCCCAGGTACGCTCATATCCTTTGTACGTCGCGGTACCCTGCCCTGTATTGCCGGTCCATTTTACTGCGCTGGTATACTGATGTGTCATCGTTGCTGCTCCTTAAGACCTTTGTTTTCGCAAGTATGGACGGTCACAAGGAACAGCAATACCTTAGGAAAGAAGCTGTCTTCGCTAAACCGCATCATGTGCAGAAAGCACCATCTCCGCGCCTGCTTCGCGCATATCCGTCAAAGCTTGATATTCCGCACTGTTGAAGAATTCGTTGATCTTGCCTTTAGTAGGGAATGCGAACACCACGATATTCGGCATGTTCATTTCACCAACAAGGTTATCGGAGGCGTCACCTCTGAAGAGAACCTTGCCGCCATGCGCCGCAATAAGCGGCCCTGCGGATTTTGAGTATTCGGCCATTGCCTCTGGGTCTTTTACAGAAAGGCGGGCAACAAAGTATGCAGTCATGTTTTTTTCCATCTATTGATGCCATTTACCTAAATCCATGCGATAATACATGATACTGGCAAAAATGAATGGTTATCATGCAGGAATACATATATGGAAAGTTGGGATGAGCTCAGGGTTTTCTTGGCCGTGGCTGAATGCGGTTCGATCACTGCAGGCGCGCACCGTCTGGGCGTAGATCAAAGCACGGTTTCCCGTCGGATCCATTCTTACGAAGAACGTCTTGGGCGGCGGCTTTTCTTGGAAACCAAGAAACGCAATCAGCTGACCCCGTTTGGCGAAGCTTGCCTGCGCAGCGCACAACGTGTCGCGGCAGAAATGGAGAGTTTGAGACAAGAGCTGCGCATTGGTGATGACGGGTTCAAAGGGACAATCCGCATTCAAACCGGCGATATATTGTCGAATAGATTATTGCTGTCTGTGGTTTCCGATTTCTTGGAAGCCTATCCTCAGATCAATATTCGCATAACAGACGGTCTTCAGGGTGACGACAAAATGCAGGCGGATGTCGCAATTTTTGCGACCAATACGCCAAATCCGGACAGCTTTGGGCGGAAACTGGCAACCGCAACCTTTGCAAGTTACGCAAGCGCGCAATACGTGGCGGAGTATAGGCAGAAACCAGAACAAATGGCTTGGCTGAACTGGGATGATGGCTCGCCAACGCCAACTTGGCCGAAACTGTCGCCTCCGATTGCGGATGAACGCTGCCGATTGCGCTGCACGAGCGTCGCTTCGCTTGTTGAAGCCGCGAAAATGGGTTTAGGGGCAACCGTTCTTCCGTGCTTTATCGGGGAAATCGATCGCGATCTTTGCAGGTTAACCCCTAAAGAAGTTGTCAGCAGCAGAGATGTTTGGATATTTGTACAACCCGACATTCGACAGGTGCCAAAAATCAGAACTTTCTTGGACCATCTATACACAAATATTGAAAAGGCCCGGCCTTTGATTGAAGCGCCCTAGCCTGCACCACCCATCGCTTTCTCTTTCACTTTCGCGTTGAAACGCTCCTTGTCGATTATGGCCCGTTTATGGCTGCCTTTACCGATCAGACCCGCGTTATCGAACGCCTCGACCGTGAATGTGAGCATCCTTTTCTCAACATGGGTCAGAATAACTTCTGCGCGCACTTTCATACCAATTGGTGTCGCAGCTACGTGGCTGACATTGATATCTGTTCCGACAGAATGTTCGCCCTCGTCCAGATGCGCCGCGATACACGCTATACAAGTTGCCTCGATGAAACCGACCATCATCGCAGTTGCGAAAACTGGCGGCATGTCCGCAAATTCCGACAATTCCGGACATACCTCTGGAACGGTCATTGAGGGCAGTACTATAAGGGCGCCGGTGTGTTTCAGGCCGGGTACAAGTGATGTTTTCATAATGGTCTTACCTAAAATCCGTGACGGTTCATACTGTCTGAGCCGAATACAAACGCTTGTTTCGCAGCGGGACAATTGCTCCGTCTTTCTGACTGGATCAGGTCCGGAGTCAGCACGATGACAAGCGCCCTAGTGGACGTTCCGGAGTGATTCAATGGCACGCTTTGTTGCGCTTAGCAGGGCTTCCCCATCCTCACTGGTCTCCGAGAGGCGCGCCAGCGTGATCGAGCCGATCAGCATAGCAAGGATGACTTCGCCAGAAACGGAATTCACATCATCTTCCAGCAAAGAGGAAACGCGTTTGACAGCTTGCAAACCTTCACTTTTCGTGCGCCCATCTTTGCGAATGAGTTCAGATGCAAGTGCCGCAATCGGGCATCCATCGGCATTGGTATCTAGATGCTCTGACGATAGATACCTGTCGATATAGGTTTGTCTTGCAACGCGGCGCTGTTCGCCTGACGACTCTTGTTCAATCGATCCTACCGCTTCGTCGACAGCATGACGAAAACCGCTCGCAACAAGGTCATCCTTGGATTGGAAATGGCGATAGAACCCGCCGTGGGTCAAGCCAGCAAGGCTCATAATGTCGGCGACGCTCGTCGCGTCAATGCCCTTTTCGCGGGTGAGTTTGGACGCTGCATCAAGAATGCGATCATGGGACCTTTGTTTTTCTTCTTTCGAAACTCTGGGCATCTAGAATTCTTTCGCATGTTGACATTTGGATGACGAACCTCATCTATCAGTCGGACATATAGATTGCAATCATCATCCAAGTGAACAATGGCAACCAAAACACGGGACTTCGATTTCAGCGCATCTGCATTGACCAGATCTGCAAACACAATCGCAAGAAGGTCCGTGGACAAAAACGAGAAGGCAGCTAAATGAGCAAATTTCAACCTGATCCGCTACTTTATCCGTTTCAATCAAACTGGGTTGAGCTTGGCAGCGGATCACGTGTTCACTATGTCGATGAAGGCCGCGGTCCTGTACTGCTATTTCTGCACGGAAACCCGTCTTGGTCCTTCTTATACAGACGCATTATTCAGCGCTTGAGTGGCCAATTTCGCTGCATTGCACCAGATCTGCCAGGATTCGGATTGTCGGAAGCTGCGGACGGCTTTGGCTTTACCGCGCGCGAACAAGCGCAGATCATGGTTGAATTCATCGACCAACTCGACCTGACTGGCGTCGGCGTCATGGTGCAAGATTGGGGCGGACCAACTGGTATATACGCCGCGCAGATGCGCCCTGAACGTATTGACCGATTGATCATTGGGAACACCTTCAGCTGGCCTCTGACCAACTTCGGGGTACGGATGTTTTCGTCGGGCATGGGCGGCCTTCTGGGCCGCACCAGCACGTATCTCTTCAACGGCGTGATCCGCTTTTTCTTTACACGTGGGGTTGTGAACAAGCTAACGCCGGACGTCTGGAATATGTATTTAGCTCCGTTCAATGATCGCAGGATGCGTCACCCCACTCACATCTTCCCCAAGCAACTCGTCGCCGCCGCGCCTTTCTTGCAAGAACTTGAAATCGGCTTGCCGACGATCAAGGACAAACCCGCGCTGATCCTTTGGGGTGATAGCGACTTTGCCTTTAAGGAGAATGAACGGGACCGATTTCGGACGGCTTTTCCAAACCACCGCGATATTGACCTCATTGGCGCAGGGCATTTCATCCAAGAAGACGCCCCCGATGCAATCAGTGCGGCGATCTTGGACTGGTACGACGAGGATGGATCGGACGGCGGGTTCACTGCGGATGAGGACCCCACTTGCAACTAATCGCGAGCGGGCTGTTTGCGCAGCTGCCATGAGGGACATCTGATGGGGGTCGTCATGCGGGCGGTCGCTGTATGTACGGCGGCCGCCTTTGTTTCCAAGATTCAATTGATCGTCGGAAGTCTCTGACGCCTAAGCTTGGCGCACTCTACCTTCAGCTGGTCTCTTCAAAGAACCCCTAGCGCAGTCAAAGCCATAAGCAAAAAGCAAATCCAACCGATCATAAATGCCACAGACCGAAGCACCGGTATTCCGAGCAGTTGCAGTACAAAATGAGCAGCTCGAGCAAAGAACGTCACCATTGCGGCCAGCGCGGTGAGGCCAGTACCCGTAGAGGTAAGGTGTAGGGCAAGAACAGCAATCGCAAACAGGATGAGGTTCTCGTTGGCATTGCGATGTGCCGCCATATTGCGTTCTGCCCAAGAGGATTGCATCAGTGCATCTGGGCCCGGATTGCCAAATGCGCCCATGACGCCTCGGACATTCACCCGGTCAATCATGTAAGGCAGCCAAAACATTGATGTCATCATGGCGGTTAAGGTGAGCCAGAAAAGTTCGGCGGTCATAGAAATTTCCTTCTGTAGTGTTGGGGTGGGAGGTGTTGCTTATGCCAAAGACAGATCAATCAGCGTGGCATTCATTCGGTGAGAGCCCTCAGGGCCTAACACAGCTAAACTGGCCGATCTTTATGGCACCGGTCTTGAAGTTCGCGCCTTGGCTCTGCATCATTTCCCTGAAGACAGGCCCAAAGACGGCACCGAGAGACAGCGGGTTTGGTCCCTCCTCTTGCGCGCGCTTCATCACCCCATTCATAAAATCAATGCTGGCTTGGGTGTCGTCAGCATAAACAATGTCGGAAAACCCTGCGTTCTTCAGAAGATTTGTCATCTGATCCGGAGTACTGAGAAAGCTTTGACTTTCATCTACGGCCCAAGGCGATGGGTATGTGATCGGGCTTCCGTTTCCCGAGGCAAGGATGTCATAGATGATCAGGGTTGCGCCGGGGCGGATCCGGTCATGGATCGCTGAGTAAAAGCCCGATTTGTCGGCAATGTTCATGCCGACATGGATGGCGATTGCGGCGTCGAAGTCACGATGGGAAGGATCGAGATTCTCGATCTCACTGTAAACAAAACTGACTTTTCCAGACATACCCATGCGTTCAGTCAGCGTTCTTGCAACATCTACGGCTCCAGCCTTTCGATCAACACCCAGAACGGTGGCGCCAGTTTCGATTGCAATATGACGGGCCGGGCCACCGATGCCGGACCCAACATCTAGGACACGGCTGCCCGGCTGCACGTTAAGGAGCGGGATCAGTTCCGCGGTTATAAACGGTCCCCGGATATGAATTTCGTCGATCTGACCGATCTTTTCCAAAGCGGGGTTTTGTGGGTCGGCACCGCCTGCAATCAACGCTTGATCTATACGTTCAAGCAGGCCGTTTGTATCGAATACTAGTTCAGATTCTGTGGTCATTTATCTTTTCCTTCAGTGTGGGGGTGGGAGGTTCAGTTTGCGCTATGACGGCGAAGCCAATCGGCAATGCCCTGACCAATGACATCGGGGTGATCTTCCTGAATGTAATGCGTGCCCACACCAGCAAGCCGCGTCTCGAGATTTCGGGTCGTCTGAGTGATATACGCAACGACAGGTTCCGGATTGAGAGCCCCAGGGGTGGCGTAAAAGTAGAGCTTGGGAATGTTTGAGCTGGCAAGCCAAGCGCCATTTGCGGTTATGATTTCGCCTGTTTCCAATTGTGTATCGCCAATTGGCAATTCTCTGGGCCACTGCAGCTGTGACCGCCGCGAAGCCTCTGTCAGAAACGGTGCGCGATAAGCCGCTTTCTCGTCTGCACTTAACTCTCGAACGACGCCTGGGCCAAATAATATGTTTTCAAGGAACATGTTTCCCTGAAGCACCATCTCTTCTCCGACACCGGGGGTTCGAATACCGCCAAGGAGCTCTGCTAGACGACCAAATGATGATAAATCTTTAGCGGGGAAAACTGGCGGCACGAGGGCTTCCATGAACACGATTCCAGCGACGTTCTCTGGATGAAGGCGCGCATATTCCATGCCCAAAACGCTGCCCCAGTCGTGGACAACAAGAATGATATCCTCAAGCTCCAGCTCTTCAATCAGAGCTTTCAAATATTTGGCGTGGTCCTCATATGTGTAATCGATATCTGGCTTTTCTGAATTGCCCATCCCGATCAGATCAGGCGCGATCGCCCGGTGCGTGCTCGACACATATGGGATGATGTTCCGCCATAGATATGACGATGTCGGATTACCGTGTAGGAACAGAACTGGTTGCCCGGCACCTGTATCCACATACGCCATCTCGCTACCAAGAACCGTTGCTGTTTGGTGTGCAAAGGGAAACTCAGCAGAAATCTGCCCTACCCCATCTGTAATTGCGTTTTGCGCGACGGCCTGAGTGGAGGAAAGCAACGCTGTTGCGAGGATGAGGGTCTTGAGAATTCCGGTGGATTGCATGGTGGTTCCCTTTTTGACTAATTTAAGATCATTCGATCTTCTATGGGAATCAATTAAAGATCGATCGATCTTATTGCAAGAGAAAATCTGATCTAGGCCAGTCGGCTGAGCGCGCAATCAATGCTGGAACGGATCATTCCCATGGGCATCCCGGCGCGAACCATCGTCATCAGTCCATAAAAGAAAGTGGTCAGATACTCCGCCAGCGCCTTGATGTCTTCGTCCTGACTAACCTGACGCTTATCCTGTGCGTGTTTCAGAGCGACACCAAATGCCCCCGAAAGTCGGTTCATAAACTCCCGCGAATACCCAATTACTTCTTCAGCATCCTTATCGAACTCAACCACGGTATTCCCGATGAGACAGCCCGTCGCAAACCGCCCTTCTTCAATTTCCCGAAAAATGACGGCAAAGAATTTTTGGATGTTTGAAATGTCAGAATCCTCGGCCTCAAGCTGCTTAAAGGCAATATCTCTGAACCGCTGATAGTAACGCTGCAAACACTTAAAATAGAGGTCATTCTTGCTGCCGAACGCATTGTAAATCCCCGCATGCGCAACGCCCGTGGCCTCAACGATGTCGCGCATTGAAGTCTCCGCGTAACCGTTCTTCCAAAAGACCTGAACTGCAACATCAAGCAATTCGTCCGGATCAAATTCTCTTTTGCGAGCCATTGAAGTCCTTTCAGCAGCCGCTGACATAGATCGTTCGATCTCAAAAAGCAATGCAGCCGCCTTGATGTGACCTCACAAGAGGCTGCGTGTGCATCCCATCAGCGCGCTATTGAGCTTTCCAAGCTGACTGCAAATTCTAGTTTGATGTCACCTAGACCAAGGATCAATAATCGCATCTTTGCGAATCTAACATGCGAAATTGCCGATGTAATCCGAAACGCGCAACTCCTATTCACTGATCTGAAACAATTTGGAGAAGACCATGACACGGATAGCAATCATCGGCGGTGGATTTGCCGGAACTTGGGCCGCCATGAGCGCCGCTGCGGAGCGGGAGGCACATGGCGCAAATGACGTCGAAATAACGATGATTTCGGACCAAGACAGTATGTGTGTGAGACCACGTTTATATGAAGGTGCGACCGAAGCAATGATGGTGCCCTTGCGTCCGCTCATGGATGAAATTGGGGTTGAATTGGCACTCTCTCGTGTTGCTTCAGTCAATGCGACTTCACTGGAGCTTGAATCTGGAGACACGATTGCGGCCGACCGAACCGTTCTTGCCGCCGGCAGCGCAGCGCAATTCCCTCCGGTCCCCGGAGCAAAGGAGTACGGGTTCCAGATCGATAATTACCCAACGGCCCAGCGCCTAGATATACACATTAAAAATCTGCGCTCCGAAGACGCTGCCACACGCACGATTGTCGTGGTCGGCGCCAGCTTTAGCGGACTTGAGATTGCCACACAGCTTAGATGCAGAACTGACGACTCCTTTCGCCTGATCTTGATTGATCAACAAGACAGGGCGGGCGCCTCCCTCGGTGTGTCATTGACAGAAACGGTTGAAACCGCCTTGAAAGAAGCGGGTGTCACCTTTCTTGGTGGCCTGACAATCAGCGCTATGACCCATGACAAGGTTACGCTGAGCGATGGTTGCGAAATTGAAACCCGAACCGTGATTTTTGCGACCGGTATGAAAGCATCGCCACTTACCCGTTCGATTACCACTTCCCAAGATAGATCAGGGCGGGTTGAGGTTGACGCGCATTTAAAAGTGGCCACCCATGAGACCATATTCGCGGCTGGCGATGTCGCATCGGCTTGGGCTGATCCCTCACACCGCTCGTTGATGTCTTGTCAGCATGCAATGCCAATGGGCATTGTCGCGGGTCGAAACGCTGTCTTGGATCTGCTGGACGTCGACCTAAGCGAATACCAGCAGCCGTTCTATGCAACCTGCATCGATCTGGGACCCTTCGGCGCTGTGTTCACCAATGGCTGGAACCGCGAAATAGTGAAGACACGCCAAGAAGGCGCCGAGATGAAGGCCCAGATCAACACGCAGTGGATTTACCCGCCAAGCCCAGAAATTGGGCGCGATGCGATCTTTGAAATGATCCGCTCTCAGTAAGCAATAGCTGCGTCTCTGAGAGAGAACCGTAACCATGAAAGTTGCATTCCTGTCTGCCGCGTTCAACATAGTAGCAGTTGGGAATGCAACGGCTATCGGGACAAAATACTATGCATCCCTGGTAGCAACTAAAGTCGCTTGGCATGCGCAATGCGCTTTTGTTTTTTCTGTGCGAACGGGCCGCAAAGCGGCCCGTTCAGTGAACGTGACTTTATTAAACTTTGTTGATCGAATTACCCCCGTCAACAACCATGGCGCTACCAGTGACAAAACTTGAATGGTCGGACGCCAAGAAAAGAGCCGCTTTTGCAATCTCCTCAGGATCCGCCATACGTTTCAACGCATGGATGGAATCATAAAACGCCTTTTGGTCAGGATTTGCATCCAGGTCCCCTGCCATAGCAGTCTTGGTGCCACCAGGAAGTAGAGTGTTTGCACGGATACCATCAGCACCATGCTCAGTGGCCAGAACCTGAGCCAACCCGACAAGACCTGATTTGCTTGCAGCATAAGCCCCCATTCCTGGAAACGCCGCTGTGTAGCCAACAAAGCTAGAAGTGAAGATGATCGAACCGGCGCCACTGCGCTTCATTGCCGGAATCTGGTGTTTTGCAGCATAAAACGCGCTGGTAAGATTAGTGTGCAATACAGCGTTCCAGTTTTCAGTCTCCATATCAGGAACTGGAACAGGGTTACCCATCGTGCCCGCGTTGTTGAAAGCAACGTCCAAACCACCATAGGTGTTTTCTGCCATCTCGACCAGCATCCTATTGTAATCTTCGTCGCCCACGTCGCCCGCCAAACAGATGGCATTGCCATTGCTTTGGTTGATTTGACCCATGATCGACATGAGTTCTTTTTCGCGACGCGCACCCAGCACCAATTTGGCACCTTCCCTGGAGAACAGAAAAGCCGCTGCCGCCCCGATACCGCTACTCGCACCTGTGATGATGATTGTCTTGTCTTTAAGTTGCATCATTTGTCTCCTGTGGTGATGTCTGGAGATCGAATAGGCCAAACACTCAAAGCCAAACAAACCGGATCATGCTATTGCGATCTCCGGTACAAATTAAAATTCAATTTCAGGATTGCTGCAGGCTTGCAGATGGGTCTGCGTGCTCACCGTAGAATTGACGTCACATTTTGGCGCTTTGGCGCGTCAGACAAGTACCGTCAATCATCATTGGAAAATGAAAATGTCTACATTCAAAGCATTCAAGGCCCTGCCTATCGCTACTTCTATCCTTCTTTTCACAGCGCTTTGTGCCCGCGCAGAAAGTTCATTCGGTATGCTTGAGTCCTACTACACCCTCGATGCGCAATTGCCTTTGTCGTTGAAGACTGCCGAGGAATTAGCAACAGAGACCGGCATGGTCGCAGACTTTAGCTTCGATGCTTTCGATAACGCGGAGATCACGGCCCGGCTTGAAATGTCGACCGACCCCCAGTTTACTGGCAAGCGTCCGGTCGTGATCCTTTTGCATGGCATTACCCAATCGCTCGAACAGTGGTGGCGCGAAGATCAGGGGCCGTATTCCTTTCCCGCAGCACATCGGAAGCAGCTTGTTGAAAACGGATTTGCCGTGATCGCAATAGATTTGCGCAATCACGGCGCAAGAATAGAGCCTCACGATTTTCCAAACCCCTACACCTACCTAGAGAATGGCTACTATGAGGCGGCGCGGAAGATGATATCGCAGTCGGTTTTGGATGTGCGCCGTACCATTGACGTTGTGGCAGAATTCGAAAATCTCGACAGCAATCGCGTTGCTGTTGTCGGTTTTTCCCTTGGTGCGTGGACAGGGTATCTGAGTGCTGCGATGGATGAACGGATCGATGCTGCCGTTATCATTGGCATGCCGTTTCTGCCGGCCGCAAAGGATCAGACCACGAGTTTTATCTCTCAATTCGAATATATCGACGGGTTAGAAGAAAAGCCGATGTTGCTTGTGGCTGGGACAGAGGACCATTTCTATACACGAGAGGTCGTTGATGCATTGCAAAGCAAAATGTCGACAAACACTGACGTAACATGGGTCGACAGTGGCCATGACTTTCCTCGCTCTACAGCCACACTCACGGTAAACCACTTGCTTTCGGCGTTTTAGATAAGCTGACTTCATATTTGCGTAAAGCACGTCCATTCAAACCACTAGCCGCCACCGGATACAGCCAGTGGCGGCCTGCGGTTCGCACATCAATGAAGGGTCAGTTGACCGGACCCCGACACCAACACTTTGGACAGTGAAAATTGCGCGAGCTTGTCCGGGTCGCGCATAATAAACACATTCTGGACCTGACCTTTGGCATCGTAACCAAACGAGATCGCAGCATGCAGTTCGCTCCTCTCTCCGATCAACAGACCCGATGTCCCATTGATCATCTGTTCGGTAACTCTCAGCCCGGACCAAACGCGCGCCAGAACGTCCCCGATAAACCCGCAAATAACATCTTGGCCCTGAAGCACGTCGCGGACGGCTACAACTTTGCCGCCACTGTCCGCCCTGAGGTCAGCATCCGTGCGCAACATGGCACTCAGCTCATCCACATCGCCAGTTCTAAGAGCCGCCTGAAACGCATGCAAAAGATCGGCTTGCCGCTCTGGCCCAGGAACATGGCGCACATTGTTTTTTTCAACATACCCCCGTGCGCGCGTTGCGAGCTTACGGCAATTGGCAGGTTGCATGTCCAAAATATCCGCAACCTCGTCGAACGGCATCGAGAACACATCATGTAGCAGATATGCTGCACGCTCTTTGGGGGTAAGCCGTTCAAGAAGGAGCAAAAATGCAGTGGTCAGAGAAGACGCCATTTCCAACTGGTCTTCCACCGGCGCTTCAAACTCGGTCTGAATTTGCTCAGGTATCCACTGCCCAACGTAGTCTACGCGCCTGCGATGAGCAGACTTTAAGACATCCAAACAGCGATTTGTGCAAACCCGAGACAACCAAGCTGCTGGGACGTCAACTTCTTGTGCATGCGTGATCCATTTGACGTAAGTATCCTGCACAGCGTCTTGCGCATCGCTTGGTGAACCCAACAAGCGATACGCGAGCCCCAACAATTGGGGCCGCGCAGCTTCGAAACGATCTGTCTTGCTCAGCATAATGAGCCCAATACTCTAAAGTCTTGGGGCTGCCCCATTTACTGAGAACCCGCAAGATTGGCCGATTTAATCTGACAACTGTGCTGTCACTTCGATTTCAATTTTCATCTCACTCCTGACTAATCCACAGACAATCATTGTGGCCGCAGGATCAATCCCTCCCAAGTATTCTGAAAGGACGGGCGCGACATCGTCAAAGTATTCCGGTTTCGTCACGTAATAATTTGCCCGAACAATGTCATGCAATGTCGCGTCCAACGCAAGCAAAGAGGCCATTATGGTTTCCAAACAGTTGCGAGCCTGTTCAGTAACATCGTTCGGCATCACCATATTTTCATAGTCATATCCTGTCGTGCCGGCGACATGGACAAAACTGCCATGCCGCACCGCCCGAGAGTACGCCGCGGCTTTTTCCATCGGCGAACCGGTTGTGTGTTTGCGACGCATCGTCATTCGTGTGTTCTCCATTTACTTATGTCTTTAAGGAACGATCGAACGAGACCGTTTGTGACACCACGACCGCGCCCGACGTCATTAAGACCAGCCAAAGCAGCTGGCCAAGACATCCGGTTTGATGTGTCGCTGTCACACGCCACCAAAAAGCTGTGCGGACACCGACACCTGTCATGCAAGAATGATCAGATTGCGTTGCAACCAGTCAGCCCACCATCAACAACCAGTTCTTGCCCGACGACAAAGCTGCTGTTGCGTGAGGCGAGATAGAGAACAGCTTCAACCTGATCTGCATCTTCCCCCATTCGACCTGCAAGGATTGCGTCCGACAGGGCGGCACGTGTTTGCTCAAATGCGTCACCGCCTAGCCCCATCTTGGAAAAAATCGGCGTGACGGTTGGACCGGGGCTCACGGCATTAACGCGAATTCTGCGAGGCGCAAACTCGCGCGACAAAGTTGACACCAGAGATTTAACGGCCGCTTTGCTTGCCGCATAGGCGGATGAATTGGGTTCGCCCATTTGATTAGCGATAGAGGTTGTCAGGATCACGCTCGCGCCATCAGCAAGATGTGGAAGAGCGGCAGCAATCGTGTTCACCGCACCATGAAAATTTACGTCCATCATACGCTGAAAATGCGCTGGATCATGGTCTTGGAAGGGTGCAAATTCAGCGACCCCTGCATTTGCAAACAACACGTCAATGGGGCCATTCCGAGCAGCGACATCTGCCATGAACCGCGTAACACCCGGTCTATCTGTAACGTCACCGCTACGCCCCCAAACCTGCAGATCCTGCATGGTTTGTGCAACAGTTGCATCGTCACGACCAAGGATCGATACTTTCGCACCTTCCGTCGCAAAGGCTTTGGCCGCCGCGCGTCCAATGCCTGAATTTCCACCGGTAACTACGATGCTTTGGTCGTTAAAGCGCATGGTATCTCTCTCGTTCGTTGTTGAATTTCGAGGTGGGTACCAACGACAATTTTATTATGGAAATGGATTATAGGAATACTTACATTCACAGAATGAATGATGGATTCAATCTTCGGAACCTCGACCTAAACCTTTTGGTTGTATTCGATACGGTGTTTCGCGAACGCCATGTCACACGTGCGGCCCACAAGCTTGGCATGTCGCAACCCGCGGTTTCGAATGCATTGCAAAGACTACGTGACGCGTTGAAGGATGATCTATTGTTCAAGACAACAGCAGGTATGGAGGCAACAGAACGCGCCGAAGCATTGGCCGGACCGATCCATAGTATCGTGAAAGAGTTGGAAGACATCCTGGTCACACGGCGGTTCGACCCCGCGACTGCCAGTGGCGCCGTTACCTTGGCGACAGTTGACTACTTTAGTGTCGTGATGCTGCCCTTACTTGTGCGACTGCTTAGCGAAAAAGCGCCCAATTTGACCTTGCGCATCATACCAACAAATGGGCAATCCTTTGCGCTCTTGGACCGTGGCGACGCCGACCTTGCACTGGCGAGTTTTGGTTCAATTCCTTCGCGCTTTCAAAAACAGGCCCTGCGTCGGGAAAGCTACGCCTGTGTTCTTCGGCACGATCATCCGGTCCTTGAAAAAGGGTTGACGCCAAAACGGTATGCAGGGCTGAGGCACATCATACACAGCCCTGGCGGGGATCTGGTAGGCAGCACAGACAAAGCGCTCTCTGCTTTGGGTTTAGAACGGCATATTGCACTTACAATTAGCAGCTTCATTCACGCGGAACCGATACTAACAAGCACCGAAATGATACTGACCGCGCCTGCATCAGTGGCGAAACAACTTTCACGCAACCCCGGACTTAAAATCATTGATTGCCCGGTGGAGGTTGAAGGGAGCGCGCAGCAGCTTGATCTAATGTGGCATTCCCGGCTAGGCAAAAGGCCACTTGTCGATTGGTTGAAAACAGAGATCATCAATCTGGCATCTGAACTTTAGAAGGTGAACCATCCGGTCGTCGTTTGCGGCAGCCTTGGGTGAACGTGCTTTGGCACAAAAAGAATACTGGTTGTCACGCCGTAACAACCGACTTTTGCACACAATTTATTTGAGTATCCGATTGGGCGCACGTCTTTCATTGAAAGATGTAACTTTGCCGTTTTTACCTGTGATGCCGAAATTCCATCTGAAACACCACTAAAACGCACTTCGCCTTTTGCAATTGCAGTGAAGTTCTGGGCAAGATACCAGAACGAAACGATCAGGAGCTCACGTGTCCCTATTCTTCATTGTCGCTTTGCCGTTCTTTGGTGCGCTGCTACCTGGCCTGATGAACCCCGCTGGCAGGTCTGCCTGCGCTGGCGTTACTTTCACCGTCTCTTTGGCGGCTTTCATCGGTTTGCTCACCAATCTGCCCGCAATTTTGGCGGGCGATGTCGTGATGGCGCGGGTGGATTGGATGCCCGCTTTGGGCTTAAACTTTACATTGATGCTGGATGGTTTGGGCTTTTTCTTTGCCTTGCTGATCCTCGGCATTGGTCTGTTGATCATCGCCTACGCGCGCAATTACTTAAGCCGTGATGACAATATGGGCGAGTTTTTTACCTATCTGCTGCTCTTTCAAGGCGCGATGGTCGGTATCGTCCTGAGCGATAACATACTGCTCTTGTTGATTTTCTGGGAGTTGACGTCGCTATCGTCCTTCTTGCTGATCGGATACTGGAAACATCTGCCCGAAGGCCGCCAAGGCGCGCGCATGGCCCTTACTGTCACGGGAATGGGTGGGCTTGCCATGATCGGCGGCATGCTGATCCTTGGCCAGATCGTGGGCAGCTATGACCTGAGTGTCATTTTGCAAAACCGTGAACTGATCCAAGCTGATCCACTCTATGTCCCTGCCCTCATCCTGATCCTACTAGGCTGTTTCACGAAATCAGCACAGTTCCCGTTTCATTTCTGGCTGCCACACGCGATGGCAGCACCGACGCCCGTGTCGGCCTACCTGCACTCTGCCACGATGGTGAAGGCGGGCATTTTCCTGATGGCGCGCATGTGGCCGGTGCTGTCCGGCACGACCGAATGGTTTGTCATCGTCACCACCGCCGGTTTGGTCACAATGGTCTTGGGTGCTGTGATCGCGCTCTTCAAACATGACCTAAAGGCCTTATTGGCATTCTCAACGGTCAGCCATTTGGGTCTGATCACCATGCTCTTGGGAACAGGCACGGCCTTTGGTGCGATGGCTGCGGTCTTTCACATCATGAACCATGCAACGTTTAAGGCCGCGTTGTTCATGTCTGCAGGTATCATCGACCACGAAGCCCACACTCGTGATATCCGGCGATTGGGTGGTTTGCGCACCTTGATGCCTCTGACTTTCATGATCGTGTCACTGGCGGCTTTGTCGATGGCGGGTATTCCGCTGCTGAACGGCTTCTTGTCTAAAGAAATGATGCTGGAAGAGGCGAACCATACGGTTCTGTTCAATAGCCCGTGGTTGGTGCCGGTGCTTGCGACAGTTGGATCGCTCTTTTCTGCCGCCTATTGTTTCCGTCTGATCGGGCATGTGTTCTTTGGACCTGTCCGCGATGATTACCCCGCAAAGCCACATGATCCGGGTATGGGTCTGTGGTTGCCGCCTGCACTGCTGATCATTCCTGTCGTTCTGATCGGTGTCGCTCCGTTTGTCGCCGAACCCTTTGTAAAGCTGATCACTGCGGCTGTGCTTGGCAACGCCGCTGAGCTTCCGTCAGCGCACCTCAAAATCTGGCACGGGCTGGTGCCTGCGCTTTATATGTCAATGATCGCTGTCGCTGGTGGATTGGCCATGCTGTTTGTGTTCAATCCTGCCTTGCGCGTGTGGGAAAATGCGCCGCGCCCAGAGGCGAAAGCTATCTTTGAAGCCATTGTTGAAAGTGCGGCCAAACTGGCCCAAAATCTGATCCTGCCCCTGCACAATGGTGCGTTCACACGCTATGCAGCCGTGGGAACGATCACGATCGTTGTTGCCGGTTATTATGCGTGGACCACTGGAACACTTGGAACGCCGGACCATGAATTACAAACAGCCGATCCAGTGCTAATCTCTGGCTGGGGCATGTTGGTGGCGGCGTCCGTGGGCATGGTTTTCTTACATCGTAACCGCTTTCTGTCGCTGATCTTGATCGGGATCGTCGGCTTGATGGTCTCTATCGGCTTCGTATTCCTCAGCGCGCCTGATTTGGCGATGACCCAGTTCACCGTTGAGGTTGTCACAATTATCCTGATGTTGCTCGCATTGAACTTCCTGCCCAACAAGACCCCGATAGAGAGCACCGTGCTGCGCCGGATGCGCGATGCCAGCGTGGCGATAGCGGGCGGTTTGGCCAGTTTTGCGCTGGCCTATCATTACTTGCTGCGCGATCCGGTCGCCACGTCGATATCAGAATTCCATTTGGCCAATTCCTACAAAGGTGGCGGTGGCACGAATGTGGTAAACGTCATTCTGGTCGACTTCCGTGGATTTGATACTTTTGGCGAAATCATCGTGCTGAGCATTGCCGCGCTTCTGATCTACGCGTTGACACATACGCTTCTGAGTGGGCCGGTCCGCGCGCGTCTGCTGAACCGCGAACCAGATCAACCACAAGCAGGTGGGGTACACCCAATGATGATGGTTGTGCTGACACGCGGGATGATGCCCGTCGTCATGATGGTCGGGTTCTACATCTTCCTGAGCGGCCACAATGAACCCGGTGGCGGATTTATTGCTGGTCTGATCGTGTCGATTGGCGTGGTGATGCAATACATGGCTAGTGGTTTTGCGTGGACCTCTGCACGACTGAAATACCCCTATCACGGCGTCATCGGCGCTGGCGTGCTGGTCGCAGGGTTTACTGGCATCGGGTCTTGGTTCGTGGACAAACCCTTCCTGACATCTGACTTTACCTACGTGCGCATTCCGCCATTTGAGAAGTTCGAACTGGCAACGGCCGCACTCTTTGATCTTGGCGTATTCCTCTCTGTTGTCGGTGCGGTGATGCTGTCATTAGAGAGCTTCTCTCGCCTTGCGCGGCGTGCCGAAACACCAGAGAATATTTATCCGATGGACATCGACCCTTCCCGACTGGACGTCATTCCTCCTCCAACACCAAAGGAGGGCGTGTAACATGGAATTTCTCCTCGCCTCCGCCATCGGCGTTATGACTGCAGCGGGCATATACCTTGTACTTCGCCTGCGGACATTCCCTGTCATATTGGGTATCTCATTGCTGACATACGCCGTGAATGTATTCCTGTTCACGTCTGGGCGGGTCACCATCGGGGCGCCGCCTGTTCTGCGCGACAACATCACCACGTACACCGACCCGTTGCCGCAAGCGCTTGTTCTTACTGCAATCGTGATTTCGTTTGGTATGACGGCCGTTGTCGTGATGATCGGCCTTGGTGCCTTTCTTGGGTCTGATGATGACCATGTCGATGACCAACCCGACCAGTCGGAGGGTTCATCATGACCCATTGGCTGATCGCACCTGTCGTTCTGCCCGCCATGCTGGCGCCGTTTATCGTACTGGCCGCGCGCTATCACATCGGTATTCAACGCGTGTTCTCTGTCGTGGGTGTTTTGATGCTTATCGCCATTTCCGGTGGGCTGGCATGGACAGCATCAGACGGCACAATCCTGCTCTACCAACTGGGCGACTGGGCTGCCCCATTTGGTATTGTCGTGGTGGGTGACAGGCTGTCGACCATGATGGTTTTGCTGACAGTTGTCTTGGCGCTTTTTGTACTGATCTACGCGATCAGTTCGGGTTGGGATGACCGAGGACGTCACTTCCATGCGCTGTTCCAGTTCCAACTCATGGGTATCCTTGGGGCATTCCTGACAGGTGACTTGTTCAACCTGTTTGTTTTCTTCGAAGTACTGCTGATCGCGTCCTACGGGTTGATGATCCACTCGGGCGGCACACAAAGGCTGCGCGCAGGCGTCCAATATGTGCTGTTCAATCTGATCGGATCGACTCTGTTCCTCTTCGCACTTGGAGCCATTTATGCAGAGACCGGCACACTCAACATGGCTGATCTGGCAAACCGTGTCGCGCTGATTTCGCCCGAAGAGACGGTCGGTATCCGCGTCGCAGCAGTATTACTGTTGCTGGTTTTTGCCATCAAGGCGGCCCTTGTGCCGCTGCATTTCTGGCTACCCGCTAGCTATGCCGAAGCGCCCGCGCCTGTCGCCGCACTCTTTGCTATCATGACCAAGGTTGGCGCCTATGCGATCATCCGCGTCTACACGATGATCTTTCCGCCTGATCTGGCGATCACGTCTGGATTGCATGATGTATGGCTGCTGCCTGCCGCCCTGATATCTCTCGCGATCGGCATGACCGGCGTGTTGGCAGCCAAGCGGCTGGACCGACTGGTGGCCTTCTCAATTATCGGCTCAATGGGCATGGTGCTGGTCTCGATTGCACTTTTCAGCCCCGAAGGCATTGCGGCGGCACTCTACTACATCGTGCATTCAACGTTGGCTGGGGCCGCGTTGTTCTTGATCGTTGATCTTGTGCGCTGCAGCCGTGCCAATCTGGACCTGACACCGCAGCCGCCCATTGCTGGCGCAACGCTGACAGCCAGCTTGTTCTTTATCGGGGCAATCGCAATGGCGGGTCTGCCGCCGCTGTCCGGTTTCCTTGGCAAACTGCTTGTTCTGGACGCAGCCTTTAACTCGGATCTGATGGTCTGGATCTGGGTAATTGTATTGGGATCCAGCTTAATCAGCATTGTCGGGTTTGCCCGTGCAGGCAGCATCTTGTTTTGGAAGGCACAGAGCGTTGTGCCCGATCAAGAGGACGAATCTTCAGCACACCCCGCAACAATGTCGTATGTTGCTGTGGGCGGGCTGAT
>ENA-OQVM01001304-OQVM01001304.1-marine-metagenome-genome-assembly--contig:-NODE-1304-length-33325-cov-11.844442_pt1 | contig 33325 bp, 31 predicted proteins | sample MGYA00237776_ERZ505498 | MGnify/ENA primary metagenome ERZ505498 (study PRJEB26159, sample SAMN06265151) | marine metagenome | isolation source: Helgoland LTER site | place: Germany:Helgoland, sampling...
GTACGAATATCGCCCAACCCCATTGGGGCATTCTCTTCAACCTGTCTTAAAAGAGATCCTCAAATTTGGTCAGACACACCTCAGTGACTGAGTGCCGCGCCCTCGCAATCTACGCACATCAAGCGAACGGTCGCGGCATGCAAAATAGCCTTCCCTGAGCCGCACTCGATGCCGGCAAATACGCGCGCCCGAAGACATTTAACCCATTCAGCTCCATGTCTCTTACACCTCTTATCACTTTTAAACCAAAATCGAACAAAGCTTCTGCTTGCACCATCCAAGAATTACGCTATGAGCTCACTCACAGTAAAGGGAATTAAACGATGAAAATTATTCTGACGATCTGGGCTTTGTTTCTGACTATTTATGCACAGGCCGATCACCATTCAGAAGCTGCGCCAGTTGAAACTTGGAATTGCTCTTTAAATGAAGGCAAAACGATAAATGATGTTCGGAAAGTTTCAAAAGCCGTTGGCGCCTGGACCAAAGCACAAGGTCAAAAAGATGCACAATGGATCTTTACACCCTTCACCGGTGACACCTCTGATCCTGGTCGATTTATTTTGATGACTGGGTGGTCGGATTTCGCGGGTATGGGGGATGCATTCCAAAGTTTTTTTAGTAGCGGCGACGAAAAAGCTGCGGCGATCTTCGCTGAATGGACTGCCACTGCGACCTGCAATTCAAGAAATCTCTGGACTGTCGAAAGCACGTATAACCTGATGCAAGATTAACGTTTGTTTCGACTTTAGGCCCTGATTTACGTTAACAGAGACTAAAAAAGCCCGTATTAAGCGGGCTTTTTTAGTCCCATCACATCCTAAACCCATTAAGCCCGGCCCAGTCACATCCTTTGGATAAGACCTGCTTTAGGCAAACACACGAATCTAGGTTTTCAGAACTTGACCCTATATGGCTCGGATTATGGTGTTATCAGCCTGCCCCCAAGATAAGACATCTCCTAGTAAACGAGACAGAGCACACTAGCGATCCATCACGATAGGCTTGAATGGGCTGGCTTGAGCATTGTTCCTTGAACTTCCGAGCTAAGACTCGTATAAATCTATGATTCTTCAACGTCGGAGCTGTAATGCCAAAGAAAACAGATGCTGCCCTGGCCAGTGAACTTCAAAGGAAGGGCCATTTGGCATTCAACTGGGACGACCTGGATAAAATCGAATTGCCGTCGGGCATTGTGACCAGCATGTACCGCGTTGGCGACTCGACAGATGCCGCTTCACCAACTGTTTTTAAGGTGTTTTATCCGCCCAATTGCTATACCGAAGCGCACACCCACGCTTGTGACTATACGGAAATCATTCTCGAGGGCACGCAGAAGGTCGGCGCAACCTGGCACGTCGCCGGCGATATTCGAATTGGCTTAGCCAACCGGGGTTACGGCCCACTCGTTGCAGGCCCCGAGGGCGCCACCGTATTGTTTATGTTCAAGGATGGCCAATGGCCTGCTATTACATTGGGCAACAATGACGGCTCAACGCTTGGCAGCGAGGTCATTAGCGAACATCTAGCACATAGAAACACACCCTGAGACCTCAAAGAGGCCTAAGGCTATTTAGGCGCGGCGATAACCTACCGAACTACCCCCGCCGATCTCAACAGCAATAACGAAAGCCAAACCGAAGCCGAACGACTTTGGCACTAAACAAGAGGACATCGATCAGTCCTTCAGATTTAAAGACTGATATCACGCTTGAGCTCAAATTGACCAAGCATTCGATAACGTCAAAACGCATGAGAATCAGTGAGGTTACCCTCATCGTCAACCAGCCGCGCCGTGAATAACGGCTCTATAGTGGCAACCAGCACACAGTCACCAAAGCCGAGGGCTGAGCACACCTACCGCCGCTTCTATAACCTCTAAGGCATCGAGTATCAGGTCTTCCCGAAACCGTTGCCCAACGATCTGAACCGCCGAGGGCCGGTCTTCGATCAGGCCAGTTGGCACAACCCCGGCCGGCAGTCCCATATAGTTGATGCCGTAGCTGTAGATCGCCGAGTCAAATAAGTCTTTACTGCCCTCAAAGGTCTCATCGTGGTCGTAATCGTAAGTCGAGCGCATTAAAAACGGGGTTAAAACAAGCGGATAGTCCTGCAAAAACACATTCCATGGCCGAATAATGCCGCTGCGATCGCCAACCCCTTTCATGTACCCTTTGTAATCGACGGTGTCGGACATTTGATAGTAGTAGTCAAAGATATTCTGAATGGTCTGACTGCCATGCTCACGCGCAAGCGGATCCAAGCCTTCCTTGATCTCGAGCAGCGCAACATCAAACCAAGCCTTGGCAGCAGGCGTGATACTGGGCACCGGGACTTCCTCGACCTCGTATCCCGCGGCGGTCAGCGCAGCCTGCGCAAGGTCTAGGTGCGCAAGAATTTCAGGGTGAATCGGGTAACCGTGTGCTGCCTTGGTGAAGGCGACTCGTATCGGGCCGTCCGGTTTTGGACCCAAAAACGGCACCGGTGCCCACCAAGGATCGCGTGGATCAGACTGCGCCATCACTTGCGTTGCCAATCGGACATCTTTTACTTCCCGCGCAATCGCGCCCTGTACTGACATCAGTTGCGACAGCAAACCGCGCTCAGCTGGCGCGGACGGGTTAAAGGCTGGCACGCGGCCCAAGCCAGGCTTGACCGTCGCAACGCCGCAACACGACGCTGGAAAGCGCAGCGACCCAGCAATATCATTGCCGTGATGAATCGGTCCAAATCCTGCAGCACAGGCGGCGCCCGCGCCCCCTGAGGAACCGCCAGGCGATGCCCGTTCATCCCAAGGGCTCTTGGTTAGGCCATGAAGCGGATTATCGGTTGTACCCCGCATTGAGAGTTCCGGAGTATTGGTCTTCCCAATGATAATCGCCCCCTCGTTAAGAAGGTTCTGCACAATCGGCGAATTGCCTGGCGCTAGATTGTTCGCAAAGACGGGAAGGCCATTGGTCGTCGGCGTTCCTTGAACATCAACGTTCACCTTCACGGTGACCGGAATACCTTCGAGCCGCCGCGGGGTAGCCCCTTTTGCGAGCCGTTCATCCACCCCGTCCGCTTGGGCCAGCGCCTGATCGGTGTAATCATAAACGACCGCATTAAGGCTCGGATTCTCTGCCTGCATTCGCGCTGTCACCGAACGGATAACCTCTCGAGCCGAAAAATCTCGATCGGTGATGCCGCGGTGCAGGTCAACGGCACTATATTGCCAAAGCGGTTTGGTCACGATGCGTCCTCTTTTGAATGGATCCCAAAATCAATCTAGCAACTTGCTGAATGGAAGTGAATGCAATCGTTGACAGCTTATTCCCGAACGCAGCGGTTAAAGATTGCTTGTGCTCGTTGAACCGGATCCGGGAACGTCTCGCGCAAGGCCCGGGACCGAATCTCAAGACTGATATCCAAATCAGATCGGCGCACCAAATCAATGCGGGATGCTTCCGCCTCGCCTTCGCCAAGGCAATAGCGATCATCGACCGCCGCTTGGATATAATCCCGACCGGTCATGGCGGTCGAGGACTGCAAGAAATCACAGGCCTGCACATACGGAAAGCGCGATGCGGTTAAATCCGGCAAGGCCTCCTTACTTCTGGCGATGTGCATCAAATCAATGAGAATTCCCGCTGATGGATGATCCACCGCGTCGATAAAAGCATTCGCGGCCTGCAACGACTTAATCTGGGTGAATTCCCCAAACTCCAGACAAACCCGCAGGCCGTCGCCCGCACGCTCACATAGGTCCCGAAACTGATCGATCGAGGCGTTGTAATCCTCGTGCCTTGAGACGACCAAAAGATTACGGGCGCCCAGCGCCATACCCACGTCAACAATCAACTTTTGGACGTCTGTTGCACGATTGTTCTTCTCGAGCCAGGCAACCTCAACGTCGACCAACGCAATATTCGTCTCGGTTAGGGCTTGCTGCGTTTTGGCCAGGGCGTCCCTTCCCCACGTCGTCTTTGGATCGACCCACATACCGGAGGAGCGAAACCCAGCCGCTGCCGCAATGCGTGGAATGTCCCAGGGTGCGGCATCGGGCACACAACCGGCCGCTAGGGCCCATAGTGGTGTTGTCATGATCGCGAGGCTCGTTAGGGTTTGTCGTAGTGAAACAAGAATCAAAGGAAAAGCCAACACGGCATGACCTAAAGGACTAAGGCCTCAAGTGCATTGCGAGCGCGCAATCAAGATCAAACGCCAACGCATTGAAGCTCGAATCACAGCGCTCGCGCCTTGGCTCATGGCGGACCGACGCGTTAAACTTGCGTTAGAGATGGCTTATCGATCAGGCTCAGGCGATTGAAACTGCCCTGAGCGCATTCCCTAAGCAGGCTGCACCAAAATCCTCGCGCTCACAATCTTGAGCACTTCGGAGGTTGTACCTCGCCTGCTGCCCCGCGCCTCGAGCGCTTCAAGTACCGCGTCGCCATCCACCATCTCACCAAAGATTGTATGTTTACCATCTAGGAATGGTGTTGCCGTAAAGGTGATGAAAAACTGACTGCCATCGGTTCCGGGTCCAGCATTTGCCATGCTCAACAGGCCTGGCTTGGTATGAGACAGCCCAGCGGCAAACTCGCCATCATATTTGTACCCTGGACCACCCCGACCCGTGCCGGTTGGATCGCCGCCTTGCGCCATAAAGCCAGGAATAACGCGATGAAACAGGACATCGTCATAAAACCCAATCTGCGTCAAATACACCGTGCTATTGACATGTTTTGGCGCCGATTCTTGAAAGAGTCGAAAGGTCATCGTGCCGTGATTGGTCTTGAGTTCCCAGAAGTAAGACTGCCCGGCCTCGAAGGGCATCATGGCCGGCTCAGACACCTTTGATTTCCAATCGGGATCCGTTTTATCGGGCAACCCACCCTGAAATTGCAGTACTGCGGCTTCAGGGCCCATGGTTTTAACCTCGGATGCCGCTGTTTTTTGGGTCTTGTCATTCGGCGCGATGGATTTCGGCGTTTGCGCCGTTTCAGACGCTTGCTCGGTCTCGCCACAGGCTGCTAACAAACTCAATATCCCTAGCACTATAAAAATTCTCATCGCACGCTACCTCTTGTTTGATTAAAACGATTGCGTCAGCCGCTCATGCCTTTCCCACAACGTCGCAGACCAGTATAACAGCCTTTCAAAGGCTACTCCGTCGAGCCACCATCACCACGACCCAGTCTTCCCACGACCGAGCCATTAATGCAGCGGTTGCCGCCACCATCCATTGCGCGCAATAAACAAAGCAATTTGGGATGCGGGTTCCAGCCATGAGCCTTAAAGGTTTTACACCCAGTTCAAATAGGTCGCAATTCAGTGCTTTATCCCGGATGAAATAACCGTCTGGCATCACGCACTGCCAGAGCCCTTTGGGCACAGGTAACTTGATACCCCACCCAAAAAGTGTTCGCATAGTGATGATCTAGATTCAAGAGCGGAAAAACCATGACCCGACAAACCATTTTCATAACGGGTGCCGCCAGCGGCATTGGCCGTGCAACGGCGCTGCAATTTCATGCCCGCGGCTGGTTTGTCGGCGCCGCGGATGTAGACCTGGCGGGCCTCGAATCCCTAAAGGCAGACCTACAGGACGATTGTTTTACGGCTTTTTTAGATGTCACCGACAAGCCAGCGTTCGATCAAGTCATGATCGATTTTGGGGCCATCGCCGGCCAACGCTTGGACATCTTGTTTAATAACGCCGGCATCGCTGTGTTTGGTTTTTTAGACGAAGTGCCCTTTGAGAAAACTTTGGCGACGGTGAACGTGAACTTAATTGGCGTGCTCAATGGCATCCACGCCTCGATCCACTTACTCAAACAAACACCGAACGCCTTGTGCTTCACAACCTCGTCCTCGGCGGCCTGCTTCGGCACCCCCGGTATGGCAACCTATGGCGCCACCAAAGTTGCTGTAAAAGGCTTAACCGAAGCCATGAGCGTTGAGTTGGCTCGCTTTGGCGCAAGAGCCGCCGATGTCTCGCCCGGCATCATTGATACGCCCTTGTGGCAAACCGGGTCGCGATTTGTTCGCGGCGAATCCCGCCCGGTTCCGAATATCCCATCGCTCAATCACAAACGTGAAGACGCGGGCAGAACGCTTCCCGCAGACGCCGTCGCTGAATGTGTGTGGGATGCTTATATCGGCGAGAAGCTGCATTGGTATGTGCCGCCAGAAGTGGTCGAGCGCGACAAAGAAAAAGCGTTGAATCCTGAAAAGTTACGCGACGAGCTGATCGCCCAGCAAAAAAAATGACCGCATTTACGCACGGCTATTTTCGGCACCAGGATCTTGAACTACATTACGTCGAGGCAGGTTCTGGCCCCCTGGTTATCTTCTACCATGGGTTTCCGCTTTTTTGGTTTTCGTTTCACCATCAAATGCGCGCCCTTGCAAAGCACTACCACGTCGTTGCAATCGATGGCCCTGGGGTCAACCTGTCATCGAAACCGCGTGATCTACACCCGTACCGACTCAGCAGCCTAACCGAGCAAGTCGATGCCCTCGCGCGCCATCTCGCGGGGTCGGCTCGATTTTCGCTCGTAGGCCACGACTGGGGTGGCGCGCTGGCCTGGGCATTTGCCCAGCAGTACCCCGATCGACTGAACAAGGTTGTGGCGCTGAACGCGCCGCCCGCCAACCAGTTGATCCATTTGTTGGCCACCAACCCAGATCAAAGGGCTCGATCGCGTTATATGTGGTCAATGCGCGCGGGCGAGGTGCATGCTTGGATGACCGAAGAGGATGGTCATAACCTCTGGCGGCAGGCCTACGCTCGATTTCGGGATCTACCACACTACACGAAAGAACATGATGAAACCTTCAGACAGGGCCTTGCGCAACCTGGCGCCATTGACGGCGGCATCAATTGGTATCGGGCGAATATCCCTGAAGCCGCCGAGATCCGTGACGCAGACTATTGGCCGTCTAAAACCGCTGCAACCGCGGTCTCAGCCCTGCTGATTTGGGGTGAACGCGATGACACCTTTGTTGCGTCCTTTATCGACGACTTGCCAGAATACGCAAGCAACCTAACGGTGCATCGCCTTCAAGGCGTCGGCCATTCGCCCATGCTGGAAGTGCCCGACACGGTAAACGATTTGCTCGAGGACTTCCTATTAGGCTAGGGGGCCTTAATGACCGGTCGTGCGGGGGACGGCAACCAATCAATTTGCTTCAAATCAGCGACTCGCAGTACCGCCGCCTCGTTGGTCTCAATCAGACTCAACACATTGCCATCCGGGTCCTTAAAAAAGACTTCCTTCATACCCTGACCCAACCTCATGGGTGCATCCTGCAACACGCCAACGGCCGCCAAACGCTGGATTTCAGCCTCAAGATCACCAACTTCCAACGCGAAGGTGTTGTATCCCGCGTCAGAAAAAGCGCGATCAACGGGCAGGACTGGCGTTTGGGGTTGAATGAACTGCCAAAATTCCAGCACCATATTGCCGGTATTGAACCAGGCGGCTCGAATTCGAACGCCCTCAATCCCCGTTACCTCATCAAAACGAGGTCCCATGACCTTATTAACCCGACCATAGGGCGCAACGCCAAGGAGGGTTTGATAAAACGATACCGCTTGATCGATATCCGGCGTAACGAGCGCGATATGGGCGAGCCAAATCGGGCCCTCGAACTGCGGGGCGTCCAAGGCCTCGACCTCGAACATGCTGCCGTCAGGATCTCGCGCGTACGCATAACGCACGCCCTGGCCATTTAAGTCGATCGGCGGCTCGCCAATACTGACCGACTTGGCCTGCGCCTGAATGAATTTTTCAAACAGCCCCACTTCAGCGGGGGCTTGAAAACAGGCGTGGGTAATACCCGGCCCGATGACCGCTAGCCCATCAATCGGTACCGTTTCTTCAAACTGCATTAATTCAAGACAACCATTCGGCGCTTTGAGGACCAAACTATCGACGGGCTGAACCGGCTGGTCAGGACAAACAGTCCGCTCTGGAAGCACTTCAAGCTGGGCGGTCTCTTCGTAGAAACGCCGTGCAGCGCTTAGATCGCTCACAGCCAGGCCAACATGGTGCAGCCCCAAAACGGTTGTTTCGGCGATGAATGGGTCGATGGGAATCTCCTTTTCAGATTAAACAAAATGTCACAGATCAAAACTCGGCGCACCAGGCTTTTGGACTTAGCGCCTTTGAAGCGCGGCACACCTGCGAGCCTTTCGATAGCACCAACTTCGCACCACCACGGTATCAAGGTTTGATCCGCGACCCAAGTCAAAAGCCGATCTTTGGCGAGGCCTTTGGCGAGGCCTTTGGCGAGGCATTCTAAACCGGGGATGGTTTCGCAAAGGACAATCCCTGATGCATCGTATTTTGACGCGAAAAACCCGATCCTGCGTCAATTCCTCAAGGCGCAAAGGTTTGTGGTCTTAAATCTGGACGATTCTGGACGCCAAAACCATCTACCCTGATCGCACTCGCTTTTACAGACCCCCCTAGCCCTCTTGTCTCGGCCTGACCGCTGTTAGGGCGAACTGGTTCAGCATTCAAAACCAACCGCAACATCCGATCAGGGCGCTTTACCAACAGCGGTTTTACACAAGGCTCAAGTAGGATATGGTTCCTATCGTCAAAACACCTTACAACGGAGACCCAACAGATGAGTGAAGAACAAGCAATTCTTGTAGAGCGGCGTAACCGCGTCATGATCATTACCCTAAACCGACCGGACGCAATGAATGCCATCAACGGCGCCCTATCGAACGGCCTTTGGAATGCAATCCAGGAGCTCGATGCAGACGACACCCTTACAGCTGGCGTGATCACCGGTAGCGGCCGCGCCTTCTGTGCCGGTATGGATTTAAAAGCCTTTGCGCGGGGTGAGGATATTGGCCCGTTGAACGAATTTGTCCGGAAAGGCGCGAGCAAGCCCCTGATCGGCGCCATCAATGGCTTTGCCCTCGCAGGTGGCTGCGAAGTCGCTTTGACGTGCGATTTATTGGTTGCCTCAAAAGCCGCCAAGATCGGCATTCGAGAAGTAAAAGTCGGCTTATTTGCAGCCGCTGGCGGCGTCTTTCGATTGCCCGCTCGCGTCGGCTATGCCAAAGCGATGGAAATGGCACTGACCGGCGAGCCCATCACGGGCGAGGAAGCCATGAATGCGGGCATGCTGACAGCGCTCACCGAACCCGAAGACCTTCTAGAAACAGCGATCGCTTTGGCCGAACGCATCGCCGAGAACGCGCCCCTTGCCGTCGCTGCCTCCAAAGCATTAGTGCGTGCCGCCGCATCCGGAATTGAAGAAGACAAACTTTGGGAAATGCAGGTTCCGCTTCAGAAAAAAGTCTTTAGTTCGAACGATGCGAAAGAAGGTCCTGCGGCCTTCGCAGAAAAACGTGCGCCGAACTGGACTGGCACCTAATCGCGATCAAAGCCTTCAGCCCGCCCGTCGGGCTGAAGCACCGCGGGTTCAAGCCTTTTTCGATGACGATCCCTACCCCAAGGTTGAAGGGATTTAAAATACCCGGCGCTCTCCAATTTTAATCACCCAAGCATCTTCAACGCTCAGCGCTTCAACAGCGGCGGCTTTAAATCGCTCTGGCGGTTCACTCAGCGGCTCATCCGATAAATCAAACGTCCCAAAATGGATGGCGAGCGCCTTGTTTGCTTGCACGTCGATCGCGGCCTGAACCGCTTCCTCGGGGTTCATATGCGTTGACTGCATCATCAATGTGGGTTCGTACGCACCGATCGGCATCGCCGCCAAATCAAACGGCCCGAGCGTTTCACCAATGGCCTTGAAGCCCTTGAAGTACCCAGTATCCCCAGCAAAATAAAAGCGTTTGCTTGCGCCAATGACGGCCCAAGACGCCCAAAGTGATCGATTGGTATCGGTTAAACCCCGCTTACTCCAATGTTGCGTGGGCAAGCAATAGACCGTACTGCCATTGATCGTCATGGCGTCGCCCCAATCGAACCCATGAACCTGCGAGATCCCTTGATCCTGCAACAAAGACTCATTACCCAGTGGCACCAGAAACTGGGTTTTAGCGTCTCGCTCTGCCAGCGCTCTCAAGGTGGGCAGGTCCAAGTGGTCATAGTGATTGTGCGAGATCACAACAAAATCAATGGGCGGCAGGTCTTCAATCGCAATCCCGGGCGGCACATAGCGCCGCGGCCCGATAAACGGGACCGGGCTCGGCCAATCGGACCAGATTGGGTCGGTCAGGAACGTAACACCTGGCATTTGGACTAGCACCGTTGCGTGCCCAACCCAAGTCACGGTGGCCTGCGTTGAGTCCACTACTTCAATCGGTTGGTCTTTCGGCAGCATCAGACGCGGCGCGCCCTCATCCCCTCGAAAATAGGTCCCGAACCGGCGCAACATGAACGGCACCCGTACGCCAAGGCTGCCTTGCGATAAATCCCCAACAGGGTTCATAAACGCGCCCGTACCATCTCTTGGTGCCGGTTCAAACAATCGAGACGCCTGGGGCTGAGCAACCGCCTGCACCCCGCAAACCAAAGCGGTCATGATCAAAAAGTAACGCAAATTCACCCGGCCACCCCTACGTTAAAACGGCCGATGTTAAACCGAACAACCCTGTATCGGCTAACGCTTTTGCCAGTGACCATACGCTGCACCGGACTCAAACTCGCCTCGTTCGAGCAATGAGGCGGCCCGCTCGGTTAAGACTGCTTGAGATGGGCGGTTAGGACGGTTGCTTTCTGACAGGCACCTTAAGGGAAACGGCTCCGCGTATCGCGCGGGGCGTCATTCATTAGGAGCCTTTTTCGGCACCAAGGCGCGCACCGCCTTAACCTTTTTTACCCCAAGCTCGCCGATTTGATCGAAAGCCTTTTAAAGCCGGGTCGTCAAAGCGGGGGTTCCTCGCAGCCCGCGAACCAGATTCGAACTATCCTTTGTCAGGCGCTTGCAGCCCTTTAATATCATTCACTTAAACAAGGAGAAGCACATGACTATTTTAGCCGTTACAACCTGGGAGGGCAGCGTCGCTGGCCTGCAAATACTGGAAGTGGGCGCAAAGCAATCGGCGCCTCTGCACGAAAGCATGGGCGCAAAAAATCCAAAGCTTTGGCGCGCAAGCGCTGGCGGTGATATTGAGCGCGCCTACTATTCTATCGAGTTCGACTCCCATGAGGCTTATGGGAAATTCAGCGATGCCATGCTGTCGTCTGAATGGTGGGCGACAACCACCGAGTGGATGATCGCTAACAAAGACGAAATCGAGAACCTTGGTACCGCCATTTACTATGACGCGCTCTAGGAGCCGTCTTAGTGCCAAAGAATAAAACGTCAAGAACCAATAAATCTTGTTAATAAAAGAAAGGAATCTTAAATGAAACTTAAAACCCTATTTGCCGCACTTGTGCTGAGCTTTTGTTCTAATTTTGTGGCGGCCGCCGAGGCCCCCTTGTTTTACGGTCAAGGCTACAGCTTTGTGGTCCAAGACCCGGCCGCCTTTGTTGCCGCAATGGATGCATACCGTGCCTCCCCAACCGGCTCCAAAACACCCAACACCGTTGTCCTGTCACAAAACATTGTAAACGGTGATTACGCGGGCACCCACGGTGTGAACGTCTTTTACCCAACCACGGCATCGATGGACCAATCCCGTGCGATGAATGCCAACTCAGCCGATTGGATGACCTTTCTGAGCGCCATTGCGGCAGTCTCCACCCCAGAATGGGAAAACTTGTTTGCCATTGAACGCGCCAAGGTTAAAACAGCGCCCGGTGACCTAACCAATCCGGTCACGATGATCTACGCCCTATCGGTCACGGACGGCAGCGCTTTTATGAAAGCCTTTAATCAGATGTGGGATTCAGAAGCGCTGAACGACTTCCCAGGCAACGTCTATTTTGGTCGTAACATCGCCTCAGGTAACGTTGAGGGCACGCACTTTATCTCCTTCGTTGCAGGCAGCATGGCGCAATTGCTCGATGGCATTAATGCAATGCAAAGCTCAGACGCTATGACGCGATATCAAAAAGGCGTCAAAGGCACACGGACGCTCGAAGCGACAAACGTTGCGATTGAACTGAAGCGCTGGGCAGCGGAGTAACCCGCCGTCACAATGACAATGTGCTGCAAACTCGCTGTGGAGGCCGCCTTATTTGAGGCGGCACACTCCCAGCTCATTCGCTTTCAGCAAACGCTTTAAAGGCAGAAGATCGCACGTCGGATCACTATTTTTTTAAACACCAAGAGACCCCCATTATGACCAGAATTTTAATATTGGCCCTCGCTACACTTTGTTTCAGCGTGACGACACAAGCCGACAACCATGGGTTCGACAATTTTATTGAAGTCGAACTCTCGATCAGCGACATCTCCATGAGCGAGCGCGGCATGGTCATCACCTACGAGGGTTTGGCTGGGAAATATGGCCTTGTCCACGCAACCCATAATATGGTCAGTACCAATGACGCCAACTCAAAAGGCTATTTCACAGGCACCGTCCAAGCCATTGACGACACTGGGGCACTTCAAAAAAGCATGACGCTCGGCCTTTGGTCCAGGAACGGAACTGAGCTCAAGGTTTATGGCTTCGACGACGATTCCCCAACCCGAATCTTGCATATTTCAACCGTTGATCTGCGAGCGAAATCGTTCCAAGCCAAAGTTTGGGAACTCGATTAAAGACCAGAGCCGCTCGATGCAGGCTGAATAATCGGCCGTGGCGGGGACATAACATGACTTGGCGGCGAGGCAACTGAGCAAGCCCTGCTTGCTTTTAAGGCGGCGCTCTCAAAGCCCCTCACAGGCGATTCTTTACCCAAAATCAGCATCCCAGCGGCTCCAGGAATACGCCCGCGAACTCACGAATTCGCTTGAGACGACCTAGGGCGACCACAGCCGAACTTAAATACAGCGTTTAAGCAACCAGACCAATCCGGCGCCATAGCGCATCTAATTCAACCCTTGTAGGATTGATCGGTACTGTTTGCCTTGGAGCGCGCTCGTTGAAATACTCCGATTTTGATCTTGGCATGACAACCAAGATAACCCGCCGCGATTTACTACAGGACGCAGGCCTCATCAGTTTAGGGCTTGGGATCACGCCTTCAGCGGCGGCGGCCGCCACAACGCTCGGCGCTGATCACAAACCTTACCCGCCAACGCGAACCGGTCTGCGCGGGTCCCATCCAGGATCCTTCGAAGGCGCACATGCCTACACTCGAGATGGTCTGCCTCATCCAAAACCACAACCTTTAGATGAATCCTTTGATCTCGTGATTGTCGGCGCCGGGATTTCAGGCCTCGCTGCGGCCTACTACTATCAGAAACGTTTTGGACCAGACCGAAAAATTCTAATCCTGGACAATCACGATGACTTCGGTGGTCACGCTAAGCGTAATGAGTTTCACCAGGGCGGCCGCTTGCAGCTTGCGATCGGCGGCACCCATAATCTGGAATACTGGCAATTTAGCGAAACGGTTTCAGCGCTAATGCAGACACTCGGGATCAATATCCCCAAGCTACGTCAGCAAACCGACTTCAACTATGGTCGAAATGGTGCAAAGGGCCAGGCGATTTGGTTCGATGCTGAAACCTATGGCGTCAACCAATTAGTCACGGGTTGTTCGCTAAAAGGACCACCCTCCACCTCACCGTTGCCTTATCTCGACCAATTTCCAATCAGCACAACGGCAAAAACCCAGTTACGAGCCTTTTATCAACGTCAGACCGATGTCTTAGCCGACTTATCCAGCGCTGAGCGAGGGGATTATTTACACACCACCGGCTATTTCGATTTTCTAGAATCAAAAGGTGGCCTTGGCACGGAGGCGCGGCAACTGTTCAAGACGGCTTGCCACGGCTCCTGGGGTCTTGAGACCGAGTGCCTATCGGTTGCCGAGGCCCTCGATGACGGACTGCCCGGATTGAATTTAATCGGCGAAGCCGCCGCGGAATCGGATTGGGACTATCCCGTCGGAATCTTTCCAGACGGCAATGCCAGCATCGCCAGGCTCTTGGTGCAACGGCTCATCCCGAGTATTGCGCCGGGCGTGACAGCCGACACGATCGCAACCACTGACTTTGATTATTCACAACTCGATCGCCCACAGAATGCGGTACAGATTCGCCTTCAAAGCACGGTTATTAATGTTGAGCATCAGGAAGGCGCCGTGCGTCTCACCTACCTGTTTGGTGGTAAAGCTTTTGCGCTGACGGCGAAACGATGCGTGATGGCCTGCTATCACTCGGTCATCCCCTATATTTGCCCAACGCTGCCCGCCGCTCAAAAAGCCGCCCAGCGCTACCAGGTCAAATACCCCTTACTCCTAACCAACGTGCTCATTCGTTCCCGCGCGCCTTTTACCCAGCTTGGCATCGATGGTGCCGCCTGCCCGGGTCGACTGCATTCAGCGCTCTTTCTCATGAACGGGGTCGAGACCGGTGGCTACGCCCAGGCCAGCGATGATCCGGGCCCAGTTCCTGTCACGTTTTGGGGCAGTCTATCGCCGCCAGATGGCATTGAAAACTTCTGGGATAAGCTCCGTGCTTCCCGAACAAGAATGCTCAACCTAACGCTCGAAGATTACGAACGCGAGGTTCGCAGCGTACTCCAAGACCTCTTGGGCCCTGCTGGGTTCAGCGCTAAACGGGACATCCTGGCCATCACTGTCAATCGGTGGCCACACGGTTATTCACACGAGTATCTGGATTTATGGGATGAAGATTGGCCGAGGGGCGAAGCGCCCCATGAAATTGCGCGCCAACGTTTTGGCAACATTACTTTTGCCAATGCCGATGCGGGCGCCAGTGCCTATACCCATACCGCAATCGAGGAAGCCGCCAGAGCCGTCGCGGAGTTTGACGCGCCGAGTCTCGATTAGTCAGAGCCCCGCTGCCCGGTTAAAACGGCTTTCAATGGCGCTTATTCGGGGCTTGTTAGCAGCCGATTACAGTCTTGGGCGGCGGCCTGTTGATGTCGTCGAGCCGTCGCGGAGGCATCACCCCGTGTTCGGTCCACTTTTTGATGAGCGACCTTCGGGTGATGCGCGGCAGCAAACTGACAAGCCACCATGCCCGTGTCGTTCAACGAACCTGCATCATCGGGCGACGAAACACCGCCGGGTAAGGCTGTACGGCAACCAAAAAGCGACAGCAAAACAATCGAGACGGCGAAGCGGATCGTTCTGCGTGAAAACCCACTCACGTCAGGCGCACCAACACCCAACAGGATAACGGGCACTGAAACGCGCTAATGCGGCAACTCATTGGCCAGCACGCCAAATCGGCCCGCAGCCTCTAGTTTGAGGCATAGTCAATCTCGCCGCCCATAAACTGCACGCTTTCATTTAGCGCGGCGCGGGTTGTCCGCGCAGTGTTGGCCGGGATCGTCGTATCCTCATAGCCAAAGCTCAATCCATACAGCACGGTCATATTGTCTTCAAGGCCAAAGGTTTCACGCACAAGATCGGGATAATGCCCCATTGTGCCCTGGGCGCAGGAGGCCAGCCCATGTGCGGTCATTGCGAGCATCAAGGTCTGAGTATACATACCGACGTCCGCCGCCGATTGTCCGCCAAAGATATCCTCCATGCAGAAAAACGCGACATGCGGCGCATCGAACAGTTCAAAATTACGCAAACTCGCACTGCCGCGGCCCGCCTTGTCTTCCCACTCGATGCCCATTGCCTCGTAAAGCACTCGCGCACAATCACGTCGGCGCTGCTTATAAGGCTCGCCAAGGCGGCCCTTGTCTTTATGATCCTGTCTGGAGGGCTCGCCTTCGCTGACGCGACGTAGAAATTCCGCTCGAAGAGAATCCCTTACCGCACCGGACGCCACGCATATTTTCCAAGGCTGTACATTTGTACCTGAGGGTGACCATTGCGCGAGGTCGAAGACCTTACGCATGAGGGCTTTTGGCACGGGCTTAGGCAGAAATCCGCGGACCGATCGACGACTCAAAACCGCTTCATCTAAACTCATCTCTGACATGCTTGGGTTACCTCTTTTTGAAGGCGATACTATATCGTAGCCTCGAGGGATTCCCAAAATAAGCAGCAGCATCTGGGCGATTAGACCACTCGACTCAAAGAAAGACTTAAAAGATTCGATCTGCAAAGTAAAACATTGAAATCAATGATCCCCCGCCCTCGGCGAGTATCACACCAACTCAAGACTGAGCTGAAAAACCACGCTATAGTGATTCTATATTTTCTGAAATGAATCACCCCGGAGCTGTTGAAATGAAACCCCTTGAAGGACTGGTTGTACTGGATCTTACCCATGTTTTAGCTGGCCCATACTGCACCTATCAACTCGGACTGCTTGGCGCAGAGATTATCAAAGTCGAAGCCCCAGCGGGCGACATGACACGATCCTGGGGCGGTACGCCAGAGCAGTTGTCTCATAGAATTGGGAGCGGGTTTGTACCTCAAAATGCCGGCAAACGCAGTATTTGTTTGAATCTCAAGACCTCAAAAGCCCAAGCCTGCGCTCAGAAGCTTGCTGCAACGGTCGATATTTTCGTTGAAAACTTTGAGGGCGGGACCATGGCCCAATTCGGCTTAGATTACCCAACGCTTGCCGCAGCTAATCCTGGTCTTATTTATCTATCGATTTCAGCCTTTGGAAGAAACGGACCCCATGCAAATCGACCCGGCTTTGATGATGTTGTCCAGGCAACCTCGGGCTACATGGCCAACAATATTCGCGGCGATGGCCCGATCAGAACCGGGGGTCCCGTGCTGGATTATGCAACCGGCATGCAAGCCGCCTCGGCGGTTTTGGCCGCGCTTTTGCTGAAAGCGCGGACCGGCGAAGGTCAATTTATTGACCTGGCCATGCAAGACGTTGCGATGCTACTGCTCAATCGTAATACCAGTATTGCCGCCTCGACGGGCGCGCCACCGGCACCCGCAGGTAACCGAGAAGCACCGTTACTCGGTCGATATGAGACTCAGGACGGTTACGTCATGCTGGCCGGTTATTTCCCCGATCATTGCCGAGGAATCTGTAAAGCCGTTGGCTTAAACGATTATGCAGCCCTCACAACCAAAGCGTTCATGACCGATATTCTGGCTATCGAGCAGGCGGTTGCGGCCCGGTTGCTGACCAAAACATCGGCGGAATGGGATGTCCTCTTCGCCCAAGCCAAAGCCGTCGCGGGCGGGGTTCAAAGTCTTGAGCAGACCTTAGCAAGTGGACAACCAACGGCTCGCGGCCTACTTCAACGGGTCGAAACCAAGGCTGGCCCACAACAGGTCACAACCGCTGGCTATCGCATCAATGACACCGTTTTTGGACCAACCGGTGACGTCCCCTTGCTCGGCCAACACTCAACTGAGGTACTCAAGGATTTCGATTACAGCGACGACGACATTGCCCAATTGATTACCGACGGCGCGGTGATTCAAGCGCCTGGGGCGTAGCGCGCAATGCACAACGATTTCAGTCAACCGCTGCCTTGCCGAACCCTCAAGCCCAGTCGAGGCATAAGATTCTGCAGCCGTTCTGAAGCCGGCACGACCTGGTTTACCTCTGATCAAAAGATGTCCAAATGATGGATATTTTAGGGCGCTCCGCGATCGCGATTGCGGGACTGATCCGGAATCGTGAGTTGTCCGCACTTGACGTTATGGCGCAAACCCTTCGGCAAGCCGAACGCGTTCAGCGCGCCTTGAACCCCTTTGTGACGATCGCTTGGGATCAAGCCATCGAGCAGGCAAAACGCTGCGATCAGCTATTGCTGAAAGGCTCGCCAGCTGATGCCGCCTATCTCTTCGGCGTGCCCTTTACCGCAAAGGATTTATTGAATACCTGTGATTTAAGAACAACCTATGGCTCGAGGGCCTTCGAGACATTTCAACCGCAAGCAGATGTCGTTGCGATCGATCGACTCCGCAAGGCCGGCGCTGTGCTGATCGGTAAAACAACCACGCCAGAATTTGCCTCCCAACTCCTCACCGACTCAGAACTCACTGGCATTACCCGCAATCCTTGGGACCCAACCCGCTCGCCAGGCGGCAGTAGTGGTGGCGCTGGCGTGGCAGTGGCGACTGGGGTCGGCGCCTTTGGGATCAGCACCGATGGCGGCGGTTCTGCACGTGTACCAGCTGCCGCCTGCGGCATTCTCGGTTTAAAAGTAACCTTGGGCGCAATTCCACACGAGACCTGGCCCTTTCACTTTGGCAATAATAGTTCAATCTCGATCAACAGCCGGCACGTCGAGGATCTCGTGCTAGGGTTTAATCTCATGAAGGGTGCAAGCACCCTGGACCCTTGGTCCCGCCGTCGGATTGCACCGCTGAGTCAGCCAGATCCATCGCGAGCAAAAGGCCCCAAAAAAAGAGCGCTTTTTATTCCAGCGTTAGGCGGCCAAGTAGCTGATCAAAACATCATGGCGGTCGTTCAGCCGTCTCTCAAAGCCCTACAGCAGGCTGGATACGAGATCTCAACCGCTGAAGATGATCCGGTTGCCTTCGATCGTGGCCTGTCGCTGGAACTGATGTCGGCGAATCTCGCCGCGCGCGTTCGAGCAATGCAGCCCGAACAACAAGCCAGCCTCAGCGCGCCCCTGAAAGCCTTACTGTCAAACGAGACCTTCAAATCTGATGGGGTGCGCCTTCAGGCTCAGGCGATCGAACGCTCGGCGCTATACGATCGCCTTGAACACACGTTAAACCAGTACAGTCTCATTCTAACGCCGACGCTGAATGCCCAAGCCCCGCTCGCGGATCCTAGCCGCGATCAGCGAGTCTGCATAAATGATGCATGGCTGCCGCTACCCGCTTGGTGGTCACACCTGTCAATTGCGAACCTGACGGGTCATCCTGCACTTTCGGTCCCGTGTGGCTGCGACGCAGACGGGTTGCCCGTTGGCCTACACGCCATCGCGGGGTGGGACCGCGAACAGGACCTAGTGGATCTTGCCGCAAGCGTTGCTTTGCACAATGACTGGACCGGCCATTATCCAAGCATTGCGTCATGAACGGCGGGTTTATTCGGTAACGTCATGGCACGCGCTTTTCATCAACCTAAGTCCGGCCGCACCTTCAGATCCACCCAGCGCTGCGGCGCCCGGGCCTGAAGCGGATAACATGTCCGCTGAACGCAGTAAGGCGACAGTCTTAAAGACGCACCTTGGCAGTTGTGACGCTCGGAGCCGTCGTCAGATCTCGCCATCGATGTAACGCTGAATCATGATGTGGTGCTGACGAATCCGCATGTCTTGATAATTGCCGAACTGCACCTGATTGTTACCCGAGCTCTTTAGCCCCTGCTGAACATAGGGAAGGTTGCCCATATCTTGGTCCGCGATCGCGCCGAGGCCGCCCAATTCTTCCGCATCACTCCAGCGTTCATCATCGGAGAGTACTCGCCGCGGCGCTGGCCGCGGCCGCTCGCCGTCTTTGGGGACCAGGTCAAGCTGATAGATTTCCATTATGGCGCTATCAACATCCCGACCATTGGGCCGCCAGCGATAGACACGGGTTGGCTTCATCCCGCCCCAAACGGAAAAATTCGGAAAGACGTTATACAGTATTGAGTCGAGCATTTCGGCATCAGAATAGCGGCCATAATCATGCCCGTTTAATGCCTGCAAACTTTCCCGCACGTTTTCCGCCATAAACGCGCGGGCGGTCACCCCGGGCGGTAGGGGTTTAACATCACTATAAATTTTGTAACGGCGACTCGTCATATCATCCAGGATCCGCTGCTCGGACACGGTCTCTCGATCGAGCAAAGGGCTTGGTTCGGCGCTCGCACTGATTTGTCGGCTGACGTAATCCGAGAACAAATCGTATTGGGAGTTGACGTCGGTCACGTGGGTCATAATTTGCGGGTGCGTGGTTGGCGCATGTTGGGATTCCATAAACGCTTCTGCGACAACCTTCCAATTGCACGGCACAACTTTCGCAACATGATACGTAATCGCCCGATCTTCTAAGTGCCAATCTTTAAAGTGCCAATCTAATGGGCCGATCACGTCCATTAGCGGCGGCGCCGCCTCATCAAAACTTACAAACACAAATCCGCCCCAGGTATCGGCCTTTAACTCTGGCAGCTGCAGTGTTTCCGCATCTAAATGCTGATAATCCCAAGGGGTTGGGCAACTTTTGAAATCACCGTTCAACTGCCAACAAAACCCGTGAAACGGGCACTTTAATTCGGTCTTGTTACCCGCAGTGAGCGCAAGCTTACGCCCTCGATGCAGACAAGCATTATAAAACGCTTGAATTCGATCCGGCGCCGAACGCACCAGCAAGACCGACTTATCGATAATCTCATAAACGAGATAGTCGCCGACTTCTGGAATCTCTTCGACTCGGCAGGCCATTTGCCAGGCTCGCATCCACATATGCTCAACTTCTTGGTCGAAGCGGTCAACGGACGTGTAGTGGCTTGCCGGCACCGGATCACTCCCCAGATATTGGGCTTGCTCTGCCCGCAAACATTCTGGGACCGCTCGAGTATCTCGATCCAAGATATCTTGATAGGACTCACCCTCGAATCGAGCATGAATATCGAACGCTTTATCTGACTCTTTCAAAACAGGCTCCCGTTGTTCAACAAAGCACCGCAAGACAGAAAATTGCGCTGCAAAGCCGAATACTTTACTGGCTTTCTGGCCGCGACACGAGCCGTGAAATTGATTCATCAGGTGAAGGTCTTGTACAAAACCAAAAAACCGATCAGCCTGCCAAAAGATGTACCGTCGACAGCCCAAAACCCACACTAGACTGCCCTTATGCGCTGCAAAGGGCGCTTGCGGCGTCGAAACCAACACGGACTCAAGCATGATCTTACGCCGCGCCTTGATCCCACCCAACGGGCCGGAACCCTTCACGTAACGCAAGCACATTTGACAATAAAGATTGGCCGTGGAAGCTGCTTTAACAACGAGAGGATCTTTAAATCATGAACGCCCTGTTACGACCTTTGCCTGCTCTGACCGACCATAAAGCCCTGCGGCTGGCGACGCTTGCGCTTTTGTATTGCGCCCAAGGCCTGCCAATCGGCCTCTTCCAGGTCGCAATACCCGCTTATATGGCGTCCCTTGGAATGACGGCTGCGGAAGTCGGTGGATTCATCGCGTTTGTTTTCTTGCCCTGGAGTTTCAAACTGGTGGCAGGCCCCATCATGGATCGCTTCACCTTCGCCCCCATGGGCAATCGCAGGCCTTGGGTTTTATTTGCGCAAAGCGGCTTGCTGTTAAGCTTTGCGCTCTTAGCGCTGCTGCACCCAGAACCTTCATCGCACTACTGGTACTTGGCGGGCTTAGGGTTTTTGAGCAATGTGTTCGGCGCCTTGCAAGACGTCGCAGTTGACGGCTTGGCGGTCGACATTTTAAAGGCGGATGAACGCGCGCAAGGCAATGCTTTTATGTATGGCGGCCAAATGGCGGGCATTAGTTTATCGGGCGCGCTCTCCAGCTGGGCTTTGGCCGATCAGGGCCTGACCCTTGCCGCGAGCTTGATGGCGCTGTGCGTGCTCTTGATCCTCCTAGTGCCCTTGTTGATTCGGGAACACCCGTGCGAACGCCTGCTGCCTTGGAGCACAGGTGTCGAAAGGCCTCAAGGTCCCCGGGCCGGGTCTAAGACCTGGCAGGCTATTGTTATCGGCCTCTTCCGAGCCATCGTCTTACCCATGAGCCTCTTATTGATTCTCATCGAAGCATGCAATCGCATTACCTCCGGTATCTTGATTGGCCTTGCACCCATGGTGACCATTCAAGAACTGGGTTGGACACAACTCACCTACGCCAATTGGATCGCTATAACAGGTGTCACAGCGGCAGTGCTGGGTGTTTTGTGTAGCCCTTGGATTGACCGAGTTGGCGCGCTGCGAATTCTAAAATGGGTTGTGATGTTCCGCATCGGATTGTTGGGATTAACCGCAGCGCTCGAGCCCTATTGGGGGATTCATCAGGTATTTGAAAGCTTTCTGATGATTAATGCTGTTGCGACCCAACTTGTTACCGTCACACTCATCGCCCTATTTATGCGACTCTGTTCTCCTCGGGTTGCCGCCTCACAATTTGCAGTCTATATGGCGCTCGCGAACATGACCTACTCGCTTGGGTCGGGTCTTTTGGTGCCACTCAGCCATTGGACCCACCAGACTGGCATCATGTTAGTTTGCGCCGCCCTGATCGCCCTCATGTGGCTGCTCATTCATTGGGTTGACTTTGAACGCCATGATCAGGATCTGAACAGGCTTAGTTGATTCCCTCGTAGAAGCGGCAACCATCATTGACGCACGCGCGTGCCGACATCCCATAAGACAACCAACAATAGACCACTTCTTGTTGAGCCTTTAAACTGCGGCTTTATCACGACGACCTGCGAGCCCTGCCTATGAACGCTTATGAAGCACTCGACGCGCATTACCAAAAAATCAATGACCTTCGACACATTGGGGCGATTACGGGGTGGGATGAGTCTGCAATGATGCCAGCCGGTGGCGGCGCGGCGCGAAGCCGGGCGATGGCGACCCTGAACGTGCTGGTTCACGACCTCACTGTCGACCCCCAAATAAGTGATTGGCTGGTAGCTTGTGAAAACCTTGAGCTGTCCTCCATGCAAACGGCGAACGTCACCGTTATTCAACGCGAACACCGGCAAGCTGCGTGCCTCACCTCCGATTTCGTACGAGCGCAAACCGAAGCCGTGATGGCCTCAGAGCAACAATGGCGAATTTCTAGAGCGGAAAATGATTGGGCAACCATTCAACCGCACCTTGAACGCGTTGTCGGTCTAGCGCAAGAAGAAGCGGCAATGCGCGCCGATGCTGGCGGCCTGGGTCTTTATGACGCGATGCTTGAGCTTTACGAGCCTGGTGTCACCGCCAGCCAACTGGACACGTTATTTGAACCGCTGAAAACGAGTCTTCCGCTCCTTACTGATGAGATTATCGCGCACCAAGCTAAAACGCCCGGCATGCCCTTGGGAGACCATTTTGAGGTTGCGGCGCAACGAGAACTCGGATTGTCGGTTATGAAAACCTTGGGCTTTGATTTTAACCATGGCCGACTGGATACCTCGCATCACCCATTTTGTGGCGGCGTCCCGGAGGACGTTCGACTCACCACGCGCTACAGTGAAACTGATTTTTTGCAATCGCTTTTTGGCGTCATTCACGAAACCGGACACGCGATGTATGAGCAAGGCCGACCCAAGGACTGGCTCACCCAACCCGTGAGCCAAGCGTTGTCCATGGGGACCCACGAAAGCCAATCGCTGCTGATGGAAATGCAGGCGGGTCGATCGCCCGCATTTATGACCTTTATCGCACCCAAAATGCGGGCCGCATTTGGCCGCGCGGAAAGTGATCCCGCTTGGTCGGTTGATAACCTCTACCGGCAGGTCACAACGGTGCGCCGGGACTTCATTCGGGTCGACGCCGACGAAGTAACCTACCCATTGCATGTTATTTTGCGGTACGAGCTTGAAAAAGCGCTGATCGATGGCAGCTTGACCGTTGCCGACCTACCCGAGGCTTGGCATCAAAAAATGACGGACTACTTTGGCTTATCAACAGCCGGCAACTATAAAAATGGCGTCATGCAGGATGTGCATTGGCCTGCTGGCTTAATTGGTTATTTCCCAACCTACACCTTGGGCGCGCTTATGGCGGCGCAGTTATTTGAGGCCGCGAAGACGAGCCAACCCGAGACCTTGCAGCAAATCGAAACCGGTGATTTTAGCGGTCTTCTTAGCTGGCTCCGAGAGCACGTCCACAATCGGGGTAGCGCGGTCTCCGTTGACCAATTGATGACGGATGCAACCGGCTCGCCCCTGACCACGGATGCTTTTTTAACCCATTTGCACCGTCGGTATTTAGGCTAATTTCACCCCATGCAAGGCTGCGCACATTCGCTATCAGCGCCGCAAAGGTTGGGTTGCCGAAACCCCATTAGATTGATTCGAGTCGATGGGGTTTACCCCCCAATCCGGTCAGGATAAGCTTTTAACAAAACTGAAACCGATATGACTGAAAGTAACCCAAGCCCCCCTAATCAATCTCAAACTGCACTGCCTTGGGACGTCATTATCCACAGCACTACGGGCGTCGCCTGCCTCGTCATTGGCGCCTTCATGGTCATTACGGGCGCGGCATGGTCGACCCATACTTTTTCTGCACTGATGCTATTGTCCTTTGTCAGTGCACTGATCATTAGCGCGACAACCAACAGTTGGGTGCGTGGGCACTTCTTGGCAATGGCGCCCGTTATCGGCATTGCGCTGGGCTATCTTGGCTTTGAGTGGGGCTTTGCGCTTGCCTATGCCCTCATTTGGGCGGCATTTTTGCATTTTGTTTGGCGGGGCCTGTTGCAGAAATAAAGCGTCTTAGAGGCGGGTTGCGCGGATTTAAAGGCCGACACCGACCGTCCTGCTTCGCGGCTTTCCGTAAAAGCGTTTATGCTTTGTGAACCAACAACGGGTTGGAGCGCTTTTTAGGCGATGTGCGCTCGCGCCATCCATTGTTTAGTTGCGCTATTGCTCAAAAAGATTTTTCAACGCTTTGAATGAATGAGTTCACAACATGAAGAAATTCCTTCTGATCATCAGCGCTTTGACGCTTTTGTGCGCACTCTGGTTGCTCTCAAAACCCACTATGTCTGAAATTGGGATTGCTTACGCGAAACCTGCCGAGGCTGGGCAAGCGCTCACGGTAACCTGGTTTGGGGTGACCACGCTGCTCATCGACGATGGCGTGACCCAAATATTAATCGACGGCTACTTCTCGCGCCCGAGCTTGCTCGATATCGCGCTTGAGCGAGCGATCGAACCCGACCAAGCCGCAATCGAAGGCATGCTGGATCGGTTCGAGATCAATCGCCTCAAGGCGGTCATACCCGTGCATTCCCATTTCGATCATGCCCTGGACAGCGCTGAAGTTGCGAAACAGACCGGGGCGCAACTGATGGGTTCAGCTACCACCGCGCAAATCGCTGCCGGATCAAACCTGGCAACGCACCAAGTTAGCGTCATTGAAACCGAGACGGTCTATCCGGTCGGCGCCTTTGAAGTCACCTTTTATCCGTCCCAGCACGCCCCACTGGCGACTAACAGCGCGATCTCTGGCACGGTTGCCGCGCCGCTCACACTCCCCGCGCCGTACACCGCCTGGAAGCTTGGCCAGGCCTACACCCTCGTCATTGCGCACCCCAAAGGCCGAATGCTGATTCAGGGTAGTGCAGGCTTTGTGCCGGGTGCTTTGGCCGAGATCGAAGTGGACGCCGTTTTTCTGGGTACGGGCGGTCTACCCACATTACCGAGGGCCCACCAATTAGCCTATCTCGATGAAATGGTGACCCAACGTCAGCCTAAACGCGTCTACACCATCCATCACGACGACCTATTTGGTGACCTCGGCAACGTTGAGCAAAATGTCCTAATGCCGAACTTTGATCAAACCCAAGCCTTCGAGCTTGGCCAACAAGTCTTGCCCGCGCAGCTATTGCAAATGCAGTTTGGCGTACCAATCAATCTCTAAGGCGCTGTGCCAGGACGATCAAGCTTCAACGCAAGACCTGCCGTAACCGACAATCGCCGCCAGACGCTATCACCGAGGACTTTTCTCGCTGATCTAAAGACCTAAGCTGTCAAAAACTCACCGCGAGCAATGCCGGTCTCGTCGTACACGGGCTCTTCCAAATCAACCCGGAACTTTTTGATCGGTTTCACCATGGGCAATCGATCAAACTTTGCCAAGTGTTGCCCCATATCCCGATACCAGTGGCTCGCTAAGTGCGCCGCCAAAGTGTCCGATGACGTCCACTCTTCATAGACCATCACCCGACCTGGCGTCAGGTGATCTTCCGTCCAAGAGTAGGCAATGCAACCGACCTCGGCGAGCGCCCCTTCAACGAGCGGTCTCGCAGAGCGCAGAATTTCCGGCACATTCTCGTGGGGTTGGAAATCGATGAATCCTGAAATAATCACAGTCATAAGGGCCTCGCACGCAGCAGAACAGTTAGTTTGACGCCCAGCATATCATTGCGCCGCATGGGCAGCATCAACGCCGAACGGCAATCCTGTCAGATGCCCACACGTTCTTACGTACTGACCTGCCGCTGGCGACCAATGCAATACGATCTGAGGCTGTCTTTCTTTTGCACGGCGCTCTCGAGAACCGTGTTCTAACGTGGTGGAACGGTTTCTGAGGGGCGATGCTTTGAAGCGGCTGCTAGCGCGATGAGCGTGGCCGGTTATCCGATAAAGAAGGGGGCGACGACGATAGTAGAGGCGGCGACCAGCATGAATTCTAGTGATACGGAAGTTAATTTTACGATGCGTCTTTTGGACACGATATGCTCCTTTTGCAAGTTTTACCTGACGTCCTTTTGAGACTCACAGGCTATATGGTGGCAGCAGTGACTGTTTTCAAGCACAAAACTCAATTTTTTCTAAAGATTTCGTTTAAAGCTTAAAGTTTTCAATCAGTCCGCTTTCACCCTCACAAATACGCATCGAAAAACACTTTGGACCAGCCTTTTTTCAAATATTGCGCCCCGCGACAATGATCTTGAACGGCTTTGTCAAAGCCCATGGAAAATTAACGCTTGGCGAATACCACGAGCGCTTAGCACTATTTAGAATAAAGTTATTCTACAATTGAAAATTATAGAACCCCGAGCATCAGCCACTCAAGCCGAGCGATTCTCAGCCCTTCAATTACCCCACTCACAGATCCCTTCGGCCTCAATCCAAGCGTAATAATCGGCGAACTCGCGTCGGATGTCATGGTTGTTAAACCCAAACGCCTCGGCAGCATAAGACCAAGCGCCCTGTTTGTTCTTGGGATTGTCAGCCTCCCAACGCGCAACGTTGACATAAGTCTGTTCTGATGGCTCCAACCCGCAGAAGGCATAAAGGCCGTCAATTACAGAGGGCAGCTCCGAGCGAACTTTAGCGTAGCTAATGTCATGAAACGGTGTTTCGGGATGCTCCTTGCGATATCGGAGACTGCGCATCATCTGTCCCGCCATCCGCCCAGGTCGACCACTCATATCCGTATCAACCGCTGAATACGCCCGCCGAAACAGCAGACCTAATCGACTCGCAGACGGCACCACTGACAGCGGATCTCGATGCATCATCGCGATGTGGATACCCGATTCTGAGAAGGCATTCACTATTTCAGTCTCCAACCCCAAGTTGGCGACACACTTCAATAAAAACGGCTTGTTAGGGTCAGCCAGGCCTTGCCAAATCAGGTACTTCAAGGTATCTCGAAGATAACGGTATTGGCACCCTTGATCCTGAGTACTCAGCCAATCAACGTAGTCCGTTGCCGTGGCAAAACCCGCGAGCGTTGCGGCATACAAGCTTTGCATCAGAATGTAGGCCTCTTCCTCGGGCTCTAATGCTGACATGTCGTGACCGAACCGAACCTCGGGGCTCGCGTCGTTAAACCAGTCTGAATACTGCTGAACCTCAGCAATACGATTCACCGTACTTTCGTTCGGCACCCCCGTCTCGGAGGCAGAATTCATACACATCCAATAGGGTAGATAATTAAAATCGCCCGTTGCCGCCAGCGTCTTCTGCATTTTTGTTGAACCGGTTCGAGCTAATGCGTTGATGAGGAGCGGCGGGCGTAATTCGATGTCCAGAATGCCGGGATGCGCCGTGAGATCGCGCTGCATGCGGAGTCGGTTCTTCAGAATCCGCAGCAGATAGTTTCGCTTCATGACCGCACCGGCTTCTGTGAAACGGGCTTGACGGTTATAAGAATCAATCAAAATGGATAAGGGCACCTCGGCCTCGAAATCGATCATGTCAATTCCGGTGCTTCTGCGCGCCTCCTTCAGCAGATCCTCTGCAGACCCGTGAATACTGGGCCAGGCGCTCATAAATCAAAGGCCGAGTGTTTCGCCGGACCCAGTCGAAACACCTCTTGGATACCGGGCGGCGCGTTGATCACGTCGCGAACACGATTGATCATCGACGTGGCGGAACCGACCGATCCAACTTCCCGGTCAACGTGAACCGTTGAACCGGGTTCACCATCCACAGTCCAGCGCATAAAGTCCATTTGATCCTTCTCTGACAAGCCCAATTCGATATGCGCGTGTGCGGAGACCCCCTGAGCAGTCGTGACCTCAACCAAAACGCGGAGACCCGCAGGTTCCCCAGCGGGAATATCTCGACCTAGGCCCGCGGCATACATCGGACGATCGAACAGCATGGCCTCCCGGCGTTCAACCACTTTTACAACCTCAAAACCGAGGGCCGCTGTCACCTGCCATGGCACCAGTTTGTAAAGCTCACCGATGGGCCCAGCCTGCTCGACCCGAGTGGCCTGAAACGCCTTATGACTCAAGCCAATTCCGGCCAGCTCTGCGTGTACTTTTCGCATTCCAAGGTTGGTTCGACTCGCGTGATGCAGCGCGCGGATGCCAATACAGGGTGCCGCGCACAGAATGCCTGACCAGATTCGAGACATATCCCAAATACCCGATGCGGTAAAGGTGACGTTTGCGTCCTCTGCCCACCTCTGAATTTTAGCGGCCAAAATTGGATCAGCGGCCGACGGAAAGTAAGACTCGGTCCCATGCGAGAGCACATTCAAGCCCGCCGTTAGCAGACGCTCGTAGCCTTCGATGTTGTGACTGAGACGATCTGAGGTCGTGACAATTGCAATGTCTGCCTCGATCGCTTGATAGTCGGCGATGTCGGCGTTTTCAACGATAACGCCAAGATCCTTATCCAAGCCTGCTAACCGGCCGATATCCTGACCCACCTTTGACCCTGCTCGATTGAATGCTGCAACAACGGGCCAACCCTTCGCCTGCGCCATTCGAACGCAGTCGCAGCCATACCGTCCAGTGCCGTAGATAACGATTCTAGGCTTCACCATTTTTCTACCTTTAGGCCGAAGAAACCTCGGCTATCACGACTCAATTAGCGTTTCTTTCTGCAGAGAAGCGTTTTGGCCCGCGTCGCTTTCTGTATTCAGGCGATGTTTTCGATCATCAACCACCGTTGATCTGCAGGGACCGGGCCACGCTCACAAACTGATGCAACCGCCCACCGACTGTACCTTAGTTGATCTTGGACCAGACGCGCCTACGGGTGTTGATGCACCTACCATTGCTGCCGTCGGCGCAGAATGCTTTTTTCGTGGCTGCCAGCCGTTTTAAGGTTGCTGACAAGGCTCATTCTGGCCTCACCGACCGCTAGCAGCTTGGCTACCCGACTAACGCCCACTGCGCCCTAGATCGCAAGTACCCCTCGGCATTTTGATTCGCGCAAAGACTTATCTTTGAACACTTTATCCTGCGAGGGCCCTGCGGGTGCGCACGGCGCTTGCGAGTTCGTGTAACAGCGTTTCGGTGTCTTCCCAAGCAATGCAGGGATCGGTGATGCTTTGGCCATATTTCAAAGTCGTCTTGTCAACAACATCTTGGCGACCTGCTTCGATATTAGACTCGATCATCAATCCAAAGATGGCTTGGTTACCTCGAGCAACTTGCGTTGCGATATCCGTGACGACATCAATCTGCCGGGCCGGAATCTTTCGACTGTTGGCGTGACTGGCATCGATCATGATGCGCGCCTGCAAACCCGCTTTGTGCAACATATCAGCCGCATCCTGAACGGAGAACATATCGTAGTTCGCGCGCTTGCCGCCTCTTAAGATAATATGACAGTCTTCGTTGCCCTTGGTTTGGACAATGGCCGAGCGGCCTTGCTTGCTCACGGACAAAAAATGATGCGGATTAGAGGCCGACCGGATGGCATCCACAGCAACCTGTACGTCCCCATCAGTCGCATTTTTAAACCCGACGGGGCAGGACAAGCCAGAGGCCAGCTCTCGATGCGTTTGGCTTTCCGTTGTTCTCGCGCCAATCGCGCCCCAAGACACGAGGTCTGCTAAATATTGTGGGCTAATTAGATCCAGATACTCTGTTCCAGCCGCTAGGCCCATGTCGGCGAGCTCAGACAACAAACCTCTGGCGAGCTTCAATCCTTCGTTGATCTGGAAGGTGTTGTCCAGATACGGATCATTGATCAGGCCCTTCCAGCCCACGATGGTCCTAGGTTTTTCAAAGTAGACCCGCATCACGACGCAAATCTCAGACTGAACCGCATCGGCTGTCGCCTTGAGGCGCTTGGCGTAATCGAGTGCTGCTTTGGTGTCATGAATCGAACAGGGCCCGACCACCGCGAGCAACCGATCATCCGAACCACTCAATATATTATGGATGGCCGCTCGCGCATCATTGACAGTGCGCTGAGCTTGCTCAGAAGGTGGGATTTCACGAATCAGCGCATCGGGCTCCAGTAATTCTGTTATGGAATCGATTCGAAGATCATCTGTATTTACGGACATGATTTTGCCTAATGCTCAAGGAGTGGCTCGATTGAAGCCGCAGATAATACCATAGGTCCTGCGCCGAAATCATGGCGCAGTTGTCGCTTATCCTTGGATGGCATCAATTAAGCGACCTAACACCGTTTATTGATCTTCGACAGCGGCTTGCTCGAAGCCCCAACCCAACATTTCGATTGGCGCTTAAACCCATTCCTGCAGTCCATTGATTAATTCCAGGGATTACGTACGACTTAAGGCGCACGCTGTTTGCGCGACCTCAAAGGCATCACGTCAAAACCAATTTAAGGTCCTGCAGGGCCTCGCTGATGGGGACTCGAGGCCGACATGAACACCGAGATTCTCGTAACCGATGTCGATACTCGCTCTACTTTTGAAACGGCGCGCGCATATCGCAACCTCACCAGTCGCTGACAAAAATCGTTTTGGACTCTTTTTTATGCTCGATAAGCAGGATCGGAACCAAACAACATAACATGCCGACGGCAGCCCAATCCTGCCAAACGGCTGCGCCCATCATCATGGCCGTGACGGCTGTCACGATCAGAAAATTAGTGAAAACCAAGAGCGGCGCAACCGACGATAAGGGCCTTTGATGCCTTAAATAATTAAAAATGAAGTAGGAAAGCGTTAAAAAGGTTGCCGATCGAATCGCCATAAACCGTAGCTGATTGCCGATTAACTCAATCTGCTCAAAGCCCCAAGGTAATGACAAGAAATAACCAAACGGCGCGATAGACGCTGACAGCACAAGCCAAAACATCAGCACAATTAAAAACCCGCGAATCAGCGTCACAGTCGCTCCCAAAATATTTTTCTTATTTTTCTTCCCCCGAACTTAACCGTTCAGCGCGCTTAATCATAGCATTGCAACACGCAACAGAACCAAAGCAGCCCTTGGCGTCAATTTTTTAAGCGCTTTGGTTTTGAACCGATCGCATTAATCGATCAAACGCATCTGCTAAAAAGGCACTCAGAGGGCAGCACTTGCGGCACCCAACTGCTGCGCGTCCAAACTTTCTTAAGATCACACCGGTCACAAAAGCGTTCATCATTCAGTGCCCGATCATTTTTTGAACCTTGATCAGGCCGATCAGGTCGTAAAGCAGGACCATTACTCTTTGAGCGCATCGAAAGTCCAATAGGACCACGATAAGACTTTCGCCTTACCCTCTGTCCAAGTCGACACCCGTATTGGATAATAGTCCGTTCAAACCCAGCACTGAGGGCAGCAACATGCGCGCAACGATCATAAAACTGCACTTATTTGTGGCGGCATTTTTTGCGCCCATCTTATTAATGGTCGCAGTATCGGGCGGGCTCTATCTCATTGGCAGCAAAGGCACCACCGAGCGCATCACCCTCATGGTGCCGGAAACGGTTGTCTTCGATGAAGAGGCCGCCGATCTCGAGGCCGAAGTCTCGTCCCTGCTGAAACAATTGGGCCAATCTGCTGATTTCGAATATTTGAAAACCAGCGGCAAGACGCTGATCACTCGCCCCACCTCGCGCACCGGTTTTGAGATTTCGCGAACTGAAACCGGGCTTTCGGTCGTCGAGGTCCGGCCGGACTGGATCAAAACCATCGTTGAACTGCACAAGGGGCACGGCCCAACGCTGTTCAAAACTTTTCAGAAGGTAATGGCTGTTGGGCTTTTGTTTATTGTCCTATCTGGGTTGTGGTTAGGCTTAACCGCCAAGGGACTCCGCAAAAGCACCCTCTTAACCAGTGCTGCAGGGCTCATCATCTTTGTGATTCTTGCCCTCAGTTAACTCTGGTTGCAAAAGCCTACCACCTCTGCGACTAAGACCCACACGCCATAGCATTCCGCACGCATCAAAAACTGATGGTGGTTTGAAACAACCCTAAAATGAGAGCAACGACTCTAGAGCCCCTGGCCTTAATAATCGCGCATAGTCGTCAAGATCATTTAGCTGCTCATTTTCGAACTTTTGAATCAGTCCGTCCGCTGGATACCCAGGAATCGCTTGAAACGCTCGATCGAGCTTTTCAAGCTGCTGCATTTCATAGCAAAGCTGATTTGCTTCTGCCTCAATAACCCTGAGTTCTGACTCGACTAGCCTTTCAAATGCGCCTTCGATTAACGCAATCCGTGACTCAAGGGCCGGCGTTGGATTCTCATCAGAAAAAACAGACCAAATTTGAGCGCCTGTCTCCTCGATTACAAAGTATACAGACGCTTTTAGCGAGGATGCCAACACATCACCGAACTCTAAATTCAAAGCGGCTGGGTCGAAGCTTTCTTCTGTTATCGAATGTCGAGCCTGATCGACAAGCGTTTCTAAAGGCCGCATAAAAACAAGATGATCCTCATCATCTAACTGAAGTAATGTTTCAGAAATCAGTTCCATTGAATGAATCGCCAGTGCCCCTGTTTTTTCTGAGACAGACTGGGCTAATAACAATACTTTTCGAACTCGATCTCCGAAGGACGCAGCCTGATACTGTTGGCTAACATTTAATTTCAAAGCGCCCCCGTTAACGGCTATTGTGTTGTGTTCAAATAGCGTTGTCGGCAGACCTTCACCCTGAAACATGACTTTTACGCCGCTTATTTGAATCTTATAGGGACTGGAGAGCTGACACGCGTCAGCGTTTTCGGCGACAACTGAGTCGCTGAACAGCACTGCTATAAAAATCAATAAAAACTTCGTCATATTAGACAAATTGTGTCGGGATCCTAAATATCATAACAACTTACAGGAACCGTAGATGGAAAATCTAGACGACCCAACAGTATCGCTTTCGCGATCGCATTCAACATTTTTCGAGTCGCGATGACCATTGCGACCCGTGATCTCGCTAGGCAGCGGTAAGCACGTTATTGGACATTCTTTCATACCTCTGGCCAGGACAACCTTGCCTTTAGGTGTTACTAATCAAGCCCCTATTAGGATACCCCTTTATCGCGCGAAGTCTGCGATCGAAAGACTCTAGCGCCTCAATTTGATCACACATTGCTTCCGCCCGGCGCTTCAACGCCTGGGCACTTGGGGCAATCTGCTGATCGAT